>Ga0209378_1001037_pt1 | contig 20045 bp, 20 predicted proteins | sample GraSoiAngelo_156_FD_186170 | JGI IMG/M metagenome (GOLD analysis project Ga0209378, IMG submission 186170) | Grasslands soil microbial communities from the Angelo Coastal Reserve, California, USA - 14_1009_13_40cm (SPAdes) (version 2) | ecosystem: Environmental > Terrestrial > Soil > Grasslands ...
CATCCGGCCCCTACCCCACCGGCATGCTGAGCTACGAAGACGGGTATGCCAACGATCCGAACGATCCCGGGGGCGAAACGAACTGGGGGATCAGCAAGCGAGCGTATCCAGATGTCGATCAGGAACCTCACCCGCGATCAGGCGATGCAAATTTATCGTCGAGACTACTGGGACTCGCTCGGATGTGAACAGTTCCCACCGGCGATCGTGATCGCGTTGTTCGACAGCGCAGTGAATTAGGGACCGGTAGAGGCGGTACGAATCCTTCAGCGACTCCTCGGCGCGGCGCGCACGGCAAACGGGCAGCCACTCTTGGCCGACTTCCTCGCTTGTACGCCGTCTTCAGAGTTTAAACGATGTGGGAGGCAAAGATGGCGAACATTCAAGTCGCACTTATTAATCGCGCGTGGGGGGGGTGACATTTTCATTGACCAGGGACATGTTGTGAGCGACATGGTGGAGCGATGATGATGATATGGTATCAAAGCTCTCTCTGACGTGATCCGAGAGGTCGAAGCCGCCAAGAACATCCCGCGCAGGGCTGATTCTAGGAGGGGACAACGGTGGACCCACGGGTCGCGTGTAAGCTGACGGCGATCGGCGCCCGCGAGGGGATCGAGTGGACTGGCTGTCGTCAATAGCCCGACGGTGGTTGGCCGGTGCCGCCGCGCCCGCGGGGCTCAGGCGAAACACGCTGCTACCGCCACTCCATCAGGAACTCCTAAGCACAGCACGCAGCCTGCTCGAGCGCCAGGAGTATCGGGCCGCTGTGGTGATCGCGCAGACCGCCTGCGAGGTGCTGACCGCGCAGGTGATTCGCCACCTGCTGAACGTTCGCCAGGCCGGCGACCTCGAGGAATGGGTTGCCGATAGTCTCCCGTCCTTCAGTCTGGACAACCGCGCCGTCCGGGATCTCTACGTGACGCTCTCGGGCGACCAGATTCAGGAGCGGTCGTTGTGGCCGCGCTACACCGGGCACGTCCGGCACCGGAACCGAGTCGCTCATCGGAGTGAAGCAGCAACTCGGGAACAAGCCGAGGACTCCTGCGCCGCAGCGGCTGAGCTGATCGAGCACCTTGAACCGATTCTGAACCGGGCGAAGTGAGGGGCAGCCGCGTGCAATGGTCGGATCGTTCTACGCGGACCCCGTCGGCCGGCCAAGTCGTGATGGCTCTCGGCTTTCCGAGGCCCATCCGATGATCCCCACACTATTGCCGCCGGCGCCCACCCGCCAGCCACGTCGGGACTTTTCCCGGCATCGCTTGAGGGTTTCTCCCGATTTCCGGAAGACGTAGAGGGCGCCTAGGATCATGCCGGGCGGGAGTGAGAACGGCGTCGGCCGTCGATGGCCCAGCGTTGTCGGCCGTGACGGGATGGATCGAAGGCGGCTAGTCCCGCGGAGGCAGATTATGGCCCGTCTGCTCCTCATCGTCTCGCGCACGGAACCGGCACGGGTCACGTATTTCAAGCATGTCTTCGGCGGCGAGACCGCAGACGTCATCACGGACCGTCGGGTCGAGGAGCGCCGTCAGCGTCGGGAACGAGTGGCGGCCGAGAGACGCCGCGAGGACCGGCGCCGACGGGACATCACCAAGGATCTTCAGACGAATGGCTGGGCGGCGGTGAGGAGCTAGGCAAGGCAGCGTTCAAGCACGCGCCATCTTCTCCGGCGAGTTGTATCGGCGCGCACCGGAGAGGAGCGACGAACGGCTGAACGATACGCCGGACCCGTAAAGTTCTTCGATGCGATCGCGAAGGACGGGGCATTGCTGCGGTGGGGCGCTCAGCCAAGGCCGGCGTCGTGATCTGGCGGCAGCGTTGACGCGCCATTGCGCGGCCATCATTCTCTGACCCCTAAAGCCGCCCGCGATGATTTGGCTCCGCCCTCTTCTCCTTTTGACCGCGATCATACTATCCGAGACGATCGGATTTGAGGTCTCCAACATCATTTGCTGGCCTGGTCGTTCCTCATCGTGATTCCGCTGATGCTCGTCGGCTGAAAAACCCGACTTTTGATCGTCGCGTGGGTTGCGGGTTCGGCTACGATGCGCGTAACTCACGTCCAGGAGGCGCGCATGCGGGGCGACAGTCGCCAGCAGGCCGGGATGTGGAGTTACATTTCGCCGGAGCAGCGCGTACCGCCCGGACCATCCGCTGCGCCCGATTCGGGCGCGCCTGGTTCCAGCTTGGTTCCAACTGACCCGACCTGAGCCGTCATGAGAGGTCGTCATTCTCGCAAAGGGGGAGGTTTGAGGGGACCGTGCGACTTGCGATCGCTTGGCTTGGTTCAGCGGTGATCACGCTCGGGAGTCTGCTCCTGGACTTCTGGGGCATCCTCCCGGACATCTCGTGGCCTCTCGTCGCCGCGCTAGGCTTCTGCATCTTCAGCGCCGCGTCGTATGCGACGATCGCCAACCTCGAAGCGCAGGTCAACACCAAAGCGTTCCTTCGCATTGATGTCTCGGACAACGAGAGCAATAACCGCATCATCGAGATCATGGAGCCCGACCCCATGACGCGCCGGCTCGTGCACACGCACGACGCGTTCTTCAAGCTGGTGACGGTGCACGCCATGTCCTACGTCCGGAGCTGCACGGTGAAGGTGACCAACCTCAGCCAGAACGGACAGACGTGCCCGGGGTTCGTCCCCAGCGCCCTGCGCTGGTTCGGTCGGGACGGGGAGGGCGCCGACTGCAAGAGCTTCCTCGGCCGGGACTTCGTCCTGCTGCTCGATCGGCGCCCCGCCCGGCCCGAGTGGCAGCTACAAGCGGCGGTCCGGGAGGGCATGGGGGCGCGTTTCTGGTACGAGCCCGGTGAATACGAGGTCAAGTTGATGGTGGGCGCCGAGAACGCGCTCCGGGATCAGGTCGTCTCAGGCGTGCTGCGAGTCGGGCCCGAGTTCGACGACGTCAAGTTCATTCGCACCAGATAGCGCCGCGGCCCTCCCGCTCACCGAGGCCCGACGTCCGCGATCCGCTTCGACCACATCGCCATCGCTCATCCGTGCGGCGCCGACGCCGTTCTGTCCGCAGGAAGGAGGTCGGGATTTGCTTGAGCATTCGGTAATGTGGTGCGGGTCTAGCGAACGGAAGGCGAGTGCGCCCCTCCGGAAATTTTCCGCTTTTGAGCGATTCCGTCGGACGCCTCTCGTGTCGGTTCGCTCACCGGGTTGTCACTCTGTCCGCTACAGCTCGCGGCGAGCGCTCGGATTTGCCAAGTTCTCGGGGTTGGCGGTCGTGGCACGGCCGATGCTGCCCAGAGCGGGGACAGGGCCGTGGGAAGGGCACTCGCAGCGTGGTTGATGGTGGCCGGGGCGATGGCAGCGCCCGCGGTGGGTCCGCGCAAGAGCGACTGTGACCGACTCACTGAAGCGACCGCAGGAATCGACGCACTGCAACCAGGTATGGAGGGAACACGGCATGGATAAGAAGACTGTCACACAGCGGATCCGTGAACGGCTCGACGCCGGTACCTTGCCTCGAGCTACAGCGCCACTCACGAGGGAACCAGGTTGGCCGACTTCACCGGTGGGGCACATCCATGCGGATACCGCCATCGGCGTGGTCAGGTGCGCGGCATGCAATGACGTAGGGGCGCAGCTCGCGTACGTGTTCCCAGACGGCCGGATCCTCAGGTTTCACGGTCGATGCCACCGAATCTGGGAAGAAGAGTGTCACCGGGGTCTCAAGCGGCCGGGCGCGGTGGAAACGCCGAATGACGCTCCGGGACAATAGACCGGACTTGTCGGGTGGCACGGTCCTGGCAGCTTCTCTGCGCCACGATGAAGGTCGTCTGCGCGTGGTGCGAGAGGAGGGGGGGAGCCGGGGACCTGGGTGAGCGGGCACCGTTTGATAATCCCGGGATTACGCACGGCCTCTGCTTACGTCACGCGGCGCAGCTCCTTGAATCCCTCCCATCGCGGTCATTTCCGGATGTCAGGGTTCTCATCGTCGTGCCCGAAAACGACACTGCGCTCTACGACTATCTCCAGCGCCGTTGCGCTGGCGTGCGTTGCGTGAAGGTGATCAGAGAGCGCCGCGCGGGCGATCGCCGGCGTGAGCCGTGCTTCGTGACCGACGACCTGCGGCACCAGACGAGGCGGATTCGAGAAGGCAAGGTCTCTCCGCTCGGTTACGTGGTCGTGAGATTCAAACCGATCGGGGCTCGGAGGATCTCATGAGGAAGTGTCCGCGGTGCCTCAAGGATTACGCGGAGCGCCCGGTGATCAGCCGGCGCGATACCAAAACCGAAATCTGCACCGCGTGTGGGTTGGAGGAGGCGCTTGGCGACCTTATCCGGCACGGCGGCCGCCAGCTCCCTGAGATTGTCCAGCGGCGCGAGGACCGGATGGTCGCGTTCATCAGGAGGGCGGGTCCGTAGCCCCCCCGCCTCATCCGGGCTCCTCACAACTCGCCGCCAAGCTTATCCACCCGCGACGATGCGGAGCTTCATTTGAGGATTGACCAGCCCAGCGGGCACAATCCACCCCCGGTATCCCTCCGCAGGCCGCTCGAAAGCAGCAAGGGCGTCTCGTCTAGGTCGAGGGTGACTTCCATAAGGGTGATGTCGCTCGAAGAAACCGCCGTTTAGTATCGCCTTCTCGCCTGCCGCACACATTGACGGGAGGCATTGACTTTCCGGCCCACCCCCACATGGGGCGCCACACCGAAGTCGATGGGTGGGGACCGCGGCGACGTGGTGTCGGCCTCGGACGAAAACAGCCACGCCCTCCTCTTTTCAAGTCGGGCGTGCGGATGCCGCCCCCTTTCCGGAATTATAGATTTCCCTACCCTAGCGTCCCTGAAATCCCATGATCAAATTCCGCGGTTCACCCGATTTTCATGCGTCCCCGCTGTCGTACGTTGACACCAAAGAACACGCTGGAAGGAGGGAGAGAGAGAGCACTTCATGGCGCAATCGGCGCCCTCAGCCCCGCGCTCACAGAACCGCCCATATGGGATGGGCAAGCGTGAGTGTGTATTGGTGAACCATGAGGAGGTTGGCATGCGTCACACAGTTTCCTGCAGTTCAGGTTTACTCGCAGTCGCAACGCTGGTCGCGGTTCTCCTAGCATGGCCGATGGCCGGCGCAGCTCAAACTGTCACCGGCGAAGCAAGTGGGGTCCGAGCGACTGTGCTCGGAACGACGACAGTGCTCTCCGACACCGGGTCGCTCGAAAGTACAAGTGACGCTCGAGACGCGTCTCTGTTGACGGTCAGCATCCCGTCCACGTTCGATGGGGAAGTCGTTCACGCAGTCACGATTGGCTGGCCGGATCAGGTGGCCTCGGAAGCCTCGCTCGCGAACCTGGGCATGACGGTAGGGGGGACTGGAATCTCCGCCGACTTCGTTATGGCCAGTGCGCTGGCGGTGTTGGGTGTTGAAAGCAGCGGCAGTTCGACCATCACCAACCTCTCGATCAACGGCACACCGATTCAGGTAACCGGGGAGCCAAATCAGACGATCGCGATTCCGGGCGGCCAGGTGGTGGTCAACGAACAGACAGCTTCGGCGGGCGGCACCACGGTGAATGCCCTTCACGCGACGGTGTTTGGCGTGGCCGATGTGGTGATCGCGTCTGCGACGGCAGGAATCCAGTAGGTTTGAACAAGCCCAATTTGATCGCATTGCTTTAATGCGAGCGGAGGAGAACGATGCGTAGAGTGATCAGCGTGCTCGGTGTAGCGGCCTTGGTCCTCGCCGGCAGCGTCGCCGATGCGGAAGTGACTCCGCCGCCGCCGCAGCAGCAGGGGTGCGACTTCATGACCGGCGGTGGGTGGATCATCCATTCGGGCGCCAAGGGGACTTTCGGTGTCGGTGGCGGATGCAAGCACGGCTCGGGAGTAACGACGCCAGAGTACTGGGGCCATCTCGAGTATCACGACCATGGCACAGGTCTCAACGTTCACTGGACCAGTATCACCGCATACTTCCCCGAAGGGGACACAACAACTGACCCCAAGACGCACCAGCCGCTCGGGACCCGTTTCATTTGTGGCGAGGCGCGGACGAACCAGTTTGGCGATGTGCACTTTGTCGTTCGCGCCAAAGATGCGGGTGAGCCAGGCGTCAATGACGAGTTCGACCTCCAGTTGAGGGATTCCTCCGGGGCTATCGTCTACTCAACACCGGACGACGGGACCTTCCCGCACAAGCTCGGCGGAGGCGCCGGCGGCGGCGGTAACATTCAGCTCCACAAGCCTAACCCATCGACCACTGGTGTCTTCGGCGGCTCGTGCCCTGCTCTGTAACGGCGACCGTAGGGCCGCGGAGCAGCATTCGACTTCGATCGGCGCGAGACCCTGGCTGCCCGGCGGGAGCTGGTCTCAGGGTGTGTATGTGGACGCTGATCGACCGACACCTCGCGGATCTCCGCATGCTGCTGGCCACGCCCGGGCCGTGACCGATATGTGGCACAGGCCCGTGCGACGTTCGGCGCGAGACCTCCGGAACCACCGGTGCGCGCCGGCGAGCTTGGGTGCGCGGGACGTCCATCACCTCAGCCACGCTGCGCGCTGCGCCCGCGCCCGCTGGATGAACTCCAGGACGGGGCTCGGCGATGATCCTGGCGTCAGGGTGGGGCAGCCCGTCTCAAGCAAGGCGGATATTGAGTGGTGGCCGAAGTCTAGGACGCGGTGCTCGTTCCCAGGAGGATAAGCCTCGACGACTGTACCGACTACCTCCCGACTCACCCGGCCTTGACGAACCCGAGGCGAGTCAGGTAGTCAGACTACCACTACAGGGAGGTGGAGGGCGTCGAGCTGAGCGCCGAGGACCGGGACGCTCAGTTCAGGTTCGAGCTCGATCTTTTGCTGCGATCAACGGCCGTGGGCGCTGGATCGCGTGCGACGTCCTGTGGACTGCTCAGGCTAAGAGCCCTCTGGTGTCAGGAGTAACGCGCAGGGATCGGCCACACTGTCTCGCAATCAAAGCGTCGCCCCCAGTATCTCGTGGGCGTCCTTCCACATGCGTAGGAACGGCCCGTCGGCGGCCTACCAATTTCTCGACTGCCCCATGTTGGTGCACCTGCACCAGCGCGGTGCATGGCAGAGTGCACGGTGAGAGGGCCCGGCTCGCGGAGGAAGTTGGAATAACCCGGTAGTTCCGCATTGGGAGGGGACCACTCGACCCGTGGCACGGAGCATGCGTGCTCAGACTGAGCTTGCGGAAATTCTCGGACTCTCGGGGCTCGCCCGAAAGCATGGACAGAGCTTGCGGGTGCTGATTGTCGAAGACGACGTAGCCGTTGGCGAACTCCTCCAGGGCTTCGTCCGCGACCTGGGCCACGAGACCGAGCTCGTTCCTTCGGCCGAGGCCGCATTGCAGCGGCTTCAAATGAACCGCCCTGATCTGGTTTTTCTCGACCTCCGGTTACCCGGCATGACTGGGCTTGACTTCCTTCAGCTGCGCCTGGTTCGAGACTCCCGTGTGCCGATTATCGTGATCTCTGGCGTTGCGACCGAGCACGAAGCCCAAATGTGCCTACGACTTGGGGCACTCGACTTCGTGCCGAAGCCCCTGCCGCTTGAACATCTGCGGGCGATCCTGGAGCACTTCGAGCCTCACGTACTCACGCAGACGCTCGAGCTCGCGGGACGACCCGTCGAGCGGCGCCGATCGCCGCGCGTGCGTGTCGCGCTCCCCGTTCGCGTGCGCGACTACGGCGGCCACGAATGGGAGACGATGAGCATCGACCTCGGCCCCAGCAGTATGAAGGTCCTGGCAGCCGGCTCAGCCAGCCCAGGGCCTGTCGCTGAGCTTTCGTTCACACCGCCGGGTGACGAGCCCCTGCAGGTTGTCTCCCTCCTGATCCGGGTCGATCTCGACGGCTACGTGTTCTACTTCGCCAATCTCACCAAGGTCCAGGTAGACCGCCTCACGCGTCTTGTCCTTCGACTGACCGCGCTGTAGTGCCCTCAGTGGTCGTCGGCTGGAGACAGGCGGCGCTTACTACGTGACGAAGACGGACGAAGCAGGAAGGTTCACGATTCCACCGAAGACCGCGTGGAACGTCTCCGTTCCTCCTCTGTGGAGGATGGGAATTGGTGACTCAGAGATCGCGATCTACAAGGACGGCTATGAGCCGTCGCGGGCCGCCAGTTCCTTGGCGCGTGAAGACGTGCTTGTGTTGCTGAGGCGGCGGCTCGAAAGCAACGAAGACTGGCAGCCCGCCGAAAAGAGGCTAGGCTTCGGGTTCTGTCCCAACCGGAGGCATCGCCCGCGCCCGGTTGGAGATCATCGAAATGAGTAGCCGGATTCTAGGAGCAGATCGCGGTCTCGAGTGGCACCAGGCCGTGGCACCCGTCTGGGAAGTTGGTGAAATCGCTACCCATGGGCTCGCCCTCTCAAGGCTGAAACACGGGTTCGAATCCCATTCGGGGTTCGAATCCGCGTTATGCGTCAGCGGAGGTCGATCCAGTAGGTTTCCGGCGCCGTGTAGCATTCAGCATATCCAGCCCCCGCAACCAACGACCGCCGAGGGAGTAGCGGCCATCACGGCCGCTAACCCCTTCCCCTTTCCTACGTCGGATGGATTCGTGCGCTTTGAGGAAGCGCCGTGCGTGCTCGACGACCTGGTCGATGTGCTCCTGAGAATCCTTCCAGGGATAGATGGTCACCTCGGCGTGCGGGGCGAGGCTGGCGACTTCCATGGCCACCTTGTACGGGTGCGCTGGCACGTCATCGGGCGCGATCAGCAGCGGTGTCCGGATGGAGCGTACGAAATCGCGCGACACGGTGAACACGAAGTCGGCGCGGTTCGTGTACATGCTGTTGAGGAAGTCATGGACCATGTCCATGGAGACGTCTGGGCGCTTCGCGCACAGCGCCGGCCCCCAGCCCTTGATGTTGTTCTGGTAGAAGAGGTCGGGCATCTCGGGCCTGAAACCGCTCGGTTGCATCATCGCGGCCGCGACGATGCGCTCGGGAGCCCGCCTGATGAGATTGTGGATCATCGGCCCGCCGATGCAGAAGCCCATGACCATGAACTCCCCGACGCCGAGGTGGTCCATCAGCCCGAGTTGGTCGTCCGTGTAGGCGTCCCAGGGGCGGTCGATCTCCAGCGGGCCGCTGGACTGGCCGGGGTTGGCGTTGCGCAGGTCGGCGCAGATACAGCGGAAGTCCTTCTTGTACCGTTCCATCGGGTTGAAGGGTGAGGCGGTCTGCCAGGATGCGAGGGTTGAATTGAGCCCGCCGCCCGGGATGAGCAGCAGGGGGAAGCCGGAACCGGCCTCTTCGTAGTGGATGCGGACGGGTCCTCGTTCGTAGAACGGCATGGCGCTTCTCTCCTCTCTCGGCGAGTCGCCACTACTCTAACTCATGGCCAGGTTAGAATGCCGGACCAGGAGTCATGTGTGGGATCGTCGGGTGTCCGGCGACCGCGATCGGCGCATAAGGAAGGCATCACGCTGGTGAACTGGCTGGTGAAGGAAGAACCGACCCACTACGGATTCGACGCGCTCGTGAAGGACAAGAAGGCAGTCTGGAGCGGCGTCAGGAACGCGCTCGCACAGAAGCATCTTCGCGCCGTCAAGAAGGGCGACCGCATCTTCTACTACCACACCGGTGACGAGAAGGCGATCGTCGGGATCGCGAAGGCCCTGTCCGACGCCTACCCGGATCCGGAAGACGCGAGCGGAAAGTACGTGGCGGTGGATGTCGCACCGGTCAAGCGGCTTCGGCGGCCGGTCACGCTCGCCCAGATCAAGGCGGACGCGGCCTTCAAGAACTTTCCGCTGGTCCGCATCGCGCGGCTGTCCGTGATGCCGGTGACCGATGCGGAATGGGCGCGGATCGAACGCATGGCCGGGAAGGCCGGCTAGCTGCCCCGCATCACCTTCCCGCTGCTCGCGCGGGAAATGCTTGAGCTCTTCCATGAGCTTGTCCGAGTCGAGCTCTCCGGCGGGCAGCGGTGGCTGCTCCCGCCGGCTTCGGCGTCGTACTGCTGCTCCAGCTGCCGCACGTGCTCTCGAGTGGCGCGATCCCCGGAAGCCCAGCCTTCGGTACAGGCTGTTCGCCGCCTCTCTTCCGGGCCGATGAGGTGCGGGTGCTCCAGTCCGACGATATGAACGGCCGGATCATCCCGTTGGGCGACGCCAAGCGAAATGCCCCGGCGTCCGCTATCATGGGCCGGTGCCGCGCGTCATCCTGATCAGCATCGACGGCCTCGCACACTTCTACTGGAACGATCCGGCCGCGCGCACGCCGGTCCTGCGTGGCCTTGCCGAGCGCGGGGCCGTCGCCGACGGCATGGCGACGGTCTTCGTCAGCACGACGTGGCCGTGCCACGTAAGCTTGGTGACCGGCGTCAGCCCGCGCACGCACGGCGTCGTGTCGAACCACATCCTGAACCGCGCCACCACGCGCGTGGAGGATTTCACCGGCGACCCCATCTACGACGCCGCCGACCTAGTGCGGGCACCGACGTTCTACGACCGCGCGCACGCCGCCGGACTGCGCACTGCCGCCATCGACTGGCCTGCGACGCGCCACGCGGCGTCACTCGACTTCAGCCTGCCGTTCTTCAAGAACCAGCAGATCTTCGAGACGCACACCGCGCCGGCCGTGTGGAAGGAGCTGCGGGCGCTTGGCTACCCGGTGGAGCGACAGGGCGAATGGGCGGAGCTGCCGCGGCGCTTCCTGAAGGACGCGATGGTGGCCGATCTCGCCGTCGACGTGCTGCGGCGCCACGCGCCGGACGTGCTCCTCGTGCACTTCCTGTGCGCCGACAGTCACCAGCACCTCTACGGCCCGCGCTCGCCCGAGGCGTACTGGGCGATTGCCTATATCGACGGGCTCGTCGGTCGGGTACTCCTCGCGCTCGGCCCCGACGGCCTCGACCGCACTGCCGTGGTCGTCGTCTCCGACCACGGATTCCTTCCGGTGACGCGGGAGATCCGTCCCAATGTGCGGCTGCGCCGCCGCGGGCTCCTTCGTGTCGCAGACGACGGCGGTGTCGCCCGCGCCGAGGCGCGGTTCGTGATGAACCTCGGCGCCGGCTGGGTCTACGCTCTCGGCGGCGGCGACCGCGAGCGCCTGGCGCGCGATCTGCGGGGCGAGTTGGCCGCGCTCGAAGGCGTGGCGGCAGTGTGGACGCCTCAGGAGTACGCAAGCCTGGGGCTGCCGGGCCCGGCGGAAAATGACCGCGTCGGCGACCTGCTGCTGGAGGCGGCGCCCGGCTACATGCTCGTGGACGAGACACGCGGCGAGGACGAGCTCGGTCCGCCGCACTATCGTGGCACCCACGGCCAGCGGCCGACGTACGCGGACAACCGCGCGGTGTTCGTCGCCGCCGGTCGCGGCGTCAAGCGCGGGCTGACGCTCGGCCCGATCAGTAGTCGCGATGTAGCGCCGACGCTGACGACGCTGCTGGAACTGCCGGCGGCGCCGGCCGAGGGGCGCGTGCTGAGCGAGATCCTGGCCTAGCTACTTCAGAGTAAGTTAACTGCGAGCTCATCCGGCCTCAGAGAAGAGTTCCCCTATGGTTCAGCAGGATGAAAGGACACAGCAGGCCCTCTCCTACATCCGCCACCAAGCCTCCAAAAGCCTGGCCGAGTTGCGAGTGGTGTTCATCGAGTTGGCCGACCCGAGCACCACATCTTCACCGGACAGACGGCGACGTTCACAGTGCCTGCCCGGCGAAATGAGTCACGAGGGCGGGGCCGCAACTAGCCCGGCCTCGCCCTTGACGCGGCTGCTCCCATTTTGCTCCCATAAGAGTCCGAAACAGGGCCAAACAGGACGAAGATCGACGGACCAACAGACAACGTGAAACTGCGCGCTGTCGAACGCTTTTCCCGCGCGATCAGCGGGCTGCCGTAGCGCTTGCGCCGACTGCCATTCGACGCGCCGCACGGGCGCGCGTATCATCGCGGTGGACGGCTCCGTTGATGGCGCCGAGACGAGGGAGGTCGAACGATGGCGGCACGGACGACGATCGCCGAACCGGCAGAGAAGTGGACCGGAGCCCTTGAGGCTTCACGCGATAGGCTACTGGCCGCCGCGCGAGGCGGAGGACACGGCGTGGCTGTTCTCGCCCACGCCTCCGCCGGCCGCATTGTGGCGGCGTGGACGCTCGATCCCGCCCCGATCGATCCCGCGACGCATCTCGAACAGACGCACACGAGGGGCCGGCGCCATCTGCGTCGCTTGCTCGATCAGCCGGCAGACGCCGAGGTCCGGTCACCGATGACGAACCAGCTCTTCGATCGCCTCACCCAACCGGCCGATCCGAGCAAGCGGAAGAAGATCGATTACATGTCGGTCACGTCGTACACGTATACGCCGCGCAAGCCGCTGCGCCGCGTGCTGGACCACGCGCTCGATCATCTCAACCAGATCGATCAATGGCAGCGCTGGCGCCGCGAGGGCGTCGTGCCCATTCCGACCGACGGCTGGGCGCCGTCGACGGTGACATTGCCCGAAGACCGTCTGCCACTTACGGCGGCGGACCTCGACGCCTGGCTCTGGCGCGTCGACCAGGCCATGCGGTTGCTCACTCAGCGCGCGGCCGGCCTCAGCGACGATGACCTCGACTGGCAGCCGCCGGACGGGGGTTGGCCGCTGCGCCGCATCCTGCATCACGTCGCGCGCTCCGAGGTGCTGTACGCGGCGTCCTTCGACGAGGTGCTGCCCGATGATCCCGTCGCCCGCTACGCGGAGGCGGACGCTCGCTTCAGCAAGCGCCTCGTCGCAGCGCGCGCCATGACAGACGATCCGTCGATCGTCTTTCCCGATCCGTACGGGACGTTTTTCACGCCCGCTGGAGTCGTCGCGGAGGTCCTTGCACTCGAGTCCGAGCTCCTCACCAGCGTCACAGGCTAGCGGCCGTGGGCCCTGCGGTGCACGATCCCGGAGTGTTATAGTGCCCGGGCTCTCGATCAATAGAACTAGGGGTCATCGAGCGCTTCGCACAGAGGTGGAGAACGGAGGCCGACCATGCGTGTCAAACACTCCTGGCGCGTGACGGGAAGAGTTCTCCTGGTGATCGCCGCGATCGCGATCGCGGCGACGCAGCTGATTGGCACGACCGCCAAGGCTGCCGATCCGATCAAGGTGGGCTGGGTCGGTCCGCTGTCCCCGCCCGGCGGCTATGCCGAGGGCGCGCTGATGAAGCAGGCCGCCGAGATCGCCGCGGAAGAGCTCAACGCCCGGGGCGGCGTGCTCGGCCGGCCGATCCAAGTTGTCTTCGCCGACACGCGCGGAAAGCCCGAAGAGGGGACCGCGGCGGCGGAACGGCTGATTTCCCAGGAGAAGGTCGTCGCGATCACCGGCGAGTTCCACAGCTCGGTGTTCCTCGCCGAGATGGAAGTCGCGCACAAGGCCGGCATCCCGATCATCGCGGTGGACGTGTGGGCCCTGAAGATCACCGCCAAGGGCTATCCGGAGGTCTTCCGCGTCGCGCCTAACCAGGCCCTGATCGCTACCAAGTACGGCGACTGGATGGCGGCAGCGGGATTCAAGAACGTCGCCGTCATGTTCGAGAAGACCGACGGCGGACAGAGTGGGCGCGACGTCCTGCTGCCGGTGCTGGACAAGCACGGCATCAAGTACGAGGTCGTCGGCGCCGATCCGAACTCGACCGAGTTCACAGCGCAGATCGAGCGGTTCAAGAGCCACCAGCCGCTCTTCGACTTCTTCATGACGTTCTACAGCGAGGCCGGCGCCTATCCGCTGGTCAGTCAATCCCACACGCTGGGCTTCGCGCCGACGGCCAGGACTGGCATGGCGAACTCAGGCGGGCCGGCCGTGGATCCGACGTTCTGGAAGAACGTTGGCCAGGCGGGTCGCTATCTGGTCACGGAGCTCGTAGGTCTTCCGAAGAACGCGTGGAATGACAAGACCAAGGCCTTTGTCACCGCCTTCAAGAAGAAGTACAACCACGCGCCGTCGCCTCAGGCGATCGAGAACTATGACGCCATGCTGGTGCTCGCCGATGCGATCGCGCGCGCGAAGTCGACGGACGGCAAGGCCATCATCGCGGCGCTCGAGAAGACCGACATCGTGCTCGGCCGTGGCCGCTACACCTTCTCGACGAGCCGCGAGCCGGACTGGGCCTATCACCAGTTCATGAACGCGCCGGTCGCGCTGTTGCAATTCGATAAAGCGAATCAGGATGCCGAGGACGCGCCGATCATCTGGCCGCGCGACATCGCAGACGTCAAGTACACGTACCTGAAGCCAGGCCAGTGACTCCCCGGCCGGACGCCTAGGATCGCCCGCCAGGGGTCACCGCCCGCGGTGACCCCTGCGGCGACATCGCGGGAGCGCTCGTGAGGCGATGAGCTGGGACTACCTGCTGGTCCAGGCCACGAACGGCGCCGTCATCGGCGTCATCTACGCCCTGATCGCCGTCGGCGTGACGCTCATTTTCTCGATCCTGAAGATCGTCAACTTCGCCCATGGTGACCTCTACATGCTCGGCGGATACTGCGCGTACTTCGTGATCGAGGGCCTCGGCTTTCCCCCGCTGGCCGCGATGGGCGTCGCGATGGCGGCGCTGTTCGCGGGAGCCATCGTCCTCGAGCGCCTGATGCTGACGCCGCTCTATAGCGACGCCACCGAACGGAAGGACGAGTACGGGCTCATCGTCACCTTCGGCCTCGCGTACTTCCTGCGCAACATCGCGGTCATCGCGTTCGGCCCGTTTCCGTTGAAGCCGCCCTCGTTCATCCCGGGCATTCAGCGCATCGGGAACGTCATCGTGACCAACGATCGCCTGGTGGCCGGCGGGGTCGGCCTCGTTCTCATCGGTGCGCTGCTCTACTTCATGAAACGGACGATCTGGGGGCAGGCGCTCGATGCGGTCAGCCAGTCACGGGATGCCGCCGCGATCGTCGGCATCAACGCCCAGCGGTTCAACTCGATCGCCTTCGGCATCGGCGCCGCCCTGGCCGCCGCCGCCGGCGCGCTGGTCGCGCCGATCTTTTCGCTGGCGCCCGACATGGGCGTGCTCCCGAACATCCACGCGTACGTGATCGTGATCCTCGGCGGCATGGGCTCCGTGGGCGGCAGCATCATCGCGGGGCTCGTCCTCGGCGAGGCCGAGAACCTCTTCACGGCGTTCTTCCCGGATCCGACGCGCGCCTTCGCGTACACGAACGCGTTCGGCGTGCTCGTACTGATGGTCGTGCTGATCGTCCGGCCGCAGGGTCTGTTCGGCCGTCGCCATCTGAGAATGGAGTGATCCACGTGCGGTGGCTGCCGGCGTCGCTCATGCTCGCCGCGGCCGTGCTGGCGCTGGCCTGCGTCGGCCGTCTCAACGCCTACTGGATGCACGTCGCGATCATCGCGATGTATTACGCGATCCTCGCGTCGAGCTGGTCGCTGCTGGCTGGCTACGTCGGGTTGTTCTCGCTGAGCCACATGGCGTTCGCGTCCATCGGCGGCTACACCTCAGGATTGTTGACGCAGTGGCTCCGCGTTCCGATTCCGTTCGGCATGCTGGCCGGCGTTATCGTGTGCTGCGCCGTGGGGGGCGCCATCGGGTGGGTGTGCCTGCGCATGAGCGGCCCCTACCTGGCAATCTTCACGCTGGGGTTCTCCGAGATCGTCCGCATCACCATCGCGTCGGAGGACGATGTCACCGCGGGCATGGCGGGGCTGCACACCGAGCCGCTCTTCGCGAGCGCCACGCGCCTGCCGTATTTCTACGTCGCCTTCGCGCTGCTCGCCGCGTCGCTGCTCCTCATGGGCCTGCTCGTGCGCTCGCGCTGGGGACTGTTCCTGCGAGCGATCCGCGAGGACGAGCAGGCGGCGGCGGCCTCCGGCGTGGCGGTGGAGCGCTGTCGCATCGTCGCGTTCGCGATCGCCAGCGGCTTCGCCGGACTCGCCGGCGGCTTCTACGCGCACTACATCGGCATCATGACGCCGAGCGTGGGCGATCTCGACGAGATGGCCAAGCTGGTGGTCATGACGGTGATCGGCGGCATGGAGCGTCTGCCGACGGCAGTCGGCGGCGCGTTCGTCGTGCAGTTTCTGCTGGAGTGGCTCCGCGAATACGGCCAGTGGCGGCTGCCGGTCTTCGGCATCGTGTTGCTGCTCACCATGCGCTTGGCGCGCAACGGGCTGCTCACGCCGTTGTGGCTGCCGTTTCTACGGTTGGGGGAGGCGCGCGGCGAACCGCTCGTCGCGGCGCCAACGGTGCCGCACAAGGAGCCCGGCACGTGAGCGGGCGCACCGAGCTCGTGCGAGGCGTCGGTCTCGTCAAGTGGTTCGGCGGCATCGTGGCGAACGACGCCGTGGATTTCGTCGTCGCCGAGGGTGACCTCGTCGGGCTGATCGGCCCGAATGGCTCCGGCAAGACGACGCTCATCAACCTGCTGACCGGCCACCTCGCCGCGGACGGCGGGGAGGTCCGGGTTCGCGGGCAGCGGGTGAGCGGGCGCCCGCCGCACGTCTACGCCGCGATGGGCGTCGCGCGGACGTTTCAGCTGACGCAACTTTTCGGCCGCATGACCGTGCTCGAGAACATGCTCGTGCCCGGTCTGACGCGGCCGCACTCGACCTGGGAGGAGGTCGTCCGGCGCGCGCGGCGCAACCTCGACTTCCTGTCGCTCGCCCACGTCGAGCGGCTGCCGGCGAAGAACCTGTCGGGCGGCCAGCAGAAGCTGCTGGAGCTCGGGCGCTGCCTGATGCTGGAGCCCGCGGTGTTGTTCCTCGACGAGCCGTTCGCCGGCGTTCATCCGCGGCTTCGTGACGAGCTCCTCGAGCGGATTCGCGAGCTCCACCGCGGTGGGCGGACGTTCGTTGTCGTCGATCACGACATGGAGTCCATCTTGCGCATCTCGCGGCGTCTCGTCGTCATGGCGCGCGGGCGCAAGATCGCCGACGGCGCGCCGGACACGGTCCGGGCGGATCAGGCCGTGCTGGCCGCCTATGCCGGACTCTGAGATGACGAGCGGGCCCATGGCCACGACCGCCTGGCTTATCGCGCGAAACGTGGTGGCGGGCTACCTGCCGGGTATCGACATTCTCCGCGGCGTGTCGGTGGAGGCGACGCGCGGGGAGGTGCGCTGCGTGCTCGGCCCCAACGGCACCGGCAAATCGACCTTGCTGAAGGTGCTGTTCGGTTTCCTGCCGGCCCGGGACGGAGAGATTCGCGTGGACGGGCAACCATTGCGGTCCATCAGGGCGCACGAGATGCGCCGATACGGCGTCGTCTATCTGCCGCAGCGCCCGAGCATCTTTCCGTATCTCAGCGTCGAGGTGAACCTGCGGCTGGGCGCGTGGCGCTACCGCGGCGAGCGCGGACGCGTCGATGAGTTGGTCGGCCGCGCGTGCGAGCAATTTCCGATGTTGCGGGACCGGCGTCGCCAGTCGGCCGGCACGCTGAGCGGCGGGCAGCAGCGTCAGCTCGAAATCGCCCGCAGCCTGATGCACGATCCCGCCCTTCTCCTCATCGACGAGCCCACCGCGGGCGTCGAGCCACGGGTGGCGGCCGTCATCTACCAGACGATCAAAGACTTGGCGGCGCAGGGGAAGGCGGTCCTTCTCGTCGATCAGAACATCAAACGGGCGCTCGAGATCGCCGACTATATCTACGTCATGCGGACCGGCACGATGCTGTCGGAAGGGTCGCGAGAGGGCTTCGGCGGCGATGTCGAAGCGCTCGTCTCCCGCTGGCTATACGCCAGCGGTTGACGTCGGTCCGCTGTGCGCCGCCCTTCGTCAAATGCTTCGTGGATCGGCACGCTCGCTGGGACAATGGCGCGTGCGGATCTTCGAACGGAAGTTCGGCACCGGCTTTCTCGCGACAGTTCCGCGCGAGCCGGGCATCTATCGCATGTACGACGCCGCGGGCGGGCTGTTCTAGTCGGCAAGGCGCGCAATCTCAGGCGGCGGCTGGCCCAGTACCGTACGGCGCGCCGGACAAAGAAGGATCGCAAGCGTCGCACGCTGGTGAGATCGGCCGACCGCATCGAGTGGCAGGTCTGCGCGTCGTTATTTTCGGATCAGTCGGCGTGGGCTCGCGGCCGCTGTCGGGACACCGCCGATCGGGCAGGTGTCCCCGAGATTGTCCCCCATGGCCCGCTCCAAGGTGCAACCGGCCGCATCGCAACGCATCCCTGCGCGAGGGGGCGCGGTATGAGAACCGACGAAAGACGCTATCCTTTTGCCGCAGCGGGATCGCGGTCTGAAAATCCTGTGCTCTCTTGTCTCTGGCTCTGGTTGATCGTCCGACTGCGCTTGCGCGAGGTCTGGCCGCGGAAGAGCTCGCGGAGTGGCACCGGGCCATGGCACCCGGCGTGAAAGTTGGCGAAATTACTACTGTCCTTCGCCAAAAGCTCATCCCACTCGGTTGACGATGGCCGATGCTGTCCCGATAGACCCAGGAACGCCAGGAGACTATTAGACAACGGGTCGAAGGCAGGGCAGCCAGCCGCTTTGAGCCCATCCGGATCCGCGAACGAAAGCGGTGGAGTTCAAGGTGGGGTAGTGACGGAGCAGCCTGACGGAGGGCCGGCCCGGGCGTGGCGAACCGATTGGACGGGATCAGGCCGCCCGTCGGACGTAGCGATGGTGTAGGCCACCGACTTCGCGAACCGGGATGACTCTGCCGAGTTCCGGCCGCTCAATTGCCCGGCCGTGGGGTGCATCCTTGCCGAGCGAGAGGTGAGTACGCGCCCGGTGATAGTACGCGAAGTGTGCGTCCAGAGAAGGCAGACGTGTTCAGTGGGGGCAGTCCCACCGGGGCAACAGCCAGACGCCCCGTAGCTTGGATGGCAGGGCGGCGGGAAACCAAAGCTCTGGAGCCCATCGACGAAACCATCGGAAGGATGGGAGCGAGTGGCCGGGCTGTAACGTGAGTGAACGCAAGGGTAGCCTCGAGAAACGGTTCCGGAGGCCGAGCGCCTACTTTACGCGCGAAGGCAGCAGGGATCGTCGCAGTCTGGCTGACGCGACGAGTCCTCTCCGGCGGGGTGTGAGCGACGGCACGGCGCGCAGGACACGTCAGGCAACTGGAGAAGCCCTCCTCGTCCCGCCGCGAAATCGGCGGAGCTGGGTAGGCCGTATAACCGGTTTCCCCGGGAAAGCGGCCGACGGCGAGAGGGTGGCGGACGGGCCCGAGGTAGCGAGGAGGCGGGGTAATGCCCGCGGAGCGAAGGGGCCCTGCTGTTCGGCAACGCCTCCGACAACATGGAAGGCAGGGGCGACCTGACAATGGCGTCCATCAGGCTGCAGGACCTGAGGCGGAGGCTCTACGTCAAGGCGAAGGCCGACAAGGACTGGCGGTTCTGGGGCCTGTACGTTCATGTGGCCAAGCCGGAGACGCTGCGCGATGCATACGACCTCGCGAAGCGCAACAACGGGGCACCAGGTATCGACGGCGTCACGTTTGAGGCGATCGAGGTCGCGGGTGTCGACGCGTTTCTGGCGCACCTACGGGACGAACTGGTCGCACGCACCTACCGGCCGCTGCGGAACCGGAGGGTGGAGATTCCGAAAGACGACGGGAAGAAGATCCGCGTTTTAGGGATCCCGGCCATACGGGATCGGGTGGTCCAGGGAGCGCTCAAACTCATCTTGGAGCCGATCTTTGAAGCGGGCTTTCACGATGGGTCGTACGGCTATCGACCGAAGCGGAAAGCGCACGACGCGCTGGCGCGGGTGACGAAGGCCATCCTCGGGGGGAAGATGCAGGTGATCGACCTTGATCTGGCCGCCTACTTCGATACCGTCCGGCATGATCTGCTGGTCGGGAAGGTGGCGCGCCGCGTTCAGGATGCCGAGATCCTGCACTTGCTCACGCTGATGCTGAAGGCATCCGGAAAGCGCGGGGTTCCTCAGGGCGGGGTGATTTCTCCCCTCTTCAGCAACATCTATCTCACTGAGGTGGATGCCATGCTGGAGCGGGCGAAGGGGGTCACCCGCGACGGCATGACCACGTACGTAGAGTACGCGCGCTATGCCGACGACCGTGCGAGGCCAACACTTCTGTGCTAGCGGGATGCAAGGAGCCCGCCTCGGGAATTCCTCGACTTGCCCGAGTAGTCTGGGTCCAGGCGTGATTGGGCAACTGATCGCGTCGAAGCAGGACCGACATA
>Ga0209378_1001050_pt1 | contig 19922 bp, 14 predicted proteins | sample GraSoiAngelo_156_FD_186170 | JGI IMG/M metagenome (GOLD analysis project Ga0209378, IMG submission 186170) | Grasslands soil microbial communities from the Angelo Coastal Reserve, California, USA - 14_1009_13_40cm (SPAdes) (version 2) | ecosystem: Environmental > Terrestrial > Soil > Grasslands ...
GGCATCGGCTCGCCCGCGGCGAGTATCCGCATCACGATGTCCTCGACGCCGCCCGCAGTCGGAATCGTCGCGACGCGCAGCTCGATGTCGAGCGGCCCGAATTTCCTGAACTTGATCTTGCCGTCCTGGGGCTTTCTCTTCTCGGAGATGTCCAGGTCGCACATGATCTTGAGGCGGGCGGCAAGCGCCGCGCGGTAGCTCGCCGGCACCTCGATATAGGGTCCGAGCGAGCCGTCCTTCCTGAAGCGGATCTCGGTCTTGCCCTTGCCCGGGTAAGGCTCGATGTGGATATCCGAGGCGCCCTGATTGTAGGCTTCGATGATGACCTTGTTCACCAGCTTCACCAGCTCGTTGTCGGCCGCCTCGGAGACCTCGTCGCCGCCGCCGTCGGCCGCCTCGGGCATCTCCTCGTCAAGGTCCGACAGCAGCTCGTCGATGTTGCCGCTGTCCATGGCCGATTCCTGGCCATAGAACTGATTGATCGTTTCCCTGAACTCCTTCCGCGTCGTGACCTTGTAGAGCAGGCGCGACTTCGGGAATACGTTCGACGCGATGCGCGAGGAGCGGATGCGCTCGGGGTCCAGGCACAGGACCACCAGGCCCTCCCTGGTGTCGTCGATCGCCAGCCACTGGTTGGCCTCGACGTACTCGCGCTTCAGGTTCTTCAGCAGCTCCGCGGGCTTGACGCGGTCGGGCTTGTACGGCTCGTACGGCACGCTGAAAAACTTGGACAGCGCGGCGCCGATCGCCGGGATCTTGACCTGGAACTCGTCGGTCAGCACCTGCTCGACGTCGATCGCCTTCTTGCGCGCCTGCCGCGAGGCGAGCTCGAACTCGCCGGCCGAAAGCACGGCATCCGCGATCAGGTAGTCGTACTTGGTCTTGACGAGCTGCGGCTTCTGGCGCTGCTTGAAGGCGATGGCGAGGGTCTGGGCGAGCTCGTGCACGCCTTCCTCGGCCAGCCCGCCGAACGGCACGCCGGTCTTGTTGTTGATGATCTGGATGACGCCGATCAGCTCGCTCGTGCCCGGCTCCACGATCGGCGCCACCAGCATCTGCTTGGTGCGGTAGCCGGTGCGCTTGTCGACCTCCTGCAGGAAGCGCAGATTGGCATTCAGCGCGCGCAGCTCGCCATCGTCATAGACGTCCTTGAGGTTGACCGTCCTCTTCGCGAGAGCGACGTAGCCGGCGATCGAATGCTCGGCGATCGGCAGCTTCAGGTCCTTGAACGAGTTGAGGCCGGTCTTCACCTTGGAGACGATCGCCTGCCTGTCCTCGCCCACCGAGTAGATCGTGAGGCGGTCGGCGTTGAAGAGGGCGCAGATGTCGGCGCTCACCTCGAGCATGATCTCGTCGATGTTGTTGGTGGCGTGGATCTTGTTGGTGACCGCCTGGAGCTGCTTCTGGAACGCCAGGCGCGCAGCGACGTCGCTCTGCGTCGTGGCCTGATGGCTCAGCACTGCGCTCATTCCCGCCCTCCGTTGTCCCGCCATTCTAGGCCCTCATCGTAGCGTCAGGGTCCATGATTTTCAATGAATTACGCCCCCTTACGGCTGTCTTTCCGCACTGCGCAAACCGCCCTCCAACAGCCAAACCCTGAAGCCGCGCTGCGCGAACAGGAACGCCGCTGCGGCGCTGCGCCGCCCGCTCTGGCAATAAGCCACATATTCCTTGGAGCGGTCCAGCACCGCGAACATGTTGCGCACCTCGGCGAGCGGCACGTTGATCGCGCCCGGCAGCTTGTCGTACTGGTATTCCGAGGGATAGCGCACATCGAGCCAGAGCGCGCCGCGCCGCACCTTTTCGGCCGCCTCGTCGAAGGCGACGCGCCGCAGCAGCGGCTCGCGCAGCAAGGCGTTGAAATCCTGCTTGCCCAGGCGCAGCAGCTCGCCCTCGCCGAGCGAGATCACGCTCGCGTTGCGCTTGGCTTCCGAGACCAGCGCTTCCTCGCCGAATGCCTCGCCGCTCTTCAGCTCGGCAAGAACCATCTTGGCGCCGCCGACCAGGCGCTCGACCTGGAAGCGGCCCGCTTCGATCACGTAGTAGAAGTCGCCCTCGTCGCCTTCCCGGATGACCACCTCGCCCCGCGCGGTCTTGACGTGCCCGAAGCGCTTGAGCAGTTCCTCGATGTGCGCGGCCGGCAGCTGCGAGAACGCGCCGCCGCGCAGGTTGCCGAGCGAGAACGCGCCGGTGATCATCGCGCGCGCCACCGGGGAGCTGTCGCTCTCGGTCCCCGCGGCGGCGACCTGGTCCCAGGTGGCGAGAATGTCGAGGACCTCGTCGTCCACCGCAAGCAGGTCGACGTCGGTGATCGCCTTGGTGCGCACCACTTTCTGCTTCTGCCGGTTGAGGGCGTGGCGCGCGTCCTCGGTGCCGCCGACCACCACCAGCGTGCCGCCCCCCTGGAACACGACCAGCAGCTCCCCCTGGAGCAGGAACACCGACTGCGTCGCCTTCGGCCGCTCCTTCATCGGGTCGCTGCCCCGCGGCGCGCGCTCCACCGCCGCCACGTCGGCCAGCTCGGCGAGCCGCTCGCGGGTCAGGCCGGCAAGCGGCGCCAGGGTGGCGAGCTGCTCCGGGGTGGCGCGCGGCAGCGCGGCGGGAAGCACCTAGAACTCCAGCACCAGATTGTTCTGCAGCATGCGCGGCCGGAAGGCGCCGGCGCACTCCTCGATCTCCTGCATGGTCGGCTCGATCTCGCCCGGCTTCATGTGCGTGATGAAGACCTCGGCATTGCGCTCGAGCTTGGCGAGCTCCTCGGCCAGCGTCTGCGGGCAAAGGTGGCGCGAGACCTCGGCGAGATGGCGCTCCTTGTTGGAGAACGCGGTCTCGATGATCAGGAATTTGAGGTTGCGAATGCGGTTCACGACCCGCCACAGCGCGTCGTTCGGCCCGGTATCGCCGGTGAACACCAGGCTCGCGTTTCCGCTGTCGAGGTGGTAGCCGACCGCCGGCACGGTGTGGCGCGCGGGGATCGGCGTGATGTCGCGTCCCGACAAGGAGATCGTTTTTCCGACTTCGATCTCCTCGTAGCGCAGGAATGGCGCCTCGGGGGACGGGATCTCGCTGAAATCGGGCCAGATCGCCCAGTTGAAAAGATGGTTGCGCATGATCTCGATCGTGGCGCGCTGGGCGTAGACCGTGAGCGGTTTGGTCCGCATGCCGCCCACCGTGTCGACGAGGAACGGAATCGAGGCGACGTGGTCGAGGTGCGAGTGCGTGATGAAGATGTAGTCGATCAGCGAGAGCTCGGCGAGCGACAGGTCGCCGACGCCGGTGCCGGCGTCGATCAGGATGTCGCTGTCGAGAAGAAAGGAGGTGGTGCGCAAGTGCCGCCCGCCAATCCCTCCCGAGCAGCCGAGGACTCGCAGTCGCACGCTGTTCTCCTTATTTCTCGTCGAACGCCGTCACGCCGTCCCAGTCGGGCGGCGGCGGTTGGCGGCGCCTTTCGGCTACTTTTCCCGCATAGACCTGGTAGAGCTCGCAGGCGGGATTCATGCGCTGCAGATTGAGCAGGCATACCTCGACCTGATCCCATTGCTGCGCGCGGTAATGGCGCAGCGCCTGGTTCCACAGCTTGAGCTCGTCGTGCGCGTCCTTGTCCACTTCGGACTCGAGCCCGATCGGCTCGTAAATGGTCACCGCCTCGTGCTTGCCCGTCACCTTGATGCGGTCGACCTCGCGGAACACGACGTCCCCGACGGCGTTGCGCGTGGCTTCGCCGACCAGGATGCCGACGCCATAGCCCTTGGTGCGGCCCTCGAGGCGGGAGGCGACGTTGACCGCGTCGCCCATCGCCGTGTACGCACGCCGCACCTGCGACCCCATGTCCCCGACCCGCACGGTGCCGGAATTCACGCCGACGCCGATCTTGAGCGTCGGCCAGCCGCGCGCGGCGAACTTGGCGTTCAGCCTCTCGCGCTCGCGCTGCATCTCGATGGCGGCGAGCACGCCGTTGCGCGCGTGCTGCACATCATCCACCGGCGCGCCCCAGAACGCCATGATCTCGTCGCCGATGTACTTGTCGAGCGTGCCGCGGTACTGGCTGCGGATGATGGTGCTCATGTCCGTAAGGTATTCGTTGATGTACTCGCGCAGCTCGTCGGGCTTGAGCGCCTCGGAAATGCCGGTGAATCCGCGCACGTCGGAGAACAGGATCGTCAGATCCGCGCTGCGCGGCTCCATATTGTATTTGCGGGGATCCGCGGCCATCCTGTCCACCAGCTCGGGCGGCACGTACTGGCCGAACAGGTCGGTGAACTGGCGCTTGGAGCGCGATTCGACGAAATAGCCGTACGCCATGTTCATCGTGTACAGCGCCGCCGTCATGAGGATCGAGGCGGCGAGCGGCAATACCAGCCCGCCCCGCTGCCAGACCGCGAGGTCCACCGCCACGATGAGGATGAAGCCGACGCCCGCCGCCACGGTCGCCCACAGGGCGGAGAGCATCGGGATCAGCACCGCGAGCACGGCGCCGCCGATGACGAGCAGCACCACCTCGGCGCCGAGCATGTACGGCGGCTTCTGCTTCAGATCGCGGTCGAGCATCCCGGCGATCAGATTGGCATGGATCTCCACGCCGGGGAAGACGCTGTCCACCGGCGTCGAGCGCAGGTCCTGCAGGCCCGGCGCGGTGGTGCCGATCAGGGCGATTTTGCCCCTTAAGGCATCGGGCACGATGCGGTCCTTGATGACGTCGCTGAGCGAGAGATAAGGGAAGCTGAACTTGTGCCCCCGATACGGAATCAGGGCACTCGCAGTCTCGTCGACCGGAATCGTCAGCGGGCCGACCTTGAGCCATTCCAGCCCGCCGTAGCTCCTCGACACGTAGCGCTCCGGCGCGAAGCCGGGCTCGACTTCGGGAAACCTGCCGGTCTTGAGCGCCAGGTACGTACGCACCATCGCCAGGGACAGGGGCTCGTAATACGCGCCCTCGAACTCCAGCAGCATCGGCACGCGCCGCGACACGCCGTCGTCGTCGACTTTCGGGTTGAAATGACCGGCGGCGGCGGCGTGCTTCTGATAGATCGGCAGGTTTCCGGTGTAGCCCTTCCACTGCAGGAAGCTGATGTCGCGGCCGGCGAACGTTCCCCTCGGAATCACCGGATCAGGGATGGCGTTGGCCCTGACGGCATTGTCCTCGGCGTTGAAGTAATAGCCGAGCACTACCGGCCGGCTCTTGATCGACGCCGCGAACAAGCCGTCGTTATCGAGCTTATCCCGCAGGTCGCGGTAGATCTGCTGAAACGCAGGGACCTCCTTCAGATCCTTTTGCGCCAGCGAGTCGAGCACGTCGATCCCGGAGCTCGTATCGCGCTCCGCCCAGATGACGTCGAAGCCGAGGACCCCGACGCCGTATTTGTCGAACAGCTTGTCGACCAGCTCGGCCATCAGCCTGCGGCTCCACGGCCAGCGGCCGATCTCGCCGAGGCTCTTCTCGTCGATGTCGAGGATGACGATGCGGGGGTCGACCCCACGCGGCATGGTGACGCGCAGCCGCGTGTCGTAGATGATGTTGTCGAGCTGGCTGATGAAGCCGACCTGGTACAGTCCGGCGGCGTGCCCGATGAAGAACAGCGTGATCGCGAGGCCTAGGGCGATCCTTACGATATGCTGTTTCAGATGGCCTGCCGTTCGGCGTCACGCCTTCAAGAAGAATTCCATTTTCACTCCGGCGAGCTCGATCACGTCGTGATCCTTGAGCGCGTGCGGCGCGGCGCCGATCTGCTGGCCATTGACGGCGGGCCGGTTGGCCCCTTCCACATGCGTGATGAAGTAGCCCTGCGGCCGGCGGGTCAGCACCGCGACCCCGACCCCCGGCTTGCCGAGCGTGGTGAGCGGCTTGGAGAGCTCGAGCTCCTTGCCCGCGTTGCTGCCCGAAAGCAGCTGGATGGCGCCGAGCGGCTGCGCCGGCCGGGCGGCCGGCGCGGGGGCGGGCCTCGGATCCTTGTCCGCGATCCCGGCGGCCGTGGCGCTGACGGCTGCGTGCTGCGAGGCGGTGGCGCGCGCAGCGCCCGCCGCCTGGGGGACGGCCTGCGGGGCGGCGCCTCCGGTCATTGCCTTGGCCTGCTCGGCCGCCGCCTTCATCGCCGCGGGCCGCAGCACCATGGTCTTCTCGAAATCCGCCTTCTCGGCGCCGACCGCGGCTGCGGCCTCGCCGACGAACTTCAGCTTGTACTTGCCGAGCTCGACCACGTCGTTGTTCTGCAGGAAGTGCTTCTTGATCGGGTTGCCGTTGACGACCGTGCCGTTGGTGCTGCCGAGGTCCTCGAGAAACGAGTCGTTCAGGATGGTGACGATCACCGCGTGCTCGCCGCTCACCGCAAGGTTGTCGATCTGGATGTCGTTATGGGGCTTGCGGCCGATGGTGGTGCGCTCCTTCGTCAAGGGGATCTCCTTGAGCACCAGTCCATCCATGCTGAGTATCAGTTTCGCCATAGCTGACCCCTTGGGGAGGTTATTTTAACCACGCGAATACCTTGGCCATCACGCCTCGCGCGGCCGGGTACTCCCGAAGGACGCGGACGAGTATAACTGAAACGTTGTCGCGCCCTCCATTGTCATTGGCCATCTGAACCAGCTGCTGCGCGCAGAGCTTGAGGTTGCCGCCCAGGGCCTGCAGCGCCATGCCGATGTCGTCATCGTCGACCATGTCGCACAGACCGTCCGAGCAAAGCAGATAGATGTCGCCCGGCTTGGTCCGGTACTCGTGCATTTCCGGCTCGACGCTCGGGTCGATGCCGAGGGCCCGGGTGACGAGGTTCTTGTGCTGCGCGTTCTTCGCCTGCTCCAGCGTGATCAGGCCCGAGTCGATCTGCTCCTGCAGCAGGGAATGGTCGCGCGTCACCTGCTTGAACTTGCCGTCGCGCAGGACGTAAAGACGCGAATCGCCGAGGTGCGCCACCAGCACGCGGTTGTCGTAGAACAGGCAGACCACCAGCGTGGTGCCCATCCCGGCGTACTGCGGCTGGCTTTGCGCGGCCTGGTAGATGTGGCTGTTCGCCTTCAGCACCTGCTCGCGCAGCAGCCGGGCGGCGATCTCCTGGCTGGTGCGCGGGTCGACGTCATAGGGGCGCGCGCTGGCGAGCACCTGCTGCATCTCGGTGACGATGACGGTGGTCGCCATGCCGCTCGCGACTTCGCCGGCGTTGTAGCCCCCCATGCCGTCGGCGAGCACCACCAGCCCGTTCGCCGCGTCCGCCGCCACCGAGTCCTCGTTGTGCGAGCGCACCATGCCCGGATCGGTGCAGCTTGCGATTTCCAGCGTCTGTGTGAGGTCCATGCGCGCGCTCAGAGCCGGATGTCGACCTCGCTGATCGCCGTCGCGGACAGCGCCGCGCGCAGTGCGGCGCCGAATTCCTCGCCGGTCTGGAAGCGCTCGTCCGGGTTTTTCGCCAGCGCGCGCTCGACGAACGCCACCAGCGACGGCGCGAGCGCCGGGTTGATGGCGAGGATGTCGGTCGGCGGCTCGCTGGCGATCTTGAACATGAGCTGCGCCATCGACTCGCCCTCGAACGGCAGTCTCCCGCAGAGCAGCTGGTACAGGGTCACGCCGAGCGAGAACAGGTCCGAGCGCCCCTCGATCCGCTTCCCGGCGAGCTGCTCGGGCGACATGTAAGACGGCGTGCCGAGCACCATGCCGGTCTTGGTCCTCGAGCTGTCGGTGAGCCGCGCGATGCCGAAATCGGTGACCTTCAGCGTGTCGCTCTCCCGGTGGTACATCATGTTGGCGGGCTTGATGTCCCGATGCACCACGCCTTGGCGGTGCGCGTAGCCCAGGGCATCGGCGACGCGCGCGGTGATCGACACCACCTGATCGACCGTTAGCAGGTTGCCGGCCTTGGTGTAAGGCGCCAGGTCGCCGCCCTTCAGCAGCTCCATGGCGATGTAGCAGAAGTCGTGCTCCTCGCCGGTGTCGTAGATGGTGACGATGTTGGGGTGCGACAGGCGCCCGGCGGTCTCCGCCTCGCGGAAGAAGCGCTGCTTCACGTCGGCCAGCTCGTCGGCCTCGAACTCCTGCGACAGGGCCATGGTCTTGATCGCCACCTCGCGCCCGATCTTGGGATCCTTGCCGAGATAGACCACCCCCATCGCGCCCTTGCCGAGCTCTTTCTGCACCTCGAAGCGGCCGAACTTGGGCTTTTCGCCCATGCCAAGTTGCAGGGAGCCGCCCGGATGCGAGGCACCGCCGCTCAGGATCACCGTCTCGGAGAGCTGCTTGGCGCGCGACAGCCTGAACTCGAGATCGCGGAACTTCGGGTTGAACTCGTGCATGTAGCCGAACACGCCCTCCGCCTTGTTGAACTGGCGCTTGCGCTCGAAGTCGAGCGCCAGGTTGTAGAGGTTGTCGAGCAGCGCCTCGGAAAGCGGCACCTGGCGGAACTTGTCCCAGGCGAGATCGAGCTGGCCCTGGCCCTGGTAGGCGAGCCCGAGCATGCGGTTCGACTCGGCCGAGGTCTCGTCGGATTTGAGCTTGGCGCGCTCGGTGACGATGAAGCGCTTCGAGACCAGCGCGGCATGGCCGATCAACAGCAGCGTCGCGGGCAGCATGAGCTGCATCCAGATGCCTGCGGACCTCATCAGCGCGAAGTGCAGCACCAGCAGCCCGGCAAACACGCCGCCCGAGATCGCCAGCGCCGGGCCTGCCTTGAGCCGCGGCAGCAGCACGGTGAGATAGGCGGCGACGAGCGCGATGACGAGCAGTTCCGCCGCGGACGCCCAGGGGGGCACGACGAAGAAATGCTCCTGCAGGATCGACGATACCGCGTGCGCCAGGGCGACGGCGGGCGGGGTCGCCGGCGAAACCGGCGTCACCTGGTAGGTGCCGATGCCGGCGGCGGTGGCGCCGATCAGCACGATCTTGTCGGTGTACTTGGTAGGGGGGATCTTGCCGCTGTAGACATCGTAGAACGAGTCGACGGGGAACGCGGGCTGGTCGCCCCGGTCGCCATAGAAATAGGTGTACATCTTGAGCTGGGGATCGGTGCCGATCCGCAGCCGCCCGAGGCTGACGCTGTCGGGCTGGATCTTGATGTCGCCCGGCCCGAGGTTGAGGCTTTTCGCCGCGATCATCAGCGACAGCGACGGAAAATGATGATCGAAATAGCGCAGCACCAGCGGCTCGAAGCGCACGCCGCCATCGACGTCCGGCCGCGCGCTGAGGTGGCCGAGCGCCGCGGCGCTGCGCCCGATCAGCTCGACCGGCAGCTGCACCTCGGCTGTCGCCAGGGCGCCGAAGTCATCGCCGATTTTCGCGGGAACGGCGTTCTTCAGGAAGTATTCCGGCAGCGGCCTGTCGGGCCGGCCGCGCGGAAGGTCGATGCGGAAGAAAACCGGCAGCAGCACGTTGCCCGCCTTGACATAGCTCTCCGCCAGCCGGCGATCGGTATTGAGCGTCTGCTCCGCCTCCTTGAGCAGCGTGACGATCGGCGCCATCTCCGGCGTCGGCGCCGTGGCGAGGTCGAGCAGCTTGGTGATGTAGACGTATCCCGGATCGATCTGCGGCTCGCTGAAGAACACGGTGTTCGCGATGACCTTGGTTTTCGCGCCGGCGAGAAGATCGGTCATCCGGGCGTGGATCTCGCGCGACCAGGGCCAGCGCCCGATGTTCGCGATGCTCGTGTCGTCGATGGCGATCACCGCCACCTTGTCGGAGGGCTGGCGCGAAGTCGATTGCACGCCGAGGTCGTAGGCCTTCTGCTCGAGGCTCGGAATCAGATCGCTCGCGCGATTGAAGGCGAGCACGACCAGAACCACGACCGCACCGAGAAACCAGTCGGTCTTCCACAAACCGGCTTTCATGCCCCGCCCTCCCCGCTCTTTTGGATCAGGACCCTAAGGCGGATTGTTGCAGCCAAAACTACGCTGCGTCAAATATTTACGCGGGTTTTGGAAAGCGAAATGAAATCAGTTGCCGAGGATCGCGCCGGCCTTGATTGCACCCGAGGAAAGCAGCTCCGCGGCGGTCAGTTTCTTGCCATCGCCGAGCTTGGCGCGCAGCACTTCGATGCGGCCGCCCTGAGCGCTGACCTGGAAGCTCTTGTCGGACAGTTCGACTATTTCGCCGATCTTGCCCTTGACCGCACCGAAAGTCCGCACCGGATGCTTGCGGGCGTCGAAGATCTGTAATTCTTTTTCTTCCAGCGTGGTCCAGGCGCCCGGCGCAGGGTTGCAGCCGCGGACCAGGTCGTAGACGAAGTCGACGTGGTTGGCCCAGTTGATGCGCGCCTCGGCCCTGCGGCACCAGCCTTCATAGCTCGCCTGGGATTCGTCCTGGACCCGCTCGCGATGCTTTCCGGCAGCCACCAGGTCCGCCGCCTCGAGCATCGCCTGAACGCCCATCGGGAAGAGGCGCTCGAAGTACACCGTGCCCAGCGTGTCGTCGGCGCCGATCGGGGTCTCCTTCTGCAGGATCACCGGCCCTTCATCGAGGCCATCGGTCGGCCGGAAGATCGACAGGCCGGTCTTCGCGTCACCCCGGATGATCGGCCAGTTGATCGACGATGGACCGCGGTACTTCGGCAGCAGCGACGGGTGGTACTGGATCGTGCCGTGCTTGGGGATGTTGACGAAGTCCTGCGGCGCGAACTGCAGCACGAAAGCCATGATGCCCAGCTCTGCGTTGAGTTTTTTGAGAGCATTTTTTGCCGCGTCCGCTTTCAGCGACTGGAACTGAAAGACGGCAACGCCCTTTTCCTGCGCCGCGGTCTTCAGCGCGTCGGGCCTGGCGCCGGGCTTCTCGGGCGCGCAGAACACGCCCGCGACCTCGTCGCCGCGCGCGAGGAAAGCCTCGAGCACGGCCTTGCCGAAATCCTGCTGGCCTACGATCGCGATTCTCATTACGCCGCCTTCTTCGGCGGCGCGGAGAAGGCACCGGCCTGCTTCAGCGACTTGATCTTGTTGTCGTCATAGCTGAGCACCTCGCGCAGGACCTCTTCGGTGTGCTCGCCGAGCGTCGGGCTGCGCTTGATCACCGCGGGCGAGGCCGAGAGCTTGATCGGCATGCCGACGTTGAACCACTTGCCGCGCTGCGGATGGTCGAGCTCGACCCACATGTCGCGCCCGCGCACGTGCTCGTCGTTGGCCAGGTCCTCGGTGCTCATGATCGGCCCGCAGGGGACATCGAGCGGATTGAGGATCGCCATGAACTCGCGCTTGGTGTAGTTCTTCGCGAACTCGGTGATGAGCTTCCACATTTCATCCTGGTTCCTGCGCCGGTCGGCGATCTTCGCAAACCTCGGGTCTTTTGCCAGCGCATCTCCCCCGATGCGGTTCGCCAACCCCTCCCACACGGCTTCCTGCACGACCACGTACAGCCAGTCATTCGGGCCGTGGGGCTTGCAGTGAATGGCGTTGCCGAGCTGGCCGCCGCCCGAGTCGTTGCCGGCGCGCGGCACGGCGCCCATGCCCTGCGCGGTTTCTACTGAATATTCACTTAAAGGACCCCGAAAAAGACGTTGATGATCGCGGAACTTGACGCGGCAGAGGTTCATCACGCCGTCCATCATCGCCACCTCCACGTACTGTCCTTCGCCGGTGCGGTCGCGCTGGTGCAGCGCGGCCAGCAGCCCGATCGCGAGGTGCAGGCCGGTCCCGGTATCGCCGATCTGCGCGCCGGTAACAAAAGGAGGCCCCTCCGGTAGGCCTGTCGTGCTCATCGCGCCGCCCATCGCCTGGGCCACGTTTTCGTAGGCCTTGAAATCGGCGTACGGGCCGCTCGAGCCGAAGCCCTTGATCGAGCCCATCACGACGCGCGGGTTCAGCTGGTGGATCTTCTCCCAGGTGAAGCCGAGCCGGTCGAGCACCCCGGGTCCGAAATTCTCCATGACGATGTCGCACTTCCTCAGGAGGTCGACGAACACCGCCTTGCCTTCAGCGCTCTTCATGTTGACCATGATCGAGCGCTTGTTGCAGTTGAGCATCGTGAAGTACAGGCTGTCTGCATTCGGCACGTCGCGCAGCTGGCCGCGCGTAGCGTCGCCCTGCGGCGGCTCGAGCTTGATCACGTCGGCACCCAGCCATGCCAGCAGCTGGGTGCAGGTCGGGCCCGCCTGCACGTGGGTCATGTCGAGGATGCGGATTCCCTTGAGTGCTTCCATTCTGATCTCCAAAAACTCTATTTCTTTTTCCCGCTCGTCGGATTCAGGCTCGTGATGCGACCGCTTTCGGTGCCGGCGGTCTCATCGATGACGGCATTGATGAGCGTGGGCTTGCGCGACCGGACGGCTTCTTCCATCGCCCTGCGCAACTCGGCGGGGGTCGTGGCGTGCGCGCCCACGCCGCCGAAGGCCTCGATCAGCTTGTCATAGCGCGCACCCTTCACGAACACGGTGGGTGCCACATCGGGGCCGCCGGCAGGATTGACGTCGGTGCCGCGGTAGACGCCGTTGTTGTTGAAGACCACCACGCAGACCGGCAGGTTGTAGCGGCAAATGGTCTCGACTTCCATGCCGGAGAAGCCGAAGGCGCTGTCGCCCTCGATCGCGATCACCGGCAGGCCGCTGACCACGGCGGCCGCGACTGAAAAGCCCATGCCGATACCCATCACGCCCCAGGTGCCCACGTCCAGGCGCTTGCGCGGCTTGTACATGTCGACGATGCTGCGCGTGAAGTCGAGCGCGTTGGCGCCTTCGTTGACCAGGATGGCGTCCGGGTTGGCCTTGATGATGTCGCGCACCACGGCGAGCGCGCTGTGAAAATTCATCGGCTTCGGATCCTTCGCCAGCGTCTCGGCCATCTTGGCGATGTTGTTGCTCCTGCGCTCGGCGATGGCGCCGAGCCATTCCGCCGGCGGCTTCGCCCAACCTGATTTGATTTCATTCAAAAAAGCAGACACACAGGAGCCGATGTCGCCGACCAGCGGGGCGTCGATACGGACGTTGCTGTCCATCTCCTGCGCCGAGATGTCGATCTGGATGAACTTCTGGCCGCCCCAGTCCTTGTGGCCCTTGCCGCCCCAGGTCTTGCCCTTGCCATGCGAGAGCAGCCAGTTGAGTCGTGCGCCGACGAGCAACACCACGTCGGCCTCGGGCAGCACGTAGGAGCGCGCAGCGGCAGCGGACTGCTCGTGCGTGTCGGGCAGCAGTCCCTTGGCCATCGACATCGGCAGGTAGGGGATGCCGGTCTTTTCAATCAAAGAACGAATCTCGGCATCGGCCTGCGCATACGCGGCACCCTTGCCCAGCACGATCAGCGGCTTCTTCGCGCCCTTGAGCAGGTCGACGGCGCGCTTGACGGCGTCGGCCCCAGGGATCTGCTTCGGCGCCGGATCGACGACCTTGATGAGGGACTTCTTGCCGGCCTCGGCGTCCATGGTCTGGGCGAACAGCTTCGCCGGCAGGTCGAGGTAGACGCCGCCCGGGCGGCCGGAGACGGCGGCGCGGATGGCGCGCGCGATGCCCACGCCGATGTCCTCGGCGTGCAGGACACGCCAGGCGGCCTTGCACAGCGGCTTGGCGATGGCCAGCTGGTCCATCTCTTCGTAGTCACCCTGCTGCAGGTCGACGATCTCGCGCTCGCTGGAGCCGCTGATGAGGATCATCGGGAAGCAATTGGTGGTGGCGTTGGCCAGTGCGGTCAGGCCGTTGAGGAAGCCAGGCGCGGACACCGTCAGGCAGATTCCCGGTTTCTGCGTTAGGAAGCCGGCGATGGCGGCGGCGTTGCCGGCGTTCTGCTCGTGGCGGAACGAAATCACGCGCATGCCTGCGGCCTGTGCCATGCGGGTGAAGTCGGTGATCGGGATGCCGGGCAGACCGAAGATCGTGTCGATGCCGTTCAACTTGAGGGCATCGATGACCAGGTGAAAGCCGTCGGTCACTGGTGTGGCGATTTGAGATTCGACGGTGCCCATGAGGTGCCTCCTGTGACGGACCGTAATGGTAAGAATGCCCTCCCCCGGACGGCCTTGACTGAGGTCAAGGGACTAAAATGCCGCCTCCGATGACCAGCCTCGCGACCCATCCGGAGCGCAACAGCATCCGCTTGCAGCTGCGGCAGAACCTGATCCTGCAGGGGATAAGCGCGCCGCAATGGACCGAGCTCGAGCCGCTGCTCGCCGTGGCCGACTACCGCAAGGGGGACCCGCTGGTGCGGCAGGGCGACGAGGAGATGGAGCAGTTCTTCATCGTCGACGGCATGCTCAAGCGCGTGGTGTCGAACCACCAGGGGCGGGAGATGATCCTGCGCTTCGCCGCCGAGACCGAGATGGATACCTCGTATGCCGCGTGGCGCCTGCGGACGCCGGTACCCTATTCGATCGTCGCGGTGACCAAGGTGCGCACCGCCGAGCTGCCGATGCCGCAGTGGGCGGAGTTTCTCGAGCGCCACCCCGAAATCAAGCTGCGCTTCGAATACGAGGTGATGAAGCTGATGTCGGAGGTGATGGCGCATACCATCACGCTGCACCTGCTCGACGCGCCGGGCCGGCTGTCGCGCTTCCAGAGGAAGCACCCGGAGCTCGCCGGCCGCATCCCGAAGAAGGAGCTCGCCGCCTACCTCAACCTGACTCCGGAGACGCTTTCGCGTCTCAAGCAGAAGCTGGGCGACTAGAGCGCGCGCTGGAGGAACCTCTGACGCATTGGCCTGAGAACGAACCAGGCCATCAGCGCGGCCGCGGCGTTCATCAGCGCGGCCACCACGAACACCGCATGCCAAGTGCCCGTCGCCGCGACGAGCAAGCTTGAGAGCGGAACCAGCAGTGATGCCGTGCCCTTGGCGGTGTACAGCAGGCCTGCGTTGGCGGTAGCGTATTCCGTGCCATAGGTGTCTGCTGAGGTTGACGGGAACAGACTGTAGATTTCGCCCCACGCGAAGAACACCAGGCCCGTCAGAATGACGAAAATGACGGGATCGCGGCCATAGATGGACAGGGCATAGATGCCTGCCGCCTCGAGCGCAAACGCGATGAGCATGGTCTTCTCTCGGCCGATGTTGTCAGAGACCCAACCGAAGAACGGCCGCGTGAGGCCGTTCAGGATGCGGTCGATGGCGAGTGCGAATGTGAGGGCGGGCAGCGTGATGCCAACCAGGCTGACCGGAATTTCGGCGATCTTGAAATCCTTCGCGATCGGCGCGAGCTGCGCCGTGGCCATCAACCCGCCCGCGCCGACCAGGACGAACATCACGTACATCACCCAGAACACCGGGGTCCTCAGCACCTCCATCGGCCGGAACTGCCGCCGCGTTTGCAGAACCTTGGAAGACTGCGGGACTTGGCCGAGCTTGGGCGCAGCGAGCAGCAGGGACAGTACCACGACGATGATGCCCTGACCGACGCCGAAGTACAGGAATGTCTGTTCGTAGCCGCTCGACTTGATCATCGTCGAGATCGGAATAATCGTGAGCGCGGAGCCCGCGCCGAATCCGGCGGCCGTAAGCCCCGCGGCTAGCCCGCGCCGATCAGGAAACCACTTGAGCGCATTGCCGACGCAGGTGCCGTAGACCGCCCCCGCGCCCACACCGCCGATCGCAGCGGCGACATACAGGAACGTGAGCGAATCGGCATAGGCATTCATTGTCCACGCGATGCCGCAAAGAATGCCGCCTGCCAAAACGACCAGCCGCGGGCCGTAGCGGTCCACGAGATAGCCTTCAATAGGGACCAGCCATGTTTCGAGCAGGACAAATATGGTGAACGCGACCTGAATCGAAGCGCGTCCCCAGTGATATTTCGCGTCGAGCGGATTGACGAACAGCGTCCATCCGTATTGCAGGTTGGCGATCATCGCCATGCACACAATGCCGACCAGCAACTGGAGCCAGCGATAGGAGTCTCTGACTCGGACAGTGACGGGTTGCGCCGGGTGCGCGATCGAGCTCATTGTTTCCTCCTCGTGTCAGTACGCGCGCATCGTCTCTTTTCTGACCGCGATGTGGCCTTGACTGCGGTCAAGTCGCGCCATCGCGAAATCGCACGCTGCTGTTGTCAGCCGGATGTCAGCAACGAGAAACTGCGGGGAGAACTGCTAGGGAAGCTTGCGGGCGCCTGACGCCGACGCGCGCACACGCAGGATGAGCCAGGACAGCAGCGGCCAGAACAACAGCAACAGCGCGAGACCCGTCAGCGAGCCCACCAGCGCGTTGGAGAAGAACACGCTCATGTCGCCCTGCGACACCAGCATCGCCTGCCGGAACGAGGCCTCGGCGCGATCGCCGAGCACGATCGCCAGCACCAGCGGCGCGAGCGGATAGCTCAGCTTCTTGAATACGTAGCCGGCGATTCCGAACACCACCATCATCCATACGTCGAACAGCGAGTTGTGCACGGTGTAGGAGCCGATGGCGCAGATCACGATGATGATCGGCGCAATGACCGAGAAAGGAATCCTCAATATCGCGGCGAACAAGGGCACGCAGGTGAGCACGACGATCAATCCGGCGATGTTGCCGAGGTACATGCTGGCAATGAGGCCCCAGACGAAATCCTTCTGCTCCACGAACAGCAGCGGCCCGGGCTGCAGGCCCCAGATCAGCAAGCCGCCGAGCAGCACGGCCGCCGTCGGAGAGCCGGGAACGCCCAGCGTGAGCATGGGCAGCAGCGCGGAGGTGCCGGCGGCGTGCGCGGCCGTTTCCGGCGCGACTACTCCCTCGACCTGCCCGGTGCCGAACTTGTCGCCGTTCGGCGAGAAGCGCCTCGCGACGCCGTAGCTCATGAAGGAGGCCGGCGTGGCGCCGCCGGGCACGATGCCCATGAAGCAGCCGACCGCGGCCGAGCGCAGCGAGGTCAGCCAGTAGCGCGGCAGCTCCTTCCAGGTGTCGAGCACCACGCGCAGGTTGATTCTCGCCTTGGCGCCCTTGAAGGCGAGCCCTTCCTCCAGCGTGAGCAGGATCTCGCCGATGCCGAACAGGCCGATCACCGCCACGAGGAAATCGAATCCGCTCAGCAGCGCCGTCGAGCCGAACGTGAGGCGCAGGGCGCCTGTCACGGGGTCTGTGCCGACCGCCGCCAGGGCGAAGCCGAGCATCATCGAGGCGAGCGTCTTGAAGGGCGGCTCCTTGCTCATGCCGACAAAGGCGCAGAACGTGAGCAGGTACACCGCGAAGAACTCCGGCGGGCCGAATTCGAGCGCGAAGCGCGCCACGACCGGCGACAGAAACGTGATCACGATCACCGCGATCAGCGCGCCGACGAACGACGAGGTGAACGCCGCCGTCAGCGCGTTGCCGGCGCGTCCCTGCTGCGCGAGCGGATAGCCGTCAAAGGTGGTCGCCACCGACCAGGGCTCGCCGGGAATGTTGAACAGGATGGAAGTGATGGCGCCGCCGAAGAGGGCGCCCCAGTAGATGCACGACAGCAGGATGATCGCCGAGGTGGTGCCGCCGGGCGCCTGCGCCATCGAGAAGGTGAGCGGCAGCAGGATCGCGACGCCGTTTGCGCCGCCCAGCCCGGGCAGCACGCCGATGATGACCCCCAGCACGATACCGACGAACATCAGCGCCAGGTTCTTGAAGCTCAGCGCGACGACGAAGCCCTGGACGAGCGACTGGACTTCGTCCATCAGTCCAGGCCGAGCAGCGCTTCAACCGGCCCCTTCGGCAGGGGCACCTTGAACCAGATCTCGAAGATGAGAAAGAACGCCACGCTGTTGCCGATGCTGACGGCCGCGACCTTCCACCACGGATACTTGCCGAGCCGGCGCATGAAGAACGCGACGTACACGGCAGAGGCGACGTAGATGCCGGTCCAGCCGATGAGTCCGACGTAGATCGCCGACGGGATGAGCACCGTCAGCACGAGCTTCAGCTGGCCAACCTCGACGAAGGTTCTGTCCCGGTCGCGCCTATTCAGCAGGGCCAGCGCCAAGTTCACGGCCGACGACGCGCACAGGATGAGACCGATGTAGAACGGGAAGTAGCCCGCCTGCGGGCCGTCATCCCCCCAGCGCGCGCCAAGACGCGCGCTGTCGTAAATGACGATCGCGCCGAGCAGAAAAATAAACGCTGCGACCGCCATCTCGGCGCTTTTCTGCCGGAATGCCGGCCGCGCGCCGCGGCCCCCGTCCATTTCTCCTCCCCCCAAGAGCTACTGGTGGAGAAACCCGGCCGCCTTCATCAGCGCGACGTGGCGGGCTTCCTCGCGCGCCACCCATTCCACGTATTCCTTGCCTTCGAGGGAAGTCTGGTTGAACGCACCCTGCTCCATCAGCTGCGTCCATTCCGGCGTCTGCCGCACCTTGCGCAGCAGCTCGACGTAGTACTGCACCTGGTCGGGCTTGACGCCCCCCGGCATGAAGATGCCGCGCAGCATCAGGTAGTCGACGTCGAGACCCTGCTCCTTGCAGGTCGGGATGTCGGCCCATGACATCTTGTCGGTGACCTTGGCGTTGTACGGCATGCGCCTGGGATCGAACACGCACAGCGGGCGCAGCTTGCCGCCGCGCCAGTGCGCCACCGCCTCGATCGGGTTGTTCACCGTCGAGTCGGCGTGCTTGCCGACCAGCTGCACCGCGACGTCGCCGCCGCCCTTGAACGGAATATAGGTGAACTTGGTGCCGGTCTTCTGCTCGATCGCGACCGTGATGATCTGGTCTTCCTGGCGCGAGCCGGTGCCGGCCATCTTGAACTTGCCCGGGCCGGCCTTCTTCGCCGCATCGACGTAATCCTGCGCGCTCTGGTGGGGCGTCTCGGCATTCACCCACAGCACGAACTGGTCGAGCGCCATCATCTTCACCGGCGTCAGATCCTTCCAGTTGAAGGGCACGCCGGTGGCGAGGGGCGTGGTGAACAGGTTCGACAGGGTGATGATGATCTTGTGCGCGTCGCCCTTGGCGCCCTTCACGTCGAGGAAGCCTTCGGCGCCGGCGCCGCCCGCCTTGTTGATGACCACCATCGATTGCTTCATCAGCCCATGCTTGGCGATGATTCCCTGGATCGCGCGCGCCATCTGGTCGGCGCCCCCGCCGGTCCCCGCAGGCACGATGAATTCGACGGTCTTGGTCGGCTCCCAGGCATGCGCGGCCAGCGGCGCAGCCAGCGCGCCCGCCATCATGGCGAACGCGCTCGCGCAGGAATATGCAGCTCTCATGACATCCTCCAGTGTGAACGGGGTCTTTAGACCCTCTGCGTGCAATTATGCCACCCGCGCCGCCGCGGCTCCGCGCCGGCGCGACTACTATTTCGATATCTCGGCCGGGCGCTGCGTCGCCGCCGCGGCTTCCTGGCGCTTGGCGAGCCACTTGCCCAGCGCAACGACGATCGCCACACCGACGCCGCCGGCGAGGGGCTCGAGGCTCAGGCCGGCGATCATCGGCTTGGCTTTCACGAACTCGACGCCGACGCCCGTCAGCCAGCCCTCGAGCGCGGGGTCCGTCACCAGCATCTCGCCGGCGACCCAGCCGATCAACGCACCGCCGATCGTGATGATGACCGGGAAACGTTCCATGAGCTTCAGCAGCAGCGTGGCGCCGAAGATGACCAGCGGGATCGAGATGGCGAGACCGAGGATCAGCAGGAGGATGCTGCCGCCCGCCGCGGCCGCCACGGCGATGACGTTGTCCAGGCTCATGACCAGGTCGGCGATCAGGATGGTCTTGATCGCGGACAACAGCTGGGTGCTCGCCTCGATCTCCGCGTCGTCGTCCTCCGGCACCAGCAGCTTCACGCCGATCCAGAACAGCAGCAGGCTGCCGACGATCTTGAGCCAGGGAAGCGTGAGCAGCGCCACCGCGAACAGCGTGAGGAGGATCCGCATCACGATGGCGGCCCCCGAACCCCAGATGATCGCCTGCGTCTGCTGCTTCGGGGGCAGCGAGCGCGCGGCGAGCGCGATCACCACCGCGTTGTCGCCCGACAGGATGATATTGACGCCGATGATCTTGATGAGCCCGACCCAGAACTCGGCCGAGACCAGGTATTCGAGCATCATTTATTCTAGAACAGACCGACCACCTTGCCGTCCACCAGGTCGATCTTGTTCGCAGACGGCA
>Ga0209378_1001054_pt1 | contig 19862 bp, 20 predicted proteins | sample GraSoiAngelo_156_FD_186170 | JGI IMG/M metagenome (GOLD analysis project Ga0209378, IMG submission 186170) | Grasslands soil microbial communities from the Angelo Coastal Reserve, California, USA - 14_1009_13_40cm (SPAdes) (version 2) | ecosystem: Environmental > Terrestrial > Soil > Grasslands ...
CTGGAAGAAGGCAGGCGTTGAGCACAAGATCGAGCTGCGCCTCGCGCCGGCGCTCGAGACGCTGGCGCAGCTCGAGGGACCGTTCGATTTCGTGTTCATCGATGCCGACAAGGAGAGCTACCAGAACTATTACGAGCGCTCGCTCGCGCTGCTGCGCCGCGGCGGGCTGATCGCGGTGGACAACACGCTGTGGTCGGGCGCGGTCGCAGACGCCAGGGCGCGGGACGCCACCACGCAGGCGCTGCGCAGCTTCAATGACAAATTGCACGAGGATTCCCGCGTCGCGCTATCGCTGCTTCCGATCGGCGACGGGCTGACACTGGCGCTCAAACGCTAGCTTTAGTCTCTTTGCCCAGAAAGACCAGTTCCTGGGCATCCCTGCGATAGACACCGCGCTCCGTAACGACATAATCGACGGGGATGTCCCAGGATTGTGGGTAGATGGTCTCGAGGCGCGCCAGCTCGTAGGAGACGCCGATCGTCACCGGCTTCTTCGCGAGGCTAGCGAGCGTGCGGTCGAAGTAGCCGCCGCCGTAGCCGAGCCGGTAGCCCTGCGCGTCCCATCCGTTCATCGGCAGCAGGACCGCGTCGGGAAGCACTTCCGGCGAAGAGACGGGAAAAGGAATGTCGAGCGGCCCGTTGGCGAGAGCGACGCCCGGATGCCATTCGCGGAACACCAGCGGCGAGCGCGGCGCGACGATGGCGGGCAGCGCTGTCAACGCGCCGCGGCTGCGCAGCGTTCTGGCGAGGTGGCGCGCGTCATACTCGTTCTTTACCGGCCAGCAGAAAGCGACGCGGCTGCGCTCGAGCCCCGGGAACGAGCGCGCGATAAAACCGTCGATGCGCTCGCGCCAGGAATCGAGCTGCGCCGGCGAGAGCGCCAAGCGCGCGGTAATTAAACGTTCGCGCTGTGTCTTTCGCCACGTTTTCAGAGCGACGGCATCCACTCGCGTGCTATCCTTTGCCTCGATGATTTTCAAAGAAATACTGGGAGCGAGTGTAGCGCTTTGGCTGGCCGCCGCGCCGGCTTTTGCCGGCAACAGCAGCGATGACGCGCTGCTCGGCGCCTTCGACGCCTATCGCGCCGGCGATCCGATCAGGTTCGCGAAGCACGCGCAAAAGCTCAGTCATCACGTGCTCGAGCCATGGCTCGAGTACTGGCGCCTTTCCCTGCGGCTGGAGGACATGCCGGCGACCGAGGTGCGCGCTTTCCTGTCGAAATTCGAGCGCACCTACGTCGCCGAGCTGCTGCGCGAAGAATGGCTGAAAGTGCTCGGCAGGCGCGGCGACTGGCAGGAGTTCGACCGCCAGGCGGCGTTCTACAGCCGCGACGACCTGGAGGTGCGCTGCTACGGCTGGGCGTCGCGCCTGCAGCGCGGCGACGAAAGCGCCTACGCCGAGGCGGCGGCGGCGATGTGGCTCGAGCCGCGCGAGCTGCCCGAAGGCTGCAGCAAGCTCGCCGACGCGATGATGGAGGAAGGCCAGCTCACGCTCGGCGATGTCTGGCGGCGCGTGCGCGTGCTGTTCGAGAATGGGCAGATCACCGCCGCGAAAACCGCGCTCGGCTACCTGCCGCGGAATGAAGCGCCGGACGAGCGCATGCTGGCCGAGGCGGCACGCCAGCCCAAGCGCCTGCTCTCCCGGCTGCCCAGGAACCTCGAGCAGCGGGCGACGCGCGAAGTGGTGGTGCTCGCGGTGGTGCGCTTCGCGCGCAGCGACGCGGAGGGCGCCGCCGCTGCGCTCGACGGGCCGCTCGCCGCGCGCCTGCCCGAGGCCGACCTCACGTACCTCTGGGGCCGCGTCGGTTATGAGGCGGCGCGCGAGCATTACGACAAGGCGCTCGCCTGGTATGCGCGTGCCGGCGACTTGCGGCTCACCGACGAGCAGCTGGCCTGGAAAGCGCGCGCGGCGCTGCGTCGCGGAAACTGGCAGGTGGTGCGCGACTCGATCGACCAGATGTCCGCCGGCGCGCGGCAGGAGCGGGCCTGGTCCTACTGGTACGGCCGGGCGCTTGCCGCGCAGGGCGAGGAGACCGGCAGCCGCGCCTATTACCTGCGAGTTGCCGGACGGCCCGACTTCTATGGCCTGCTGGCCGAGGAAGAGCTGGGCTACATGGTCGCGCTGCCCGATAAGATCTACCTGCCCGGCGAGGACGAGGTGGCGGCGGCGAAGCGCGATCCCGGCATTGCGCGCGCGCTCGAGCTGATCCGGCTCGGCTTGCGCACCGAAGGCGTGCGAGAGTGGATCCATACCATCCGCTTTTTCGACGACGCCAAGCTGATCGCCGCCGCCGAGGTTGCGCACCGCGCGGAAATCTATGACCGCGTCATCGAAACCGCCAACAAGACCGTTCGCGTGCACAATTTCGCGCTGCGCTACCCGGTGCCGTACCAGGACGTGTTCCAGGAATACGCGAAGACCCATGGCGTCGACCCGGCCCTGGTGCTCGGGCTGGTGCGCCAGGAGAGCCGCTTCCTCCAGGAATCGCGCTCGAGCGCCGGCGCGACCGGCCTGATGCAGCTCATGCCGCGCACCGCGCGTTACGTCGCAGCGAAGCTGGGCCTGCGCAATTACCGTCCGCACCACGTGGGCGAGGTGCAGACCAACGTCGGCCTGGGCACCGGCTATCTCAAGCTGGTGCTCAACCAGGTCGGCCACCCGATCCTCGCTTCGACCGCCTACAACGCCGGCCCGGCGCGCGCGCGGCGCTGGCGCGACTCGAGGCCGCTCGAAGGCGCGATCTACGTCGAGACGATTCCCATTAGCGAGACGCGCGACTACGTGAAAAACGTGATGGCGAACTCGGTGTTCTACGCGGCGGTGCTGGAGAACAAGCTGACGCCGATCAAGGCGCGCCTGGGGACCGTTCCGCCGCGCACCGGGGCCGAACCGACGGCCGAAGACGAGCTGCCTTAAGCCGCGATGAAGGTCGAGAACGTCCTCGTGCTCGGCGGCGCGGGGTTCATCGGCCGCCACCTCGCGGCGGAGCTTGCACGGCGCGTGATCAAGGTGACCGTGCCGTCGCGGCGGCGCGAGCGCGCGAAGCAGCTCACCCAGCTGCCGACCGTAGAGGTGCTAGAGGCCGATGTCACGGCACCGGGCGTGCTGCAGCGGCTCGCCGCCGGGCGCGACGCGGTCATCAACCTGATCGGGATCCTGCACAGCCGGCGCGGGCGGCGCGACGAGCGCGGGCCGCACGACTACGGCCCGGACTTCGCGCGCTTGCACGTAGAGCTGCCGCAGGCGGTCGTCGCCGCCTGCCGCGCGGTCGGCGTGAAGAGGCTGCTGCACATGAGCGCGCTCGGCGCCGCGCCGCAGGCGCCTTCGGAGTACCTGCGCTCGAAGGCGATCGGCGAGCAGGCGGTGCTTGCCGCCGACGACCTCGAGGTCACGGCGTTCCGCCCGTCGATCGTGTTCGGCCCGGATGACTCGTTCATCAACATGTTCGCGGCGCTATCGCGCTTGCTCCCGGCGCTGCTGGTGGCCTGCCCGCGGGCGCGCTTCCAGCCGGTCTACGTCGGCGACGTCGCGCGCGCGATGGTGAGCGCCATCGACGAGCCGCGCTCGCACGGCAAGGCCTACGACCTGTGCGGGCCGCGCGTCTACACGCTGCGGGAGCTGGTCGAGTTCGTCTGCGCGATCACCCGCCGCCGGCGGCTCATCATCCCGCTTTCCGATCGCATGTCGTACCTGCTCGCGCGGCTGATGGAATTGGCGCCGCGTCCGCTGATGACGCGCGACAACTACCGCTCGATGCAGGTGCCGAGCGTGTGCGGCGCCGACTGCACGCTGCCCTTCGGGCTCATCGCGCAGGCGCTCGAGGCGGTCGTGCCCTTCTACCTCGCGCCCCTGGGCCCGCGCGAGCGCTATCCGCAGTTTCGCTGGCGCGCGAGGCGCTAGTCCCCAGCGCAGGCAAGCGCGTAGGCGGCGAACGTGGCGAGCCAGTGCTCGCCGGCGTAGCTGCCGCTCGCGAGCTGTGCGAGGCCGGTTTCGAGGTGGCGCTCACCCGCCTTGCGCAAAAGTGGCCTGTCGGGCAGGGCGCGCGCAAGGCTGAAATAGCACCACGCGCGGCTGAGGTTCAGCCCGTCGAGATGCGCGAGCTGTCCGTCGTTGCGGTCGCTGACTCGCGCCGGCTCGAGCAGCGAGGCCGGCAGTTCGGGCAGGAAGGCGTCGAACCAGCCGCGAAACTCCGGCAGCACGCGGCGCATGAGATCGGCCTCGATGAGGCAGGGCGAGAAAAAATCGTTGCCGCCGGGCTCCCAGGCGGCCGGATAGTCGCGGTCGTTGCCGAAATAGTCGATGGCTCTTTGGATCAACAGCGGCTTCAGCTCGGGGTGGGCGTGATCCAGCGCAAAGGCGAGGCCGAAAGCGGTGTTGGTGTGAGTGCCCGAACGGACCGGGTAGGCCTGCCTGGGAAGCCACTGCTTGTAGGCTTGCACTATCACGCCCTCCAGGGGCTGCAGGTTTCCGCGCTCCTGCGCCAGCTTGAGCGCCCATGCCCAGCCGTAGGGGCGCTCGAACTCCGGGTGCCGCCCGAGGTATTCGGCCTCGACCTGGAGATTGGCGGCGCTTAGCGCGCTGTCGAGCGCCGTCCGGATCGCACCGGCTTGAGGCAGGCCCGGAAAGCGGCGCAGCAGATGCGCGAGCAGCCAGTGGCCGTGCACGGCGGAGTGCCAGTCGAAGCAGCCGAAGAACGCCGGGTGCAGGCTGCGCGGCCGGTCGAGCTCGCCGGCGCGCTGCATGACATGTCCCGGCTGATTCGGAAACTCGCGGCCGACGCACGCCAGCGCGAGCGCCGCGAGCCGCCCGGCGCTCGCCGCGTCGAGTCGCATGGCGCAAGTCTATACCGTTAAACTTGCCGCATGCCGCGTCCGCTGCTCGTCATCGGCAACAAGAACTACTCTTCGTGGTCGTTGCGCCCATGGATCGCCATGCGGGTTCTCGAGCTCGATTTCCAGGAAGTGAGAATTCCCCTGTACGGCCCGGGCGCCAGGCAGGAGATTCTCCGCTACTCGCCCTCGGGCAAGGTGCCGTGCCTCGTCGATGGAGCGAGCCGCGTGTGGGACTCGCTCGCGATCCTAGAATATCTCGCGGAAAAGCATCCGCTGTGGCCGGACGATCCGGTCGAGCGGGCGCAGGCGCGCTCGGTGTGCGCGGAAATGCATGCCGGGTTTCCGAAGCTGCGCGAGCACATGAGCATGAACGTGCGCAAGCGCCATCCCGGCAGGGGGAGAACGCCGGAAGTGCTTGCAGAAATCGACCGGGTGGTGGAGATCTGGTCGAAGTGCAGGCAGCCGTTCCTGTTCGGAGCGTTCGGCGCCGCGGACGCGATGTACGCGCCGGTGGTGCTGCGCTTCAGGACCTACGAGGTCGAGCTGCCGCCGGCGTGCCGCGCCTACGCCGATGCCGTGCTCGCGCTGCCCGCGATGCGCGAGTGGATCGAAGCGGCGCAGCGCGAGACCGAGGTCATTCCGCAGTTCGACATGGCCGAGTGAAGACGTACGTCGTCGGCGGGGCGGTGCGCGACGAACTGCTGGGCCTGCCTGTGAAGGACAGGGATCACGTCGTCGTCGGCGCGACGCCCGAGGAGATGGTCCGCCTCGGCTTCAAGCCCGTCGGCAGCGATTTCCCGGTGTTTTTGCACCCCGCGACGCACGAGGAGCACGCGCTCGCTCGTACTGAGCGCAAGAGCGGCCGCGGCTACAAGGGCTTCACGGTGCATGCCGCCCCGGAGGTCACGCTCGAAGACGACCTGAAGCGGCGCGACCTCACGATCAACGCCATGGCGAAGGCCGAGGACGGCACGCTGATCGATCCGTTCGGCGGCCGCCGCGACCTGAAGGAAGGGGTGCTGCGCCACGTGAGCCGGGCCTTTGCCGAGGACCCGGTGCGGATCCTGCGCGTCGCGCGCTTTGCCGCGCGCTTCGGCTTCCGGGTGGCCGACGAAACGATGCAGCTCATGAAGGCGATGGTGAACTCGGGCGAGGCCGACTCCCTGGTGCCCGAGCGCGTGTGGCAGGAATTCTCGCGCGGGCTGGCCGAGCCGCACCCCGAGCGCATGTTCGAAGTGCTGGAGGCCTGCGGCCTGCGGCAACAACTGCTCCCGGAGCTGAAAGCAGTCCCGCAAAAGCTGACCGGGTCGGTCCCGGTGCGCTTCGCGCTGCTCGCGTGGCCGCTGAAGGAAGCCGAAGTCAACGCTCTTTGCGAGCGCCTGCGGGCGCCGGGCGAAGAGCGCGAGCTGGCGCTCCTGGCGTGCCGCTTCCGGCCGGCGTTACGCGCCGCGCACTCGGCTTCGCCGCAGGCATTGCTCGAGCTGCTGAAACGCGCCGACGCGTTCCGACGCCCGGAGCGCTTCAAGGACCTGCTCGAAGTCGCCGGGCTCGCTGATCCCGCCGTCGACGTCGCGCGCCTGCAGCGTGCGCTCGAAGCCGCGGCCGCGGTGGACGCCGGCGCCATTGCCGCAAAAGCAGGTTCTCAATCCGAGATACCGTCCCTGGTCGACGCCGCCCGGGTCCACGCCATCGCCCGGGCGCTGTGAGGTTTCATCTTTATTCGTTGGCGAAGAACCTGCTCGCCGGGCTGCGGCTCGCGCTGTTCCTGCCCGTGCGCGCGTCCGATTACCGCGTCTCGGGGCTCGATTTCGTCTCGCTGGCGCTCTCCGGCTTCGTGGCGTGGGTCGCGGTCGCGGCGGTGCTTGCCGGTTTCGAAGGCGAGTTCAATCCGTCGGCGATTCCTATCTATCTCGCCAGCATCTCGCTGGTTCTCGGCACCGCGCTGCTGGTCGCGCTCGCCTATGGCGCGCAGGAAAAGCTGCTGTCGCTCGCCGTGGCGTTGAGCGCGAGCCAACCGTGGTTCGAGCTGGTGGTCCCCGCCGCGAGCGGGGTCGGGGAGGTCGTGCTGTGGATCCTCGTTGGCTGGACCCTGATCGCCTCGGTGCGCGCCGTCGCGGTGGTCATGGGCACGCGCCGCCCGCAGCTGTACCAGGGCGCGCTTGCGGTCGGCGCCATGATCGCCATCGCGTTCTTCGTGTTTCCCGAGACCGACGTCTGGCTGCCGAGCGCCGCGCAGGACGAGGAAGCGGGCGCAGGCCTCGCCGACGAGCGCGCGTTTCACTTGCAGGGGCAGCTGATCGAGCGCGCGCTCGCCGAGCTGCGGCGCGGCCGCCCCGGCGTGCCGGAGCTGTACTTCGTCGGCTTCGCGCCCGACGGCAGCCAGGACGTGTTCCTGCGCGAAATGCGCTACGTGAAGCGGCTGTTCGACGAGCGCTTCGGCACCGCGGGGCGCTCCATCGCCCTCGCGAGCAGCCGCGACGCGCTGGAGGAATTCCCCATCGGCAGCGTGACCAACCTCGCGCGGGCGCTGCACCGGGTGGGCGAGGCGATGAACACCGAGGAGGACGCGCTGTTCCTTTTCCTCTCGGCGCACGGTGATCGCGAGCACCGTCTTTCGGCCTCCCAGCCCCCGCTCGAGCTCGCCGCGCTGACTCCCACCGCGCTCGCCCGCATCCTCCAGGACTCGGGGATCAAGTGGCGCGTGATCGTCGTTTCGGCCTGCTACTCGGGCGGGTATGTCGAGCCCCTGCGCGACGACAACACGCTGGTCATCGCCGCGGCCGCGCCGGACCGCACGTCGTTCGGCTGCGAGGCGGGGCGCGAATTCACCTACTTCGGCCAGGCGTATTTCCGCGACGCGCTCGCGCAGACGCGCTCGTTCACGCAGGCGTTCGAGATCGCCAAGGAGCTCGTCGCGAAGCAGGAGGCCGCGGAAGGATTGGAGCCGTCGCGGCCGCAGATATGGGTGGGGCCGGGGATCGCCGAGCGGCTAAAGCAGCTTGGCGAGCGCCCAGGCCAATAGCGACAGCAGGACGGTGCTGGCGAACGGGACGTAATACATCCGCCCGCGCACCGGGATGCGCAAATCGCCCGGCAGCCGGCCGAGGCCCAGGCGCCCGAACCACGGCGCGACGGCCGCTAGAATGACGAGCACCACCAGAACCGTGAGCAGCCACTTCAACATGATTGAACTCTATACGTGGAGCACGCCGAACGGGCGCAAGGTTTCGATCATGCTTGAGGAATGCGGCCTGCCTTACCGCGTTCACAAGATCGACATCGGCAAGGGCGACCAGTTCACGCCCGAATACGTTGCGATCAACCCGAACAGCAAGATCCCGTCGATCGTCGATCCAGAGGGCCCCGACGGCGAGCCGCTCGCGCTCATGGAATCGGGCGCGATCCTCGTCTACCTCGCCGGCAAGACCGGCAAATTCCTGCCGCCCAGCTCGCGCGGGAAGTACGATGCGCTGCAGTGGCTGATGTTCCAGATGGGCGGCGTCGGGCCGACCTTCGGCCAGGCGCATCATTTCATGCGCGCGAAGAAGGACGAGATCCCCTACGGCAGCGAGCGCTACGGCAGAGAGGCGAAGCGCCTGTACGCGGTCATGGATAGCCGCTTGGCGAAAAGCGAGCATTTCTCTCGGGAGTACTCCATCGCGGACATCGCGATCTATCCCTGGGTCGCGCGCCACGAGTGGCACCGGGTCGATTTATCCGATTATCCGAACGTCAAGCGCTGGTACGAAGGCATCGGCGCGCGGCCGGCCGTGGCCCGGGGCATGGCGGTGCCCGCATTGAATTAGCGTTAAGATTTGCGGCGGCTATGCTGGCAGATCTGAAGAAGATTCCGCTGTTCGAAGGCCTTCCCGACGAAGACCTGCTGATGATTGCCCAGCGGGTGGCGATCCGCAACGTCCCGGAGAGCGAAGTGATCGTACGAGAGGGCGATCGCACCGACGCGCTGTACATGATCCTGTCGGGAAAGGTTAAGGTCTATCTCAGGGAGGAAGGCGGCAAGGAGCTGCTCCTCGACGTCAAGGGCTCCGGACAGTACTTTGGCGAGATGACGCTCGACGACAAGGCGCGCTCGGCTTCGGTCATGTCGCTGCAGCCCTCCAGGTTCGCCGAGATCTCGGGCGCCGACTTCAAGGCTGTTCTCCTCAAGCACCCCGAGACCGCGCTGCACCTGATCCGCAACCTGATCCGCGTGACCCGCGGGCTGAACGAGATGGCGCGCGAAAGCGGCCGCAAGCGCGAGAAGCTGCGCGGGTATATCGACGAGCTGGGCACGAAGAACGGCGCCGATTCTCCGGGCGTGAAGCGCTGGGCAAAGGCCAAGCACTGGATTCTCGCGATCCTTTTGGTCTGCGCCGTCCTGCAATACTACTTTTTCGACGTCTTTACCCAGATGATGTCGCTCGGCGGAGTCAACACGTTCACCGGCAACTGACGCTGCTCACGGGCGCCGCGCGTATTTTTCAAGGAAGGCGTTGATCTCCTCGACGCGCAGCTGCGGCTCGCCGGGCACCGGCCGGGAGGCGACGACACGGTTCATCCACTGCATGTTTTCCTGCATGCGCGCCACGACGATACGCCATTCCTCGGCGGTGTGGCGCTTGGGATCGGGCAGCACGTGGCACTGGCTGCAGGCGAGCCGGAAGGCTTCGCCCGAAGGTTCGGTCACCTCGGGGTAGCGCTTCGGGTCGAGCGGCTTTTGCGCGTGCCTCCTCAGGTAGGCGACGAGCAGCGCGGTTTCCTCCTCGCTCGGCGCCTGCACGCCGGCCATCATCTCCGACATCAGCGTTCCCAGGTTGCCGCGGCCCTGCATGCGCAGCACCATGCGCTCGACGATGCCGGGCCACTTTTGCGCATGGTGCATCGCCGGGTTGGGCAGGTTGTGGCATTGCACGCAGTAGCGCAGCGTCAGGCGCGCGCCGCGCGAGCGCGGCTGCGGCAGCTGTCTTTCCTCGAAGGTCGGCGGCAGGATGCGCTCGAGCAGCGGCCCGTGCGGGCTTTCGGCCCAGCGTCTCTTCGCATCGGCGATCTCGTCCGCCGCTGCTGGCGAGGCCAGGGCGACGAGGAGCACGAGCTCAAAGCGCATTCGAGCGATCGCCACGCGCAAAGCCCAGCAGGGGCCGGTCTACTCCGCGCCCGACCGCGAGTACTTTGAAAAGCTCGCCCATCTCCGCCGGGGAAAGCAGCTGGTTCGCCTCGGCGGCGAGCGGCGCGTAATGCAGGGCGCTCTCGACATTCGCTTCGCCGAGCACTTCCGTGATGCCGCAATTGACGAGGAATTGCGCCTGCGTGGCGTAACCGAGGACCTCGAGCCCGGCGTCGCGCGCGGCGTCGGCGAGGGCGCTGAAGTCGACATGGGCGCTCACGTCCTGCTCGCCGGGGTGCAGGAACGGGTCGACATGCGCCTGGTGACGGTAATGGCACATCAGAGTGCCCGTCGCGCGTTGCGGGTGGTAGTACTCGCGCCGCGGAAAGCCGTAGTCGATGACGAAGATCGCGCCTTCGGCCAGCCGCTCGCCGAGCGTGCGCATCCAGGCGCGCGCCGCGAGTCCGATCTCGCTCTGATAGGGGGTGGGCACCTTGATCGCCCGCGCTTCTTCCAGCAGCTCGCCGCTCGCCGGCTTTTCCGCCCAGACGAGTTTTCCGTCCCGCAACGACACGCCTCTTTCCATGATGCCGCGCTCGGTCCAGGCCACCGCGTGCACCGGCATCGCGTCGACGACTTCGTTGGCGATGACCGCGCCGGCCAGGCGCGGCGGCAGGCGGTCGATGAACTGCACCCGGTTTCCGAGGCGCGCGCGCTGGCGCTCGCGCAGCTCGGCGCTGGTCTCGAGGATGAGGTATTCACGCGGCGATTCTCCGAGCAGGGCCTCGGCGAGCGCGCCGCTGCCGGCTCCTATTTCAAGCACCGGACCGCCGATCTGTCTTAGCTGCCGAGCGAGCGTGCGCCCGAACAGCTTGCCCAGCTCCGGTGCGGTGACGAAATCCCCGGCGCGACCGAACTTCGCGCGGTCAGCGGCGTAATAGCCGAGGCCGGGCTCGTGCAGCACCAGCTGCATGTAGCGCGCGAACGAGATCCAGCCGTGCGCTTCGATCTCGTTGGCAAGCCGGGCGAGCATGCGGCGAATTTACCCTAGAATTCAAGGCGCTCATGGATGGCTCGCTGCAAGGCAGGAGCGCGCTGGTCACCGGCGGCGCGCGGCGCATCGGCGCGGCGATCTCGCGTCGCCTGCATGCCGCCGGCGCGAACGTGCTGGTGCATTACCGCGATTCCGAGGTCGACGCCTCGCGCCTCGTGGCGGAGCTGAATGCGCTGCGGCCGAAAAGCGCCGCCAAGGTGAAAGCCGAGCTTGTCGCGCCGATCGCTCCCCGGGCGCTGGTCGGGGCGGCGCTGGAGAGCTTCGGCCGGCTCGACGTGGTCGTGAACAATGCGTCGAGCTTTTTCGCGGTACCGGTCGGCGCCATCGAGCCGTCGCACTGGGAGGAGCTGATCGGCTCCAACCTGCGCGCGCCGCTGTTCATCTCGCAGGAGGCGGCGCCGCAGCTGGCGAAAAACCGGGGCGCGATCGTCAACATCATCGATATCCACGGCGAGCGGCCCCTGAAGGGCTACCCGGTGTACAGCATCGCCAAGGCCGGGCTCGCCGCGCTCACGCGCTCGCTCGCGCTGGAGCTCGCGCCGCAGGTGCGCGTGAACGGCGTCGCGCCGGGCGCCATCGCCTGGCCGGACGACGGCCAGTTCGAGCAGGCCGAGCGCGCACGCATCCTCGCCACCACGCCGCTCGGGCGCATCGGCTCGCCCGAGGACGTCGCCGAGGCGGTACACTTCCTCGCCTGCGCGCCCTTCGTCACCGGGCAGATCCTCGCAGTCGATGGCGGCCGTTCGACCTTCCTATGAATCCAGCTCCTCGCAAAATCGAGTACGAAGAAAACAAGCTGGCCAAGCGCCTGCGCCGGCAGGTGGGCGAGGCGATCGCCGACTTCAACATGATCGAGGCAGGCGACCGCGTGATGGTCTGCCTCTCGGGAGGCAAGGATAGTCATGCGCTTCTCGACATTTTGATTTCCCTCAAAGAAAAATCTCCGGTCAGGTTCGATCTCGTGGCGGTGAACATGGACCAGAAGCAGCCGGGGTTTCCAGCGGAGGTGCTTCCTCAGTATCTCGAAAGCCGCGGCGTACCTTATCGCGTCGTCGAGCAGGACACCTACTCGGTGGTGAAGCGCGTCATCCCCGAGGGCAAGACGATGTGCTCGCTCTGCTCGCGGCTGCGACGCGGGGCGCTGTACCGGGTTGCCGGCGAGCTCGGCGCGACCAAGATCGCGCTCGGCCATCACCGCGACGACATCCTCGCCACCTTTTTTCTCAACCTGTTCCACGGCGGCAAGCTCAAGGCGATGCCGGCGAAGCTGCGCTCGGACGACGGCAGGCACGTGGTGATCCGCCCGCTCGCGTACGTGAGCGAGGACGATCTGGTCGCTTATGCCGAGCTGAAGGCTTTCCCGATCATCCCGTGCAAGCTGTGCGGCGCGCAGGAAAACCTGCAGCGGCAGGTGGTGCGCCAGATGCTCGCCGAGTGGGAGAAGCGCCATCCCGGCCGCGTCGAGTCGATCGTGCGCGCGCTCACCGACGTGAGCCCGTCGCACCTGCTCGACCGCAAGCTGTTCGATTTCGCAGGCCTGCGCCATGAAGCCGACCGTTCTTGAGCTGAAAGGTAAGAAGGGCGCGCGGCTGGCGATGCTGACCGCGTACGATTTCCCGAGCGCGCGCCTGGTGGCCGAGGCGGGCGTCGACCTGATCCTGGTCGGCGACTCGCTCGGCATGGTGGTCCTCGGCTACGGCAGCACGCTGCCGGTGACGATGGACGACATGGTGCATCACACCAAGGCCGCCCGGCGCGGCGCGCCCGAGGCATTCGTCATCGCCGACCTGCCGTTCCTCTCGTACGGCACGCCCGAGCAGGCGCTCGCCAACGCGGCGCGGCTCATGAAGGAGGCGGGCGCGGATTCGGTGAAGCTCGAGGGAGGTGTCGAGATCGTGCCGATCATCGAGGCGCTGGCGCGCGCCGGCGTGCCGGTTCTGGGCCACGTCGGCCTCACTCCGCAGACCGCGTCGGCGCTCGGCGGCTACAAGCTGCAGGGAAAGGACGAGGAGAACGCGCGGCGCATCATGGAAGGCGCGCAGGCGCTCGAGCGCGCAGGCTGCTGGGGGGTGGTGCTCGAGCTGGTGCCTTCGCCGCTCGCGCGCCTGGTCACCGAGCGCATCGCCATCCCGACCATCGGCATCGGCGCAGGCGCGCATTGCGACGGGCAGGTCCTCGTGTTTCATGACCTGGTCGGCCTCTACTCCGGCTTTACGCCGAGCTTCGTCAAGCGCTACGCGGAAGCCGGCGCGGCGATCAGGGACGCCGTCGCCCGCTATGCCGCCGACGTGCGCAACGGCAGCTTTCCGGCCGAAGGGCAGAGCTTCGGCATGAAAGACGAGGTGCTGAAGCGCGTCATGGAGTCCAGATAGAATCCGGCCCATGAGCGCGCGCCGCACGCTAAGAACGCTGATCCTCGCAGCCATCGCTTCTCCCTGGCTCGCGGACGCCGGTGCCGCGCCCGATGCCCGCGACACCGCGGAAGCCGTGGTCCAGGTGTACGGCGCGCGCGCGATGGGTGTCAAAGGATGGTTCGCGGTGCACACCTGGGTGGCGGTCAAGCCGAGCGGCGCCACGGCCTACACCGTCTATGAGGTGATCGGCTGGCGGCTGCGCTGGTCGGACTCGGCGCTCGTAGTGCGCAACCGGCAGCCCGATGCGCCGTGGTTCGGCTCCGCGCCCGAGCTGTACGCGGAAAAGCGGGGTCGCGGCGTCGACGAGCTCATTAAGCGCATCGACAAGGCGGCGCGCGACTACCCCTACGCGGGGGAGTACACGCTCTGGCCGGGTCCGAACTCCAACACGTTCACCGCCTGGATCGCGCGCCACGTGCCGGAGCTCGAGCTCGACCTGCCGGCCACCGCCATCGGCAAGGATTATCTCGGCAGCACAGTGCTCTCCACTGCGCCCAGCGGCGGCGGCTTTCAGCTCTCGCTCTTCGGGCTGCTTGGCATCGCGGCGAGCGGCGTCGGCGGGATCGAAGTCAACCTGCTCGGCCTGAGCTTCGGCGTCGGCCCCTCCGGCGTGAAGCTTCCTCTCCTCGGGCGGTTGGGTCCTGCTACCGGGGATTAGAGCGCGTGAGCGTCATGGTCTGGCCCGCGCGGCGCATCTCGAAATGCTTGAGGAAGCTCATGCCGATCAGCACGGCCGGGAGCTTTTCGGCGCCGCCTTCGAGCACCATCGCGGGAACGTTGAGCAGACCGATCTCGCCCACCTGCACGCTCGCCAGCGTTATCACGTAGGCCGGCACCGGGCCGTTGGCAGTGTGCGTCGTCACGCGCTGGCTTTGACGCAGATCGATCCCCATGCGCTCGGCCTGATCCGAGTTGAGGACTACAAGGGTCGCGCCGGTGTCGATGACCGCGGGGAAAGTCACGCCGTTGAGCGCGGCATTGGCAAAAAAATGGCCGCTCGAGCTCGCGCGCAGCACCGTTTCCGCAACGCTCGACTGACCGAGGCCGAGCGTGAAGCGCCGCCCGCCGGCCTCGAAGCTGGCGAGGCCGCTGCGAATGTCCGAAAGCGTCACGCCTTCGGGCGACGTTTCCCCGATCCACAGCGACCGCGCCGCCGTCCCATTGACCACTATTTGCGCTTGCGAAGACGAAAGGCTGACGACGAACACCGACTGCGCCCATGCGGCTGCCGCGACGAAGAGCGCGAGTCCCGTACCCGCCAGCGCTGCAATGACCGTCTTCATCAGCTCGTCTTTACGTAGCTTGCTTCGAGGCAGACATTCACGAGCGCCTGCCGCTTTTCGTCCCGTACGACCTTCATCGCGCGCTCGAGAGCGGGCATCAGCTCGCGCGGATCGTTCACGCGCTCGCCGTGACCGCCGCTCGCCTGGATGATGTGCTCGAAGCGCGGCGAGGGCTCGAGCGTGGCGAAGGGCGGCCGGGAGGTCTTCGCCGCGTAGCCTTTCGGATAGACGCCGAGCGTCGAGCGGTGCACCGCCGCCCAGCGCGCGTTGTTGAAGATGACGTAGAGCACCGGCAGGCGCATGCCTTCGCCGACGAAATGGCCGGGCGTCGGGTTGCCGAACATGTAGGAGCCGTCGCCGAGGGTCGCGATCAGCGTCTTGTCGGGCGAGGCGAGCTTCGCGCCGAGCGCGGCGCCCAGGCCCCAGCCGAGGCCGCCCGAGGGCGGGTTGCCGAAGTAGCGCATCGGCTCGCGAATCGTCAGCTCCTCGAGCAGGATCGGGTACTCGTTGACGAGGATCGTGTCGTCGGCCAGCAGCCGGTTCACGCACTGCGATGCGAACTTTGGAGTCATCGCCGCCGGGCCGCCGCGCGCCTGGCGACGGGTCGCGGTCGATTGCGCAGTCACGGCCTGCCTTCGATTTTCTACTCGAGAGGCAGAAGCGTGTTTCTGCGTGCGCTCGCACAAGGCGTTAAGCGTCGGCGCGACGCCGCCAGTGAGCGCGAGGTCGGTCCTGAACCCGCGCAGCGGATAGCGCGCAAAGAGCGGGTCGGGGCCGATATGGATCACTTTCGCTTCGGGCCTGGGATTGCCCTGCGCCGGCAGCCACGGCACGTCGCAATCGACCACCAGGATCAGGTCGGACTGCGGCAGCAGGGCCTGCGGGTCCCAGCCCGCGGCGAGCGGATGCTCGGTCGGCAGCGCGAGGTAGCGCGGCCGGTAATGGATCACCGGAATGGCAAAGGTCTCGGCGAGCTGCTGGATGGCACGCGCCGCTTCGACGGAGCGGCCGCCGTTCGCCGTGATCAGCAAGGGCCTGTCAGCCTTTCCGAGCAATTTTGCTGCTTCGTCCAGCGTGTCGGGGTCCGGCGCGGGAGGCGAGGCGGGAGAGATGGTGGTGCTTTCTGAAAATTTTCCCGGAAATTGAGATGCAAGAATTTCCCTGGGTAGAGTCACGTATACCGGTCCCTGGGGCTCGCTCTTCGCGATGGCGAGCGCGCGATCGAGGATCGTCTCGACCTGCTCCGGGTGACGCAGCTCGTAGTCCCATTTCATGAACTCGCGCAGCATGCCGCCCTGGTCGAAGTGCTCCTGCGCCCAGTGGATGTAGTTGTTGCGCGCGCCGGGCAGCGCGCCCGACTCGGTGAGCGGCGTGCGGCCAGCGCTGAAGAGGATCGGGATGTTCATGCGCGAGGCGTTCATGAGGCCGTTCACGGCGTTGGCCGTGCCGACGCCGACGTGCACCATCATCGCCTGCGGCCGGCCGGTGATCATGGTGTAGCCATGCGCCATCGCGACGCCGAGGTTCTCGTGCGGCACGATCACCACTTCGGGCAGCCGCCAGCCGAGCGCCTGGCCCTTGGCGCAGGCCTCGACGACCGGGGCGAAGTCGGTGCCGCCGTTGGCGAAGAGATATTCGACGCCGCGCGCCGCGAGCAGCCCCAGCCAGGCGTCCGCTGCCGTTTCGGGTCTGAAGCCGACTGTTTCGGGTTTGAAGGCTACGGGATGGTCCGCTTTCACTATGTGGCCTCTCTTGTCAAACTGAATTTGACATGCTACGTTTGCGAGGAGGACAGACATGATGAATTGCGCGGAGCGACTCGTCGAGATCTTCGGCAGCCAGGCGGAGCTCGCGCGCGCTTTCCAGCTGGATCGCGCCGTGGTGCACAACTGGGTCAAGGTCGGCTATGTGCCCGCGCGCTGGGCCGGCGAGGTCGAGCGCCTCACCCAGGGCCGCATCAGCGCAGTCGAAGTCATCAACGAAGCGAGCGCGAAGAACCCGGTGCGCGTGAAGTCGCGCCCCGGCGACGCGCCCTTCGGGATTCTCTCGGAGACCGATCCCATGAACCAGTACGCCCCCGCCAAGCGCATCTACTCGTTCCATCCGCCGCAGAGAACGCTGATGGGGCCGGGCCCGACGGAGATCCATCCGCGCGTGCTCACCACGATGAGCCAGCCGGCCATCGGCTACCTCGACCCGATCTTCGTCGAGATGATGGAGGAGCTGAAATCGCTGCTGCGCTACGTCTACCAGACGAAGAACCCGCTGACCTTCCCGCTGTCGGGGCCCGGATCCGTGGGCATGGAGTACTGCTTCGTGAACCTGGTGGCGCCGGGCGACAAGGTGATCGTCTGCCAGAACGGCGTCTTCGGCGGCCGCATGCTGGAGAACGCGGCGCGCTGCGGCGGATCGCCCGTCGTGGTCGAGGACAAGTGGGGCGAGCCGGTCGACCCGCAGAAGCTCGAGGACGCGCTGAAGAAGAACAAGGACGCGAAGCTGGTCGCCTTCGTGCACGCGGAAACCTCCACCGGCTGCCAGTCCGACGCGAAGCTGCTGACGCAGATCGCGCACAAGCACGGCGCGCTGGTGATCGTCGACGCCGTCACCTCGCTCGGCGGAACGCCGGTCAAGGTCGACGAGTGGGAGATCGATGCCATCTACTCGGCGAGCCAGAAGTGCCTGTCGTGCACGCCGGGGCTGTCGCCGGTGTCGTTCTCCGAGCGCGTGGTCGAGCACGTGAAGAAGAGGAAGGACAAGATCCACAGCTGGTTCATGGACATGAACCTGCTGCTGGGCTACTGGAACGCGGGCGCGCGCACCTATCACCACACCGCGCCGACGAATTCGCTGTTCGCGCTGCACGAGGCGCTGCTGCTGCTGCGCGAGGAAGGCCTGGAGAACTCCTGGGCGCGCCACTCGCGCCACCACTTCGCATTGAAGGCCGGCCTGGAAGCCATGGGAATGAAATTCTTGGTTGCAGAAGAAGATCAGCTGCCGCAGATGAATGCCGTGCTGTGTCCAGAGGGCGTGGACGAAGCCCAGGTGCGCAGCACGCTGCTCACCGAGTTCGGCCTCGAGATCGGCGCCGGCCTCGGGCCGCTCAAGGGCAAGATCTGGCGCTTCGGCCTGATGGGCTACAGCTGCCGCCCCGACAACGTCATGCTGTGCCTGTCGGCGCTCGGCTCGGTGCTCAACGACATGGCGCTGCCGGTGCATGTCGGCGACGCCGAAGCCGCGGCGCATGGCGCCTACGCCCAGATGCACGTCAAGGACGCCCAGCGTAAAAAGAGAGCTGCCTGAGAAGCGGGGTCAGAGCCCGGCAGGCTCGTAGTAATAGACGGTGGCGCTCGGAAAGGACCGCGCCAGACGGAACTCCGGACTGGCGTCGATGAATTGCCGGTCCGGCATGAAATGCGGGTTTTTTGAGTGCGTCTCCTTGATACCGGCGGGAGGGTAATAGACCAGGAATCCGGGCCGCGCCATGGCTCGGCGCCAGAGTTGTTCGAACTCGGCCTGGATCGGAAGCAGCGAGACGGTCCTGCGCCCGGAGTAGAACGCGAGCACCGGGAAATTGTGCGCGGCGTAGATCGTGTCAGCGGGCGTCGAGTGCTCGCGCAAGTACCCGGCGATCTGGACTTCTTCTGACTCTGAGCTGTCTGTCCAGGGGCCGCGCAGCTTCTGGAACGGACTTGCATAATCCGCTACGGCGACGGCAACGCCGAGCAGCGCCCCCGCAACCCACACCGGCTCTGCCTGGCGCGCGATCCAGCGGAATAACGCAGTGACGCTCAGTGCGCTGATGATCACGACGGGAATAGCCAATGGCAGCAGGTAGCGAACCTCCTTGTGGCCAATCGTCAGCATGTAGGCAAAAAAGAGCAGGCCCCATATCAAAAGCACGAGCTGCCGTTTCGTCTGACTACCGAGCGCCGCGGGCCAGCGCATAACAAACAACAAGAGCCCTAACGCGAAGAACAGCCGCAGGCTGGGCGGAAAAATCTCGAGCACTGCGTCGAAATAAAAGCCGGAGGCGACCGGGGCCGTCCACTCGGTCACGATCCTTCTTGCCAGGACAAAAGGAAACAGAAAGGAACCGTAATTCCAGCGGACCCAGATGAGATAGGGGGCGATGGTGACGCCGGCCGCAGCGACCAGAATCGCCAACTGCCGTAGTTTTCTCGGCGATAGGCTTGCGTCCAGCGCGAAATAGACGATCAGGAACAGCGAAGTGAATCGGGTTTGCACGGCCAGGGCGTAGGCTGCGCCGGCGAGTATCGCAAAACGGGGACCTGGTTTATCGAACAGCCACATCGCGGCAAGCATGAATGCCACGGCCGGCATATCCGTAAGCAGCTCATGCGAGGTTTCCACCAAATACGGTGTGAAAGCGAACAGGAGCGCGGCCGCTATCCCGGATACCGCCCCGAACGCCCTTCGCACGTAAAGGAAAGCGAACAGCACCGCCAGCGTGGTGACGACGGCTTGCATAATATTGGCGACGTAGATGTTGTCCCATAGCGCGAACCCCAGGGCATACAGGACAGACAGCAATGGCGGGCGGTGGAAGAACTCCTGGTAATTGCTGCGGCCGTCGAGGATCACCTCGGCATGCTGCAAAAACACGGTCTCGTCCCAAAAATGGGAATAGGTGAGTGGAACGGCTCTGACCAGCGCGGCGAGCGCCAGGATGAGCGCAAGCACTATCCAATGCACGCGGCGAGTGCTCAGGTGAGTTCCGTGTTCACCCGCGTGCCGGGCATGGTCTCAGCCAGCGCGGGATTGATCGCTTCGGGACCGGCGATTCGCAGGGCGGCAATCGCGGCTCTCACGTCTTGCATGCTTTCCCACAGGCCGACGTAACGGAATATCGCGTACCCGAGCAGAACCGAGTTGCAGAGTCCGAACAGGGCATGCACCCAACGCTGCTCCAGGACGTCCCGCACGACTCCGGCGAACCACCAGGCGAACAAGACATATTCCGCGACAATGAACCGCAGCGGTGCGCCGGTGCGGCCCTGTACCTTCGGTGTGCGCCCGAAAGGAATCTTGCGGCCCGTCAAACCCTGCTGGATCGACTTGAAGACACCTGCCAGGTTGACAGGTATCAGCAGCAGGTTGAGCGCATAGACCCTCGCCGTGTCGGACGCCCGGTAACCGTTTTGGACGAGATCCCGG
>Ga0209378_1001055_pt1 | contig 19853 bp, 24 predicted proteins | sample GraSoiAngelo_156_FD_186170 | JGI IMG/M metagenome (GOLD analysis project Ga0209378, IMG submission 186170) | Grasslands soil microbial communities from the Angelo Coastal Reserve, California, USA - 14_1009_13_40cm (SPAdes) (version 2) | ecosystem: Environmental > Terrestrial > Soil > Grasslands ...
TTCATCAACAGCAGCTCGGAACCATTCAACGAGGAAATGGAGATCGACCACGAACGATTCGTCAACTGGCTAAACCACTTCGGACTACCAATGTACCAGATTCACAGCTCAGGACACATGATGCCCACAGAACTACGAGAAACGATCGCAAAGATTAGTCCAAAGACGCTGGTCCCGATCCACACAGAGCAGCCCCATCTCTACGAACTCTTCATCAAAGACCTATGCAATGTACACCAGCCTATCAAAGGATCCACGTGGACGGTGGAATAGACAAGCGCGCAAACCGGGCATGAGAACCGGCAGAGTCTACCGACATTTCAAAACGTCCAGCGGTGAGAGCGCGACTTTGCGAGCGTTGAAGTGGGAAGACCTCGACGATTGTGTAATTTTCATTAACGATCTGGTTAGTGAAAAGAGTAGTGAGCCCGACCTCGGAATAGTCGCTGATAGAAAACAGACAAGGGAGGAGGAGGCGGAGTGGCTCGCGAGCCAGATAACGGGAATAGAAAGAGGGAGCATCGTCAGTGTTGTCGCGGAAATAAGAGGAAGATTAGTGGGAAACAGTTCAGTGACGAGAGGGTCGTATGAGGACACAAAGCATCATGGATACTTGGGAATTGCAATCTCAAAGAAACATAGGGATCGGGGAATAGGCTTGGAGATGATGCGCACGCTGATACATGAATCTCGGAAAGCGGGGCTGAAAACGATCGAACTGGAGGTCTTCGCAACCAACCCAAGCGCGATCCACGTGTACCAGAGAACTGGCTTCAAGGAAGCAGGCAGAATACCGAAGAAGATGCTGAGAAACGGGAAGTTCATCGATAGTATCGTTATGGCCAGAGAACTGTAGGACTTAGAGCTGCTTTCTCACAACTGCGAAACGCTCTAGCTGGCGATGGACCTTGAAGCCGGCTTTGAGATACATACTCAAGGGTCCCTTGTAGTTCTCTTCGGCCCATGGAGTCTCCCAGCCCCGCTTGATCGGATTCGTTGTAGGATAGCCTTCTGCAACATGTAACTTTTCCCGACGAAACTTGTCACATGCTGCTCTCAGAAGTGCAGCGCCTACGCCCCTTCCTCTATGTCCTGGAGCTACGAGAAAGCACATGATCGAGCCGATCGGCTCAGAGGGATCGTCTACGACAGTAGCATACCTCCGCATGTTAAGGAAGCTAGAGCGAGCCTGTGCATTACACCAACCAACCACTCTCCCATCTCCGATGGCTACCAAGCCGTGGGCTTGGCCTGATCTGATTCGTTCGGCACGTGCCGCTCGATGTGCGGGCCCGGCCTTTGCGGAGGCATCCCAGTTATCGCCGGGCGTATCGTAGAATCCGCAGTAGCAACCGGACCATTCTGGAAAGTCGGTGAAAGCATCCTTATCGAAGAATCGGAGATAATCGTCGAGGAGTTCGGGCGTTAGCTCTCGAACTTCAACTTTCGCTGCGTGGCTCATGACTGGCTCGTATTTCTGTGAATGAGTATAAAGGCCGTTTTTGAGGACTTGTTAGAGAAACAGGGAATTAGCTCCGCGATCGAGCGTGGTCGGGAGCAGTCCGTCTTGATTTGAAGGTGGTAATCACAACTACTGCGATTACTATGACTGAAGAAGCGAGCAGCGTCCGTAGCGTCAGCTGTTCAGCAGCAAGGAAGTAGCCAAGGAAGACGGCAACGACCGGGTTGACGTACGCGTAGGTGGAGACTCTTGCAGTCGTAGTCTTTGTCAGCAGCCAGACGTAGGACGAGAAGCCTATCACGGAACCGAATACAATCAGATAGATGAACGAGACAAGAGATAGAAATGATACGTTACCGGGCTGAAAACCAGCCCATTCTTTAGAGATCAATGACGCCACGAGGAGGAGGGCTCCACCTGCTAACATCTCCATTCCACTACCTAGCAACGGCGTCTTTGGGAGAGGTGCGTTTCTAGAGTAGACTGAACCGATTGCCCATGAGAGCGCGGCGAATATCAGAACTCCAGCCCAGAGAGGGTTCAATTCACCACTACCACCGAGGTCGCCAGGTCCTACCAGCAGAACAACTCCCCCGAAGCCCAAGACTAGGCCGAGAACCACGTGAAGAGTTGGGACGATACGGTCCTTTCGCAACAGCTCCAAAAGTGCCATCCAGATCGGAACAATGGTGATCAATACCGCAGCCAAGCTGGAAGGAATCACCTGTTCGGCCTTCGTCACCCCGCCGTTTCCTCCGAGCAACAGTAACCCCCCGATGATCGCCGCGGCTTTCCAATTAGCCCGTGTGGGACGCGGTGCGCCTCTCAAACGCATCCAAGTGTACAGCACTCCTCCTGCGATCAGAAAACGAACTGCGGCCATCAGAAACGGCGGGAATGTTTCGACCGCGAAACGGATCGCTAGGTAGGTGGACCCCCAAATCGTGTAGATCGAGAGAAATGCAAGCGCTATGCGGAGTCGCAATGTCAGAACAGGCAGGGGAGGAGACCTCGTGGAGAGCAGCGGCTCCGACGATCCGGATAAACCATGCTTCGATGGAGAAAGAATTTCTTGTCGTCGACAGGAACTCTTTTACTCCACAAACTACCCCTACGTACTGCGAGTTGTATGTTCAAACAGATTGACTATGTAATGATCGGAGTATCGAACATGGACCAATCAGTTGGATTCTACAAGGACGCACTCGGCATGCCTCTGAAATACAAAACTAACGAGTGGACTGAGTTTCAGACTGGGGCTACTACACTGGCGCTTCACCTATCAAAGCCCCGAATCGTCCCCGCGACCCTGCAGAATGAGATGGTCGCCGGAACATCAACGATAGGCTTCACTGTTTCTGACCTTGACAAGACATACCGTGAACTCAAAGCGAAAAACGTGAGATTCGTCATGGAACCAAAGATGCGAGAACAAGAAGGAATCAAACTAGCTGTCTGCCTCGACCCAGACGGCCTAGAAATTTCCATATCGGAAACAGTAAAACCACCACTTGAGGCTGAGGCGCACCCCAGCTAGCCTAGACAACTCCCTCGGAAGCAAAGAGCCACTATCACAAGAATAGAAGCCCTCACAAAATCGTAATCTATGCAGACATCAGACCGACCCATGACACTGAAGGATGGAAGATCGGTCAGACTTGCGACATACCGACCTGAGGATAAGGAAGCACTTGTCTCCATGTATGCTAGCATGTCACCGGAGGCCATCAAGTGGGGTCTGCCTCCTTACGATCGCCCTAGAATAGAACGCTGGACTACCGACCTGACGAACAACATAACTCTACTCGCCCGACTAGAGGAGAGAATTGTTGGACACCTGCAACTCTTCAGAATCCCGTTTGAACGCCGCAAGGGAGTTGGGGAGGTGTTCATCTATATCCATCAAGACTTTCAGAATATCGGGCTGGGGACTATGATGATGAAGAGAGCGATCGAGCTCGCGAAGGAGAGAGGGTTCCATCGACTCGGACTGACTGTAGTGGCCGATAATCACAGGGCCATCAAGGTCTATGAGAAGGTCGGCTTCAAGAAAGAAGGTATAGCGAGAGAGACTTTCTACGGGGACGACCATCGCTACCATGACGAGGTCGAGATGGGCCTCCTGCTCTGATGATCAACTATAGCGTTCCAATGTACAAGCCCCGCCCCATTAACCCCTCTGAATCATAGCTTGTCTCGAGGCCTGCACGTCGAAAAGCGTCGAGATACTCATCATGAGTGAAAAGCCCTAACTCAAGTCGTTCAACAAAATGCTCCACTCGATTGGGAGTGGCGACGAGATGATGCATATCCAAGACTGACAGCCTTCCCCTGTTTTTACTGATGTTCATGCGAGCGATCTTGAGTTCTGGCTGGTCTACAAAATTCGCGTGAACCGATCGCTTGCGCCACTGTTGAGGGGTAATCCAGGGCTCCACAATTAGGACTCCGCCTAGCTTGAGATGTCGGGACATGTTTCGAACAGCGAGACCGAGTTTGCGTCTGGTTTTCAGGTGGCCAATCGCGCTGAACAAACACGTTATGGCATCGAAGTGCTTCTTGAGCTTGAATGAGACCATGTCACCACGATGGAGCACAATATCCGGGTGTTTCTTCCTGGCGAGTCTCAGCATTTGCCGGTTGAGATCTAGACCTTCGACTGAATAGTTGTTTTTCAAATATGTAATGTGGCCGCCGGTTCCACAAGCGACTTCGAGAAGATCATTGCCAGCGGAACGCTTTTGTTCCCGGATCAGCTGGTGAAGCTTTGCTGCTTCTTTCTCGTAGTCCTTGAACGAGTAAATCTGGTCGTAGAGTTCTGCCGAACGATTGTACAAATGCCGATGGGCTGAAGGGGTTGTCAGAGACAGATATGGCTTAGGTAGACTGCCTATGGGTGCAGCGGCAGATCCATCGCGTCCTCTGGAGCTATCAGTCCGATGGTGACTAGCTGAGTTACGACCTCGAGTATCTGCATCCGAATCTCGGCGGGGGAGACTTTCTTTTCCACTGCGAGTTCGGATGTTAGCTCGTCGATGGTCTTGTTTCCGTCGCTTTTCTCCCAGAGGCTAGCGATGTCATCGTTCCCGAGGTAGCGTGAATTTGCCTCGTTGATCAGGACAACTGTCCCGTCGGGGTTCTTTGCGATGTGGCCCTTCTTCTTCGGCTTGAAACTGGCGGGGTCGAACTCGATCGTCACTGGTTCCTGGTTTGCTTGGAGACCTTCTCGAGCCGCCGCACTCATCTTGTCCGGGGTCCAAGGTGGATCCCAGACGATGTCGACATCAGCCTGCTTGACACCGGGTATCTTCTCGATCATTTCCTTGACCTGATGACTCAGGTAAGCACTGGCTGGGCAGCCCATAGCAGTGAGCGTCATACGAACCTTCACAGTGCCGTTATCGATTGCGACACCATAGACTAAACCGAGATCAACAATGTTGACGGGTATCTCAGGATCGTAGCAGTTCCGGAGAACATCCATGACCAGACCAACAGAGAGTTCCTCGCTCAAGGACTGCGACCAAGCTTCCTGATGGCTGATCCGCCTAATAGAGCTATTCGCTCGCGAGAGTAGCGGGTGTAAGTCACCAGACGATGACAGGTGGTGGTGTTGGAGTATCCAAGTCCCAGACATGTATGTCGCACGAGAAATATGGAGAGGTGCTCAAGAACCCGCTCGATGACCATGGCGAGAGGTTTTGGTTTTCGATAACCATTGAATAGGATGTCGAGACCGGGGCTGTCCAGTTGAACCTAACAAGACCCGTACCGTTCAGGTGCCATTGCCCTGACGAACGAGATCCGACGGTCCAAAAGATAATGCCGGTCTTAGGATCAGTCAGACTGATCTTCACAGAACCGGCGGTAACGTTGAACCTCCACATGTAAGAGTGGAACTGAATCAGGGTCAGATTGAAGGTCGGCGTCGGACCGGTGAACGAAACGGTGTGACTGAAGATTAGAGTTGGGACATATCCATTAGAGTCACCATGGATGCGCGGAAATGTTGCTGGTTGTGAACCGGGAAAAGGGAAGGGTAGGCTTCTAGCTAGGAGGAGGATTAGTATGAACACCAAGCTAGAGATGCCGAGAATCCTCGTGGTCTCGTGGGAGACCATGATCTAGTCCTTCTTCTTTTGTTTCTTCGCCTTCTTGCCTCGGTAGCGTCGGCCAAGTTCAGCGAGCTCCTCTTGCCAAGGACGCATCACGTATTCGCCAAGCAGCCCGCCTCCCTCAGGGTTAGGAAAGGTGACTGGATGTTTCTGGAATTCTTTCTCGTTTTGTCGTTGGTTCTGGAGGAGATACAGAAATACGACCTCCGAGCCGGCCCAGACTCCGACCAACAGGGTCCAGTTACGGAACGGGTCTAGGCTGTAGAAGAGAACGATTAAGCTAGTGGCTATGAAGGATAAGAAAACGGACGCGATGGCCTCGCCTCTCCTCGGGCGGAGCAGCAATTCTCTCGCTCTTTCACGTAGGCGAACCCCGCTAAGAAGATTGCTGAGACGCACCTCTCTCCCGATGTATGTGTCAGAGTATTCTGTTGAGCCTGTCGTAGGCCGCAGGGAGGAGCCGGTTTTCTGCATCGATCAGCGGTCGCAGCTCTCCTGATTTCAACAGTTTCGCGATCCCAGTTCCGGTTGCTAGTTTTCCGTGACGCCAGCTTCGTAGGATCGGGCCGTATTCTCCCCTCAGACTCTTTGTGACGCTCTTGACCACGTTCTGGCCTTTCTCGGACTTGCTCTCCACTTCGACCTCGAAAAGCCGTATCTTTTGATCGTCGAAGTCGTAAAGCACTGAGTCAATGTCTAGTTCTGCTAGGACGGGGGAGCCTTCAGGGCCGAATGTAACATCTCGTACCTGCCGTTGTGTCTCTCGATGCTGGATGGGAACGAGGCCCTTGCTCTTCAATAGTTCAATCGGATCTGAAGGAGTTATCTGCCAGGCGGAACTCGGAAGTTGATGTGGGATCTTCAGCTCGGAAACCACTTTTTCAACAGTCTCATGTGACCAAGGGACCTCCATCTCAGCTCGGACCATTCCACCCCACAGAGTTCGTCTAGGATGAGTCTTCATGGTAATCCAACGATCCTGGTTATCTGTCCGTATTCTCAAATTCAACTTGCGATGCGAAAGAAAGTGGTTGGGAGTGTCGAAGTATGTGTCGGCAAGAAACTTCGTCTTTTCACCAACCAATCGATAATCTCCGACGCTTTTCTTATCAGCAATCTTTCTGACAATTTCCTCAGGATGGTCCGACAATATGAGAAGGATCGATTCGATCTCGCGGCCGAAACCGAGAGCCTGAGGTAGCTTGACCATCCGAGTCCAACTCATGGTTTGAACGGAGAAAGTGTGGTTACTGAACTTTATCTGACTCACCGAAACTTGCCATAGGGACAATTGACAGAGCCCAAGAGAGGAAGGAGACAACAGCGGGCTTTCTCAGACGACAAAAAAGTCGAGACTAAGATGGCAACTTCGCCAGCGTCCGTTCGGATCCCGTCAAAGATGGCGACTTCGACGAGCATCGACATTTTCATACTAAGGCATGGAGAGGCCGGGAACCGAATGGCAGCTGTAGAGAAAGATTCCGAACGACCCCTAACACCAGAAGGCCGGGCCGAGATGCAGAAAATAGCCAAGTCATTGAAGGCAGTCGGATTGGAGACCGACAGGATCTATACAAGTCCGTTGAGAAGGGCTCGGGAGACTGGTGAGATTGTGGCCAACGTCCTCAAGATCCCGACATTGGAAGAGTGGAACGAATTGAAACCAGACGGAAGCAGAGCAGAACTCTATCGCAAACTGGCAAGACTCGAACAAAGCTCCAGACCAATCCTCGTGGGACACGAGCCTTACCTGACCTCGATGATTGGAGAGATCATCGGGACCACGAGTGCTAAAATTGTTCTGAAAAAAGGAGGCGTCGGAAAAGTCCGAATAACATCATTTACTCCTAGAATCTCCGGCGAACTCCGCTGGCTTCTAACACCAAGAATCATCACTAAGATGTCTTGATAAACCAAAAACGAATCACTATGACTCCGCCGAAGTGAAACGGAAACGACGGGCGGCCCCTAGCCAAGTTTGAAAGTCTCCGTGATAGACCTAGGCTACAACTCGCTAAAACTGGTCAACTACGAAGTCAGGCGAGACAAGTCGTTCATCGCGTATGGACAGCACTCGGTCCTCGCGAAGGTTGGAGAAGGACTTGATCAAACAGGCTTCCTAGGAGACAAACCCGTCCGACGCACTCTCAAAACCCTGAAACAGTTCCGCGCGATCGTGGACCTTGAGCAATCAAATCATGTTCTCCCCGTCGCTACCAGTGCTGTAAGGGAAGCTGGGAACAGAGAGCAATTCCTCAAACAAGCATATCAGGAAACTGGGTTCAAATTCAAGGTTCTATCAGAAAAAGAAGAAGCAGTATACGCGTTCGAAGGAGCCAAGAACGCAACCAGCGTCCACGCCGGCTTGTTTTTCGACCTTGGAGGAGGAAGCCTAGAGATGGTCATCTACTCGGAGCCTACGATCAGAAAAATCCTCTCAGTCCCTCTCGGAGGACTAAGACTAACTGACCTATACGCAAAGCCAGACGGATCTTTCACAAAGAAAAACTATGCCCGGATGAGAAAACGGATACTCGAACTCTTGCCGGAGAAGAAGCACCTTCCAGCTTCAAAAGACCTTGACCTAGTTGGGGTCGGAGGTTCGGTACGCGCACTCGCGCGATATGACCAGATGAGAAGACAGTATCCCCTAAACAAGCTACACAATTATTCGATGAAGAAGAACGCCGTGGGATCAGTACACCGCGCCCTGCGCAGAATGAGTCTGAGGACAATAAGAAAGAATCCGGCGATAGGCCAAGAGAGAAGCCAATCAATCATCGCCGGGTCTCTAGTAGTTCACCTACTAATGGAGAAGATTGGCTTCCGCAAACTTATCGTCAGCACCCACGGTCTAAGGGACGGAGTGCTCTCAGCTTTTCTTGAAAGCCCAAGCTCATACCGCCAGGGGCGCGTAGACCGGGTTCTGATGCGCGAAGGGACACCAACACACGCGAAAGCGTCCGCCCCGGAAAAGTTGGCCAAGTCTCTATTATCGTATAGAAACCTGACGAAGAGAGAGTATACGATTCTCTCGGAGGCTCTCGATCATGTCTTGCCTGATCTTCCTATCTATGATCCGGAGACCTTGTTCTACATTGTTTTGGAGGCTGATAGTCCACTGTCACACCAAGACCAGCTGATCATGGCTCTGTCTGTCGCTAGAGCGAATGGAATGAGGCGGACCGACTGGGCTCAGACAAGTTACAAGCGCCTCCTAGATAAGAAAAGCATGGAAATGGTGAAGAAGATTTCAGTCCTGATACAAATCGCCAGACTCCAACAGAAGACGGACATCCATCTATCCATGAGTTCTGGGCGCGGAATCCCTCGCCTTCACATAGCCCAAGGCAAGCAACGCATTCCGAAAGTGCTCATGAAGGATATTCTTCGAGACCTCGAAGACCTTGAAGGCGCTTTCAATCTCCAACTCGCCATGTAAACGCCCAAGAAAACCTAAGTAGTCTCAATTCTCGAACCCAGCCTTCCCTTGATTACTCGCGACTCTTTCGCGAAAGAATATGACAAATTCGCGCAAGCGCTGACCCGGAGAGTCAAGGCCTACCTTCGAGATCCGAATGCCGAGAACGTTCACCGGCTTCGAACCGCGACCCGCCGTCTGCAAGCCGCTTTCGCATTGCTTCCCAAGACGACACGGAAGCAGAACAAGGCACAGAAAGCCATGACACGCATCAAGAAACTGATGAAAGCAAACGCCAGTGTGAGAGACCAAGATATCATTCTCTCGAAACTATCAACGTACAAGCAGGATCCCAGATACCAACGACTCATAGAGGATCTGAGGAAATCGCGCAAGTCTCATCTGGAGCAGGCGAAAGAGCTGGCATTGTCCGTTCAGAAAAATCCGGGACCTCGTGTGAAACCCGGAGGTCTCTCCGAAACCGTGCTCCAGAGAAGATACGACAAAGTAGCAAGAAAACTAGGCTCGAAGATTACGAATGAACTCCCGGTAGTAAGGGGAGACCCGTCTAAAGTGGAGGAATTGCACGTCGTCCGAAGAGACTGTAAACAGCTCCGTTATGTTTTAGAAATGGGCGAATTCTCTAGACCACCGAAGCCGCTAGTAGCTCTCCGTTCCTGGCAAGACCTGCTTGGCACTATACGCGACCACGATGTGATGATCGCATATCTTCGGGGACTCAACAAATCGCCGGAAATCCAGTTGGCCTTAAACATGGAAACTGAAAGTCGAAACGACAACTATCGGAAGTTCGTCGAGGCTTCGAGAGAGAATCCAGTTTCTAGGTTTGCCGTCAGGCATTGAGATCGTTCTAGTTCGGCAGGCTCATCAGCCACTGGTTTTTCGTAAGGGTCGTGGGCTCCAGTGAGTACTCTTCTGTGAGATAGTTGGCCATGGATGCCACATCGTTGATGCTCCGCGTCTCGGTTCTCAGTGAAGGCGAGTTCAGCACGTCCTCCACCTCCAACTGGTACAGCTCGTGGCCTCGATGCGTGCTCCTATCCATCATCACTGCGTATTCCCTATTTCCCCCGTTCCGCTCAACCATGAAGTACTTCCTCCTCCTCGTGAGAACCTTGTACGGCATCTTCAACATGTCCGGGTGAAGAGGTTCCTCAACTTCCCGCCTCTTGATCACGTTACCCAGTCGATAAGGATCTTGCACGACCTGAAAGTTCTCCTTGATCGTCGCGGACCTCGATTGACCACTAGTTTCGAACCTCACGTATTCATGCGTGGGCACCTGAACGTAGTGGTAGAGCTTGCCAGTCTCCATAACATTGGGGTAAGAGTCAGAGAGTCTGAATCCTTCGATCTTGCCCGCTGACAGATCGTTTCTTATCCTAGGGAAAATGTCCTGGTCCTCTGCGTCAAGCGCAACTTTTGCTTTGATCTCTGTGTTGTGGCTCGGTTCCTTGTACGCTTCACCAGATTTCCTAGCTCGGTCCTCGATGAGATTGAAGATCGTGGCCTTCTTGGAAATGCCCTGTTCAGCGTTCTCTTTCCTGAGAAGACCGTGAATTTTTCCGACTAGTGGACGACTTGTTCTGCCCGGCGGAATCTTCAGTTCCACAATGGCCCGGTTGGAGGCCCCTAGCATTGTCCCTGCAAGTCCCTCGAAGGTGAAATACCGAACATCTTCATCCATTGTAACCCGCACTCCTCGATCACTGTCAAGAAAATGATTCCTAGAATAGCTCGCGGCTGCATAGAGGCCTAGTCTGTGTGGAATCCTGACCTGGCCGAGCCGGCTCATTCGTTTTACCCTCGACAAGATTTCTTGAAGAGGCAGCATCTCGTTCCGTCGTTTGTGTCTGATGAAGCGGCCATGTTCTGACCGGGTGTTCTTTACCTCGAAAATCCATTTGTCGCTGAGCTTTAACTTGAACCGCTCCTTGAACGGCTTTTGCTCGTATCTCCTTCCTCTGATCGAATAGGTGAAGGGGACTTCGTGCTCCTCATTGTTGAAGTACAGCGTTTGGTTGACGGGGTTAGGAAAACTGTTCAAGCTCATCAGCTCGAAAAGGCTGAGTTTGAATCTCTCAGCTTTGCGAGCGTCAATGTAGTACCGAATCTCGGCCCTGACTTGGCTTCGCAAATATCGGCGCTCCCCTAACCATCGGCTTCCCGGGAATCCCGGGGAAGGAGAATTTTCAGGACTCGGGCCTCATAAACTAGCTGAGCCTCAAACCGAGTGTTCACAAGGACCTGTCTAGACGACTGTCCTCTGTAAACTCCGGAGCACCTCAGTGGAAGGTGAACTGGATTCGTAGCCTGCGAGTGCCGGTTTCGCGAGGGCCCACCCTATCTATTCGCTATCAGGGTTTTGAACTCAGGACTTTACGAACGGCTCTCCTATCGGGGATAACGCTGAGATTAGAAATCTCAGATTCCCAATACACCCGCTCTGCCTCTGTGGACCGGATTCTACCTTTCCACTTCTCCACATGGAAATAATGAATTCTCTGTCTCTCGCCATTGCTCGCTGTGTAGAGACTCTTCTGTACGAGTTTAGTCCTCTCGACGTCGATTCCGAGCTCTTCCCTCATCTCCCTTCTTAGGGCCTCTTCCAAACTTTCACCTGGATCCACATGCCCGCCTGGAATCTCTACGAACCCCGGATCAGCCTCGTCGTCAGCTCTCCTTTTCTCTACCAGAAACCTCCTCCGCTCCATCAATATTCCAGCGACAACGTCAGCGGCGATTATTCTCTGAACGTTCTTTCCGTTCAAATTCTTGCTTACCCATTCACATGGAAGAACGTCGATCCCCGCCTTCGTCATTTTGCCACTCTGGATCAGCATTAGTGCGCGCACCCTCTTGTACTTCGACCAATTGCTTGTCGACCTACGTGGAGTAAAGCGTACTCCAAGTTTTGTTTGGCCGATTCGTTTGACTCTACTGTCGATCCAGCCGTAGCATATCGCTTCTTCGACCACGTCACTGAGAAAATCGCTGTATGAGATTGAACGCGATTGGAAGAGTCTCCTATCATAAACTAGCCAGACTTCCTGATCAATTCCGTGGTTCTTTGCAAGCCAGGCCCGCCACCTTCTTCGCGAGGAAAAATTCAATTTCTTACCCTTGGCAGGCATGACACTCTCAACTCTTCGGTTGTTGCTTGGTGATAGCTTCGCTTATCTCTAACAGTTATGTTCGTGGAATAACTCGCTACGTGTTAGGCGGTCGTCGTACGAGCCTGTCACGATGGGATGAGGGGAGTGACTCCGACCACGTGAGAGGCGTGAACCGGGATATCTGGTTGGTTGGCCACCGTAAAATCCTTGCCTGGCAACGGGCCAAGCTACCACGCTATGGGCGTGAGGGGGCGGTTGAGGTTCGACCGTTCCCTGCCGAGAAGAGACTGCGGGTCTCTGAGGCGCAAGGGCTCTCAGGTGAAGCAATGAAGGGGAACCCGACGACGGTAATCCCCAGAGTCGATGAGAGCAAGTCAACTAACAACCGAAGGGTTGACAGAACCTCATAGACTAGCCAGATTTCCTTGTCGATTCGGTGGATCTTTGAGCCAGATTCGCCACTTTTTTCGTGAGGAGAAATTCAATCTCTTAGTCTTGGCAGGCGTAGGCGTCCAATCTCCCAAGGAAGAGGTCCGAATGTCTCAGATGAAACCGGACAAGGAAATATGGTTTAGCTAACGTGGAGGGAAGACCCAGAGTTTTCCTTCGTTCCGGACGAGATGGCATCCGGCCGCTCTTCCGCGCGCGAGACAGGATCAGAATTCGAATGTGAATGCTCGTCCTCCGATTGCTGGTTCGACTTTCGAGCGTCGTGTCCCTCACACCACTTCGTGAGCGCGTCCACAGCGGCTTCGCTCAGAGAGCCTCTACCATACCCGTAGACGCTCATGGCGAGCATCCTAAATCGTCGATCAAGGTCTTCAGATAGGTACACCTTCAGCTCAGCCATTGTTCAATCGTCTCCTTCTCACTATAGGGACAAAGGGACCTTGGTTAAGCGCCCGGTGTAACGGTGAGAGAGGTCGGAGAGTTAGGCCATGGGCTAATCCGTGGGTGGGCTAGGTAGCTCTTGGAAAAGTGGTTTTGAGATGCCTACCAGTTCACATGACCCGTTCGGCGGCTTTCGGCCCGTAATGCCTTCCGTCATACGACTGCTCGCGGGAATCATCGTCCTCATTGTGGTCCAGAGCATTGTCCTGGGCTTCCCAGGAATCACCCAGCTAGTCCCAAGCACAGCGTTCACCATCGCGAGCTTCGTCATCTTTACGCTCGGGCTCATCGTTGCCGCGGTCGTCTTGAAATATGGAACACAACTCGCCAACGTCGTCTCGGACACCTACAAAGCGTACAGGGCCTATGCGCCCATCTTGGCTTGGGTCTTCCAGCTGACGGCAATATACATCCTCTACAGTGTCAGTAAGACAATGGTCAGCGGCTTCTTCGCCAGCGCCCCGTGGGCGTATCCATTGATTTTCCTCGCAATGGCTCTCATACCGACCGTCAAAGTAGTCGTAACAGTTGTACACGCGCTAGAAGGGCAGAACGTCCACAAACAAAGCGTCACCAGAGACCAGTTCTAAGGCCAGCTAACGAAGATACGACCGGCGCATTACTGCCGAAGTTCCAAACCTCCAATATTTCTTTCCATATCCGTTCCAGTTTTCTCATCGACCCGAGCGTTAGCCGTGCTAAACCGATGTCAGCCTTCCATTCTCAGGACACATCGAACCGTTTCTATCGATAGGTGAACTGTGGCTCCCAGCCCTTGCTACCGCCGGGTAGGAGGTCGAAGAAATGCCAGACGACATTGTAATCATCGCCGGGTCCGAAGACATCCTTTGAGATGCGAAATATCTTGCCGTTCTTGTCGCGCTTGAAGACCGAGACTCCTGGGACCTTCATTCCGTTTCTCTTCTCGTAGCCCATGTCCGTAGAGAACGGGGTTCCTTTGCTGGAGAACATTTGGAACCTCCAACCTCGGCCAGTCGCGAACTTCTGCTGGACCGAAGGTGGGTCTGGAGAAACGACGGCAAAAGCCGCTCTATCCTCGAGGTGTGGTAGCACCCCGTTGAAACCATCGGCCCACATCGTACAGTAGGGGCATCCTCGTCCCATGTTGTGGATTAGGATCAACTCATCTTTCTCGCCAAACAGACTCGAAAGGCGAACTCTCTTGTTTCCCCAACCAATCAGCTCGTAGTCCTCGACATTTTTCACGAGCCCTCTTAGCCTTCATGATCACCCGCCTAAAACATCGATTCCTAATAACCATAGAGCTCTCCAAGATTGAGTTCAGTCAATATCCTTAGGCCCTCCTGGAGCATAGGCTTCTCTATGGCGGCCGCCTCGTCCTTTACTACTTCCGGGCACATCCAGGATCAAGCCCAAATGGTCAAAGCCAAGAGAATGATCTTGAAAGCTGGTTCATTGAAACCTGTAGAAGAGGGCCTTGGAATCAAGCGATGGCTAAGGGGCCCTAAACAGAAGGACGATGCCGCGAAAGAGAGAGTTGGCGATCTCTCCCCAAGAAGGGACCGAGTTGCAATTCTACCCTTTGTAAATATTAGCCCTGATCCAAAGGACGAGTATTTTGCCGATGGCATGACCGAGGAGTTGATCTCAACTCTCTCAAAGATACATCGATTAAAGGTGATATCGAGAACCTCCATCATGCGCTACAAGCAGACTGCCAAAAGCGTGGAAGAGATAGCGAAGGAGCTGAACGTTGGCAGTATTCTAGAAGGGAGCGTAAGAAAAGCCGCAAACGAGCTCCGGATAACCGTCAAGCTGATCGATGTTCAGAACGACGAACATGTTTGGGCCCAGGACTACGAGAGAAAGGTCGAGAACGTATTCGCGGTCCAGAAAGAGATAGCGCACAACGTCGTAGAATCTCTGCAAGTAGAGCTCTTGCCAGGAGACAAGCGGAGCATTGAGAAACAGGGAACAAAGAACATCGAAGCGTACGAACTTTACTTGAAGGGCAGATTTCTCTGGAACAAGCGCACGAAAGACTCGATGGCTGAAGCGATAGAATACTTCAGAGCCGCCGCCCAAAAAGACCCCTCATTCCCTCTTCCTCACATCGGGATTGCAGACTGCTACTCCCTGCTAGTCATTAACGCATACCTGACAGCGAGCGAGGGGTATCCGAAAGCGAAGCGAGCAATCGCAAGAGCTCTGGAGCTAGACGATAGTCTGGCGGAAGCGCATGCGTCACTCGGGCTGCTAAAATCTGATGCAGACTGGGACTGGCCCGCGGCAGAACGAGAATATCAGAAGGCGATTGAGCTCAACCCCAACTACGCCACAGCTCATCAATGGTACTCGATCCTCCTCCGAGCAACGCTTGGACGCGTGCAAGAAGGAATCACTGAGGCGCAAAAGTCGCTGGAACTAGACCCTCTCTCACCAGTAATCAACGTTAACCTGGGAGACGCATATTTGGCATTAGGAGATCTCGACCTGGCCGAGAAACACATCAGGAGGGCGCTTGAGCTGGACCCGAGCCTTCCCGGGGGCTTCGAAGGGCTAGTACTCCTAGCGGTCCTGCGCGGTTCGTATCAAGAAGCGATAGAGCTACTGGAGAAGGTTGACTCCATGCAACCCCTTCTTCACAAGAAACTGAAGATGGGAACGGCTTGGATCTACGCCTGGTCCGGCAATATCGAAAAGGCCAGACGGATATTCCAAGAGACTGCAACGATACCAGGGAGAGACTACATCACCGCGGTCGATTTCGCCAGATACTATTGCGCCGTTGGAAACATCGACTTGGCGTTTGAGATGCTTGATCGAGCTTTCGAGAATCACGATCCGGAACTCTGCACGATCAGATCGGATCTGACGTTGCGAGCCCTTTACTCCGATGCCCGCTGGGCTGCGTTCCTAAGAAAGATGAAAATAAGCTAGGCTAGCGAAAAATCTCAGAGCTCGATCCCGGGCCCCAGAAAAGCAGTCATGGGGGGAGCTTGCGAATTGTCTCGAACAAGACGAAAAACAGTGAAACCACCGGGATTCAGAGGAAAATTCTATCAGCCTCCTTATACTAAGGCAGGTGCGCGACGTGTGGCAAAATTACAGGGGTCTCAAGGCATGGACTCTGTCCAGAGTGCAAGAAGATTCTCGGCAAATGGGTATAGGAATTTCTACATTATGCCAGCCTTAGTTTCACCCATCTCAGCCTTCGGATTGGAAAGCTCGAAATAGACCGACAAATGCATACTCAGAAGCGCAATCATGTCCCAGGAGAAACGGCTTAGGTTCCGAATCCGGACCCGTGACCAAGAAATCGAGCTTGAAGGAGACTTCGAATACGTCCGCGACAAGTTCGAGAACCTTGTAGAGAACTTACGACTCAAAGATGGAATAGTACCGGCGAAACCCGAAGCAGTCCAGGCATTAGAAACATCTGAACCCTCGGACTTGCTAAAGGGAATAGTCCAGTTCAGCGGAGAAGGACGACCCTACCTCACTGTCCCCGCGGATTCTCTGTCGGCAAAAGAAGCGCTCGCACTCGTGCTCTATGCAACCCACCCGAAGACGTTCGGGGACGACGAGCTAAGCACGCTTCTGGGATCCTCATGGAAGACAACGAGTGGGGCTGTCGTGAGGGCCAGGGCAAGCGAGCTGAAACGGGAAGGCAAGCTGATCGCCGAGAAAGGGTCATACGTGCTATCTGGGGCGGGAGTCCAGTGGGTTACAGGTGAGGTCATACCTGGCCTCAAGAAAACGATCCAGTGAAGAGCAGCTCCTTAGGGCTCCTATGGTCTGACCAAATTTAATCTAGGCCGACAAATAGGCAAAGGGCCGGTATTTTGCAAGTACAAGAGATGGCGAACCCCCCCAAACTGATGGGAATGCAACTCGTAACCGCAGACAACTACCGTAGGTTCGTCGCTGGGAAGCAACATGTGAAGATAGAAAATGTTGACGTAGAGATAGGTAGACCGTGGCGAATCAAAGAATTCGGACCGCCGAAGGATTACAAGTCGGAAGAATTCACTGTTTGGAGCTTCCCTAGTAGGGGCGACTGGGCGACCCATTCCGGAAATTATCGGGGAAATTGGAGCCCTTACATACCGCGAAACTTGATCACGAAATATTCCAAACCTGGAGAGCTCGTTCTTGACCAGATGTGTGGAAGCGGAACCACTCTCGTAGAGAGCAAACTCTTGGGCCGTGACGGAATCGGAGTTGATGTCAACCCAGACGCTATTATGGTAGCACAAGACAGATTGGGTTTTGACTACAACACCCTTGACAAACCGGGCCGCGCAGCGACCCGAACATACGTAGGCGATGCGCGAAATTTGGACTTGCTCGGCGAGGAGACTGTCGATCTTATCGCCACCCATCCGCCTTACGCTGGAATCATATCATATAGTGGAAAACGGATATTGGACGACCTCTCGCGCCTGAAGCTCCCTGCCTATATTGATGCGATGCGGAAAGTCGCGGCCGAATCATACAGAGTTTTGAAAAACAACCGATACTGCGGAGTTCTTATTGGAGATACACGAAAGGGACGACATTACATTCCTATCTCGCTGGGAGTTTTGCAAGCATTCCTAAGCGTGGGCTTCATACTCAAAGAAGACATTATCAAGCTTCAACATAAGACGATGACAACTCGCCAGATATGGCGGGGACATAGTTACGACTTCTATAAGATCGCTCACGAACATCTATACGTATTCAGAAAGCCAGCGTTGAATGAAAAAACAACGCCGCTAAAGTACAGTAAGAAATGGTGGTAATTGGACGATAAGGATTACGGGGCCTTGGGCTACCGGGAAACCGATTTCGGTTTGACCAGGGAGAAGATAGAACCATGGCTCTTCCCAATTCCGTTTGATATGAATAGATCACGTTTGACTCGCTTACTCAGAGTGAGATAACTCGGGTTAGGAGCGGGAGCATATCCATGAAACACTGTCTCGGGGGCGGCATCATACCACGCCCTCGCCTCTGATAGTGAAAAGCTCACTAACAGGTCCCTATCTACGCGCAGTTCTCGTAATAGGCGATTTTCAACTTCGTCTGTTGATTGGTTGCCCTTTACGAGTTCTACGTATTCCGCGTAGAGTGGGTTTAGCTGGTTTTCTGTGTTGAGCAGGGCAAGGAAGTAATAATAGACTTCATCAGCAGAGCTTGTAAAAAACCAGCCAGGGACATCTGCTTTTTGTCTAACGGGCAGGGTACCATTTGTTGAATTTCTCGATCTATCATATTGGAGCTGGCTGATTGTTTCAAGTAGGATGAAACCACTGTCTGGATTGCATAGACCTCTTATCTTGCGCGATGGATCAGATCCGATGTATGAGTCGACTTTGAGATCGATTGTCCTCTTCTGGGCGTTTGGTAGATTGAGAACAAGATCGATGCCCTTGTCATAGAATTCCGGATTGGAATGCACGTCCCGAAGATCCCTGCTATCTTTGTCTCTCGTCAAGTAACGCTTGACTACGGTCATTCCAAACCATTCGAACTTCTTTGCCACCCGAGTAGTGTGGACGGTATACTCTGCCAAGAAGATCCGGATGCCGGTTAGAAACTAGGAGACTTATCTCTTACGAGATTCTGTTTCGGAAAGCGCTTTAGACTGGATTGTTGGGAGCCTTGCTAGCTATGCTAGCTGAGTTCTCAAATTGCTTGTTGCGGTATAGAAGATACCCGCTAGTCAGGCTTAGGCCTGAGAAGATTATGGCTGCAGAGTAGAAGACCGCCTGGACACCGCCTAGGTCGTCGGCTATTCCAGCCAGCACGAGGCCGGCTGCTATTCCTGCGCTTAGCATTAGACTGTACAATCCCATGGCTGAGCCGCGAGACTCTTTGGCTGCTTTGTCACCGATGAACGCGAGGATAGAAGGGACCAATGCTGATCCGAGAAAGAATAAGATTGCAGCAACAATGCCGATCGGCCCAACCATGTTGTAGGAATCGATCCAAGGTGTCCCGGGGGGAATACTGATCAACGGCCCGAAAATCTCAGGAAGAACCAGAAGGAAGCCTATTTCGCCTACGGCCCCAACGGCCATTGTCTTGGTTCGGCCGATCTTATCCGACAATCGACCGAACAGAATAGCCCCCGCCCCCAGAAGGACCAGCACTAGGAGTATGGCGGGTGCAGATTGGGAAAGGTCTGCTTTTCCCATCCGTGAGATAATCCGAGGCAAGAAGACGTAGAACCCCAGTACAACCGTGAGGGCGAACCATACCGGAAGTATGGCGGCTACATCGCTCGTGAGGCTAGAATACATCTCTCTCAGACTTCTTCGTTCATGGGAGACGTGTGCAGGTTCACGAAGGATTAGAAATACAGCAACAGCCGAGACCCCTAGGATGGCAGAGACAACTAGGAAACTGGCTCCGAGGTCAGCAGCGAAGACACCGGTGAATACGAAGCCTAGGACTATGCCTACTCCGTAGCCCGCGAGGTTGGCGAGGTCGAAGCCCCCCATCCCAACTCCCCGGTTCGTCACGACAGTCAGGTCGGTGATCATTGTCAAGGAGGCAACAGTAACCATGGCCGCGGCCAAGCCTTCAAGGCCGTGGGCTCCTCCCACCAGCACAAGATTGTTGGATAATCCGATTATCAGGGTCAGGATTGCAATAAGCCCTAAACCCGCAACGAACACTTTTCTTCGCCCCTTGCGGTCCACGTAAGCACCCACGGGCAGAGCTGAAACTCCCTCGACCAAGGGATAGATCGCAATTACCGCGCCCGAGAACGCCGATTGAGTTTTCGGAATTGGAAGGTAGATAGGGAAGAGGACTAGGATGACGCCGAACCCTATCCTAGTGAGAAAAACAGC
>Ga0209378_1001066_pt1 | contig 19741 bp, 15 predicted proteins | sample GraSoiAngelo_156_FD_186170 | JGI IMG/M metagenome (GOLD analysis project Ga0209378, IMG submission 186170) | Grasslands soil microbial communities from the Angelo Coastal Reserve, California, USA - 14_1009_13_40cm (SPAdes) (version 2) | ecosystem: Environmental > Terrestrial > Soil > Grasslands ...
TGTCTTTGCCGGCTGTGATGTTGAACAGGATGCCCTTGGCGCCGTCGATGGACGTCTCGAGCAACGGGCTGGAAACCGCCTGCTTCGCGGCGTCCTCGGCGCGCGAGTCGCCCGCCCCGTGGCCGATGCCCATCAGCGCCTCACCCGCGTTCTCCATGATCGCCTTCACGTCGGCGAAGTCGAGGTTGATCACGCCGGGCTGGGTGACCAGGTCGGAGATGCCCTGTACGCCCTGGCGCAGCACATCGTCGGCCATCCGGAAGGCTTCCTCGAGCGTGGTCTTCGAGCTGGCGACCTGCGCCAGCCTGTCGTTGGGGATGACGATCAGCGCATCGACCTGGCCGCGCAGGGCCTTGATGCCCTCCTCGGCGGTGTCGTTGCGGATGCGGCCCTCGAATCCGAACGGCCGCGTGACCACGCCGATGGTCAGCGCGCCCGCTTCCTTGGCCATCTCGGCCACGATGGAAGCCGACCCGGTGCCCGTGCCACCGCCCATGCCCGCGGTGATGAACACCATATCGGAGTCCTGGACGACCGCACCCAGTTCCGTTCGGCTCTCGTCCGCGGCGTCGCGGCCGCGCGTCCAGTCACCGCCGGCGCCGAGGCCGCGTGTGACCTTGTTGCCGATCTGAACTTTGACATCGGCCTGGCAGCGCTCGAGCGCCTGCTTGTCCGTGTTGACCGCGATGAACTGGACCTTCAGCGCCTTTGAGATCATGCGATTGACGGCATTGCCGCCGCCGCCACCGCAGCCGACGACTTTGATCCGCGCTCGCCCCTCGTGCAACTCGCTTTCTTTCGTCATGACGATCAGGTGATCCTCCTTCGAATTTGCTTTTGCCATGGCGAGCTCAAGCTGGTTTTTGGTGTGTTCTCTAGAAAAAATCGCGCAGCCACCTCACTGTTTTTTGATACGTGTTGCCGAAAGTGGCCGGCTGGCGCGCGGTGCCGTAGGGGGCGCGCGCGTGCGCTCCCCACTTGACCAGCCCACCCGAGACGGCGAACGACGGTCCATGTGCTTTGTCGGCGAGCCCGGCGAGACCGATTGGCTGTCCGAGACGCGCCGAGGTGTTGAAGACCATCTGCGCCGCGTCCATGGTGCCCATCAATCTCGAGCCGCCTCCCGCGACAACGACGCCCGCCGGCAGGAGCTGGTCGAACCCGGTCTTGCGCACTTCCTCGCGCGCCATCTGGAAGATCTCCACCATCCGCGGTCCGATGATCTCCGCCAGGAATCGGCGGGGCAGCGCCTGGATGCGATCGCCGCCGACCTGGCGAACCTCGACCTTCTCTGCATGGTCGATCACCTCCGGCAGCGCGTGACCGTAGTTGAGCTTGAGGTTCTCCGCCTCGTCGAGCGTCGTCCGCAGACCGATCGCGATGTCGCTTGTCACGTGGTTGCCGCCGACCGGCAGCACCGCGACGTGACGGGCCGATCCTTCGTTGTAGACGACCACGTTGGTGGTCCCCGCACCGATCTCGACGAGACATACGCCGAGCTCGATCTCCTGCGGAGTCAGCACACCCTCGCCGGCAGCGAGGCCCGCGCACACCACGTCTTCGACGTCGAACCCGGCGCCATGGACGCATTTGATGACGTTCTGGATCGCCGTCTGGGCGCCGGTGATGATGTTGGTCTCGACCTCGAGCCGGTGACCAGTCATGCCGACCGCGTCCCTCACGCCGTCCTGCCCGTCAACGGTGTAGGCGCGGGGGATGACGTGGATGACCTGGCGGTCCGACGCGATGCTGACGGCGCGACTCGCCTCGACCACGCGGTGGACGTCGTCTTCGCCGATCTCGTGGTCGGGATGCGCGACGGCGACAACGCCCGTCGAGTTCTGGCTCCAGAGGTTGGTGCCGCCGACGTTCACGACGACCGACTCGATCCGCTGCCCGGCCATGCGCTCCGCGGCCACGGTCGCAGCCAGGATCGAGGCAATGGTTTTCTCGAGGTTGACGACCACGCCTTTGCGCAGGCCGTCGGACGGACTCTCGCCCACGCCGAGGATGCTTACGGGAGCCCCCGGCTCGTCAGATTCCGCGATGACCACCGCGACCCGGCTGGTGCCAAGGTCGAGACCGACGGTTTTCTTCCGCCGCGACAAAACTGTGCTGAAACGCCTCCTGGAACGTGGGGATGTTAGGGCGGGTTGCCGGGATTATATCGGCTCTCGTCGCGTTGCGGGGCTAGATTTTGTGTGTTGGCCCCTGGCCGGATCTAGCGCTTGTGGTTCAGACCGTTTTGGCGCAGGTCTGCTGGGCCTTGTTGATGCGATCGACGTCTGGCTTCATGTACTTGGCAATCGCCACGAAATGCTGCAGCCCCTCGATGATCAGCGTCCTGTTGCTCTCGTTGAAGCCGCTGATCGCCTGCGAGACGCCTTGCTCCATCCCGGTCCAGTCGTCCTTGAACTGCTGGACGGGACGTCCGATGCACACTGGAATGTCGCGCTGGTTGTTCTGGATCGCACTGTCCACGTCGATCATCGCCTTGTTGAGCACGATCAGAGCGTCCTTGCAGGGGGGCGGCAGGCTCGAGGTGCACTTCGAGGTGACCCCGGGCAGGGCTTGATTCGTCTCGACCAGCGACGGCCCCAGATCGACGTTGAGGAACCGGTCGGCGCGCTCATAGTCGGAGATCAATGGCGACGGCGTGGCCTGCACCGACGCGACGTTGGCCGCCGGCCTGAGCATCGGATAGACCACGAAGCCGCCGATGACGATGACAGCGATCATCAGAAAACCGGACAGGTAGATCCAGGTTCGCGACGTCGGTGGTTGCGGTGTGACCCATGCGGCAGGCGCGGGCGCGGGTTCATACGCGACCACCGCCGCGGCGGAGGGCGCGGGCGCGGCGGCCTGAGGCGGAGCTGCGAGCCACGATGGCGGGGCCTCAACGGCTACCGGAGGGGCCGGCGCGGGAGCTGGAGCGGCGGCGGGCATCGGCTGCCATGCCTGCCCGTCCCACCAGTAGTGCCCGTCAGGCGAGATCGGCGGCCCAGCCAGCTGGGGAGTTGACATCGCCGATGGATTGTGCCCGAACAATACCTTGGTTGATGCTCGCTTAACGCAATCGAAATTCGGCCAAGCGAGCTATGAAATTTACAGGAATTCCTCTTGGATCGGCGAACAAAATTTCGTACAATATTCGCGTGGAGCAAATGGCCTTTGAGACGGCGCCCGAAGGAGCAGACCTGGGCGCTCGAGTTGGTTGCGTTGCGGCACCAAATCGACAGCCTGGAGCTCAGGTTCTCGCAGGTCGCCACTGCGTTCGACCAGACCAAATACTGGGACCGCGAAGGTTCCAACAGCGCGATCGACTGGATTCGATTCAAGTGTCACATGACCTCCACGGCGGCAGCCGACCGCATCTCCATCGGCCGGCATCTATCCAAACTTAGGAAAAGCGTCCAGGCAATGGAGGCGGGCGACATCGGCTTCGCCCATCTGACGGTGATGGCACGGACCGCCAGCGCCGTGAAGTCCTTCGACGAAGCGAAGCTCTTGCCGCTTGCCAAGGAAAACTCGCCAGGCAGGTTTCACTTCAAGTGCATGCACTACCGGCACTCTGCCGACCCCAAGGGTTATGCAGCAGACCAGGAGCAACTCGCTGAAGAACGTAGCCTGCGCCTGAGCACCGCAGAGGACGGGTGCCTGCTGATCAGCGGCGTGCTCGACCCGGTCGGTGGCGCGGCGGTGCGCAGCGCGTTGGAGCCGCTCGCCCAGCCTTCGGGCGCATACGACGATCGCAATCGGGAGCAGCGTTATGCGGATGCCTTGGTCGAGCGGGTCTCGGGTGGCAGGACGGCCAACATCCAGGTCACGGCTACGATCGAGACACTGAAGGGCCTGGCCGGCGCTGCGGCGGGCGAGATGGAGTTCTCGCTTCCGATCTCCTCCACCTCAATCCAGCGCATGGCCTGCGACTGCAGCGTCACCCGGGTCCTGCTCAACCAAGAGTCGGTGACCATCGACGTTGGTCGCTCAAGGCGAGTGATTTCCGGAGCGCTCACGAGAGCTCTAAAGGCGCGCGATGGACACTGCCGGTGGCCGGGCTGCGAACGGTCGGCCTCGATGTGCGACGGACATCATCTCGTGCATTGGATCCATGGCGGTCCGACCGATCTCGACAACCTGGTGCTTCTCTGGGGCCTGTTGCCGAACTCGAAGGGAGCGGCGACAATATCGACGACCTCAGTTCTCGCTCACGTCACAGCAGGAGGTAGCGCACTTGATGGGGTCCAAAGCGGTCGAGCCGAAGCTCTACCTGAGCTTCTCGTTGGACGCGGCCGTTCCCGCCAACCACATCGTGCGTCGACTCGCGGCTGCGGTCGACTTCGGATTTGTCCGCAGCCTGACCAAGCAGCACTACAGCACCACCGGACAGCCGTCGGTCGATCCGGTGGTCTTGTTCAAGCTTTGGCTGCTCGGGTACCTCTTCAATATTCGGAGCGAGCGTCGACTCTGTGAGGAGGCTTCGCTCAACCTGGCCTGGCGTTGGTTCCTGGGTTATGAGCTAGACGAAGCCTTGCCCGACCACAGCGTGCTTACCAAGGCCCGCCGTCGCTTCGGGACCCGGGTCTACGAGCTCTTCTTCAAGCGAATCGTCCAGCTCTGCGAACAACGTGGACTGGTGCAGGGTGACGTGCTCTTCATCGACTCGACGCTGAGCGACGCCAACGCAGCCCGCGACACGCTGCGGTCGCGAGCCCTAGCCGGACCGCGCCTGCCCGAACCGGCGCAATTCGTCAAAGATCTGTTCGCGCTGAACGAGCCAGCACCAGCACCTGAGCCACCGCGAGAAAAGGGCGGCACCGGACCGAAGCCAGGACCTCTCGCCGAGCAACCGACGTTGCGCTCTTCGTTGGTGAGCACGACTGACCCTGATGCCGAGGTTGCCAGCCGGCACAACGGGCGCTCGCGACTGGTCTACAAGACCCAGGTTGTCGTCGACGGCGGCAAGGCCAACATCATCACTGCGGTCGAGGTCGGCGCTGCTGGTGACTCAGACGCCAGCTCGGTCGGCAAGATGCTGGACAAGCACCAGATCAACCTGGGCAGAGCACCTCGCGAACTGGTCGGCGACAGCGGCTACGGCACCGAGACTGGGCTGCGGGAATGCGAATCCAGAGGCATCGTGCCGACCCTGAACCAGAAGCGAAAGGGCAACAACACCGGGCTCTTCAGCATCGACGATTTCACCTACCTCGTCGACCGCGACGTCTACGTTTGCCCCGCCGGCACGGAGCTGGTTCGCGCCGCCGAGCATTTCACGCTCGGCAAGTCGGTCTATCGGCCAAAGGGAAAGTACACGTGCGCGAAGTGTTCTTTGAAAGCACAGTGCACTACAGGACGAGTAAATCGGCAGCTCCAACGGAGCTGGGGAGCCGAGGTTTCAGACCGTGCTCGCCTGCATGTCACCAGCCGACTGGGACAGCGCCGACTCCAACGTCGCCAGGTTGTGAGCGAGCGCATCATGGCCGACCTTAAGTCCAAGCATGGTTTCGAGCGGGCTCAGTTCCGCCGCCGACCCAGTGTCCAGATTCAAGCTCTGCTCACCGCCGCTGTAATCAACCTGAAGCAATTGGTCAAGCGGCGCCCCGAGGCGCAGTCCAGCACCGCGCTGACCCGGGTCACGGGCTTCACAAGCCATCTCTGCGACGCCTACTCGGCTCTGCAGACGCTCCTTCGGCCCGGAAGAGGAAATCTTCTCGCGACCCTAACTCAGACCGCGAACCCAACCCCCGAAGCCTCGTAAGACCCCTTCGGCAACAGGCCCCAGAGCAGGACCAGGTTGTCGAGGTCGGTCGGTCCGCCGTCGATCCAGTGCACCAGGTGATGCCCATCGCACATCGAGGCCGACCGTTCGCAACCTGGCCATCGGCAGCTTCCATCGCGAGCCTTCAATGCCCGACTCAATCCGCCGGAGACCACACGCTTCGAGCGACCCACATCAATCGTCACGGACTCCTGGCTGAGCAGGACGCGGGTCACGCTGCAGTCGCATGCCATGCGCTGGACTGAAGTTGAGGAGATAGGGAGCGAGAACTCCATCTCCGCGGCAGTGGCGCCGGCCAGACCCTTCAGGGTCTCGATGGTTGCGGTGACCTCAATGTTGGCCGGCTTGCCAGCGGTGGCGAGCTCGACCAGGGCGTCCGCGTAACGCTGCACCCGGTTGCGGTCATCGTGCGCGCCAGACGGTTTGGCAAGAGGTTCGAGTGCAGTGCGCACCGCTGCCCCGCCGATCGGGTCAAGGAGACCGCTAATGAGAAGGCAGCCATCCTCGGCTGTGCTCATACGCAGGCTGCGCTCCTCGGCAAGCCTCTCCTGCTCGTCGGCGTAAGCCTTGGCATCGACCGCGTGCCTGTAGTGCAAGCACTTGTAGTGGAACTTGCCGGGTGAGTTGAGCCTCGCCAGCTGCAGCAGCCTGTCCTCATCGAAGGCTTCACCGACCGCCTCCGCGGTCCGCGCCATCACGGCGAGATGGGCGAATCCGATCTCCCCCGACTCCATCGTCTGAGCTGACCGGCCCAGGTTCGCAAGCCGGTCGCCGACCGTGAGCCGGTCGGCGGCCGCGTTGGAGGTCATCCGGCAGTTGAAGCGGATCCAGTCCAACGCGCTGTTGGAGCCTTCGTCATCCCAGAAAGTGGTCTTGGCAAAAGTCGCCGCCGCCTGGGAGAACCTCAGCTCGAGCCGGTCGATCTCCTGGCGGAGGCCAACCAGCTCAAGTGCGAGCCTGGCGCCATCGGATGCGTTGGGGATGACCGAGTCGAGCACGCGATCAATCTACGAACATAAGTACGCCAGGACAATGCTCTTAACAGGCGAAAATTCACCTACTCGGGCGTTACGTACGCCGCCGTCAGGCCGCCATCGACCATGAACGTCGCTCCGTTGACGTAGCTCGACTCGTCGCTCGCGAGGAACAGGGCGGCGTTCGCGATCTCTCGCGCCTTCGCCAGTCGTCCCATCGGCAGATGGACGCGGCGACGCTGATAAGCCCCCGGGTCCTCGTTGAAGATCCGCATCAACAGCGGCGTCTCCACCGGCCCCGGGCACAGCGCGTTCACCCGCACCCCTTGGCGCGCGAACTGCACCGCGAGCTCGCGGCTCATCGAAAGAACCGCGCCCTTCGAGGCCGTGTAAGCAATCTGCGAGGTCGCCGCGCCGAGGATCGCCACGAACGACGCCACGTTGATCACCGACCCGCCTCCCGCCTTCAGCAGGTGGGGGATGCCGTACTTGCAACAGAGAAAGACGCCCTTGGCATTCACCGCCTGGACTCGATCCCACGCGTCCGGCTCGGTGACGAGGATCGAGTCGTCGTCGGGCGGCATGATGCCCGCGTTGTTGTAGATCACATTGATCTGCCCGTAGCGCTTTGCTGTCTCCTCGAACATCGCCTGCACGCTCTCCGGATCGCTGACGTCAGCGGCGAAGAAGAACGCCTCGCGGCACTCGGACGCCGTCTTTTCCCCCGCCTCGCGGCCCACGTCCGCGACGCAAACACGCGCGCCCTCGGACGAGAACAGCAGCGCGGCTTCGCGCCCGATCCCGCCAGCCGCACCGGTGATGACGGCGACTTTGCCGTCGAGTCGACCCACTCCTAGCCGCGCTCGAAGAGCCGCTCGCGCTCGTAGTTCGTCACGACTTTGTCGAAAAGCGACTGCTCTGTGCGTGCGTAGTTCAGGTAGTGGTCGATCACGTCGTCGCCGAAGGCGGCACGGGCCATGCTTCCGCTTTCCAGGTTGCCGATCGCCTCGCGCAGCGAGCCCGGGAAGCGCTGCACGTCCGACTCGTACGCGTTGCCCTTGAACTCTGGGGGCAGCTTCAGCTTCTCCTCGATGCCGCGCAAACCGGCGGCGAGGAGCGCCGCGAAGCACAGGTAGGCGTTGACGTCCGCGCCCGGGATCCGCGACTCGGTTCGCAGGTGCTGGCCGTGACCCACGATGCGGAACCCACACGTCCGGTTGTCGTGGCCCCACGCCAGCGTGGTGGGCGCCCAGCTGCCGGCGGCGTATCGCTTGTACGAGTTGATGTTGGGCGCGAGAAAGATCGCCAGCTCCGACGCATACGCGATGTGGCCTGACAGATACTGCTTGAACACGTCGGACTCGCCGTCGAACGTGTTCCGCGTGTCCTTCCACAGGCTCGAGTGGACGTGGCACGAGCTGCCGATCCACCGGTGGTCGGGCTTGGCCATGAACGTCACAGAGCAGCCGGCCTGGTGCGCCATCTCCTTGATCCCGTTCTTGTAGATGACGTGGTTGTCGGCCATCGACACCGCGTCCGAGAAGCGGAAGTTGATCTCCTGCTGACCCGGCCACGCCTCCCCCTTCGAGCTCTCGACCGGGATGCCCGCCCCCTTCATCCCCTTGCGTACGGCGCGCAGGAAGGGCTCGTCGTAGGTCGTGGCGAGGATGTGGTAGTCGAGGATGTAGGGCACCGACGGCGTCAGGTCGATGTAGTGCTTGGCGTGCGCTTCGGCGAACGTCTCCTTGAGCAGGAAGAACTCGAGCTCCGAGCCGAACATGGGCTCGAAGCCCAGCGCGCGGGCCCGCTCGACCTGCGCCCGCAGTACCTGACGCGGCGAGGGGCGGACTGGCTTACCGTCGTGCCAGGCCACGTCGCACAGCACCAGCGCGGTGGCGTCGAGCCAGGGGATGCGCCGCAGCGACGCGAAGTCGGGCACCAGGTCGAAGTCGCCGTAGCCGGACTCCCAGTTGGCCATCTGGTAGCCCGGGATGGGGTCCATCTCCATGTCCAGCGCGAGCAGGTAGTTGCACCCCTCGACCGACTCGCCATGGCCCGCGGATTCCATGAAGTACTCGGCGTCGACACGCTTGCCCATCAGGCGGCCCTGCATGTCGGTGAACGCGACGACGACGGTGTCGATGAAGCCTTTCTCGACTTCGGAGGCGAGCTGGTCCTTGCTGAGCGCCGGCTCGCGATCGGGCCGTGCCACCTTGTCCTTGGTCAGCATCTCGACACCACCTCCAGGGTCCACATCAAAACAAGCGCTGGTGAGCGCTCTCGCGCGCCCACCAGCTTAGGTTCGAATCGATGACTGAGCTAGCTTGATCCGCCGGAGGGCGCACCCGCCGGTTTGGGCGCCGCGCCCTCGGCCGGGATGTCGCTGACATGGGTCTGACCGTAGCCCTCTTTCGCCGGGTCGCCGTGCTGGCCATGGGTCAGCGCGAACTCCTCCTCGGGCGAGAGGACCAGGCGGTGGCGGCCGACGATGGCGAAGTAGGCGATGCCGACGAGGAAGTAGATGAGCGTGCCGACCACACCGGGCCGGTACGTTTCGTTGGCGTACAGCGAGATCAGCGAGATGACGGCGATGACGCCGGCGACGCCCGCGCCCCACTCGCCGAGTGGGCTGCGGTACGGCCGCTCGATGTTGGGCAGCCGGCGCCGCAGCATGATGAACGAGGCGCACTGCATCGCGTACGAGATGACGGCGCCGAACACCGCCATGTAGAGGAGAGCGCCCACGACCTGGCCCGCGACCAGGTTCTGGGTCGTGCCCAGGTAGGTGATCAAGCACGCCAGCGCCAGGCCCACCACGCCACCGGCGATGAGCGCGATGTGTGGGGTCTTGAGGGTCGGGTGCGTCTCCGAAAGGAAGTGCGGGAAGTAGCCCGCACGAGACAGCGAGTACGTGTTGCGGCCGTACGCGTAGATGATGGTGAAGAAGCTCGCGATCAGGCCACCGAGACCGATCAACGCGAGGAACGCAGCGCCGGCGTTGTTGCCGTAGACCGCCTTGAAGCCGTCGAACAGTGGCGTGGCGGAGATGCCGATCGCCTTGGCGCCGCCATCGATCGCCGTGTTCAAGACGAAGATCCCGATGCCGGTGACGACCAGCGTGGTCAGGCCCCAGACCGCGGCCCGCGGGATGTCGCGCTTGGGGTCATGTGACTCCTCCGCCGCAAGCGGCAGCTCCTCGATGGCGAGGTAGAACCAGATGGCAAACGGAATCGCCGGAAAGATTCCGGCAAGTCCGAAGGGAAGGAACGATGTCTGGCCCGGCTGCGGCGCGATGTTGGTCAGCAGGCTGAGGTTCAGCTTCCCGGAGAAGAGCACGGACGCGAAGAAGAAGGCCAGGATGCCCAGGGCGACGATGTTGATCGCGACCGTGAAACGCATGGTGGCAACGATGCCGCGGATGTTGATGGCGACGAAAACGATGTACGAGATGATGAACCAGACATAGACGCTGTTCCACCATGGGTCGCCCGTCACGTTGAAGAGCGAGACGACGATGGCCTGCATCAAGAAGCCCATCGCGCCGACCACGACCGCCGGCGTGATGACGTACTCCATGTTCTCGGCCAGGCCGGTGATGAATCCGCCCCATGGTCCGAAGGCGGATCTAGCAAACGAATACGCACCGCCAGTGTGTGGCAGCGCCGGCGACATCTCGGCGATGCTGAAGACGAGGCCGTAGTACATGACGGTGATCGCGATCGAGGCGATCAGGAATCCGCCGAGACCGCCGACCCCGAAGCCGAGGTTCCAGCCGTAGAAGTCGCCGGAGATGACCGCCGCCACTCCCAGCGACCACAGCGACCAGAAGGCCGCATGACGCTTGAGAGCCCGCTTGGCGAAATAGGCCGGGCTCGCCTCCCGATAAGCAACCGTCCCTACCTTGCGCCGCTCCTCAGACAAGTCAATTACCCCCTCTACGGGCGCCGTTTGGTGGCGGCCCCGTGATCAAGTTGTCTGACGCCCCGATGGTGTGTGCGAATGCTATGGGAGGCCCTTTTCGAAGTCAAGGCCGCCGTTTCGGCTACCAGACAACTCTCAGCCTTGACCTGAGAGTTGTCGGACAAGATACTAGGTACGCCAATGCCCGCCGGACCCGCCGAAACACGCTCCAAGCCCCGCTCCATTCGAGTCCGGGACGAGCTCACGCAGCGGATCGACCGCGGCATGCTGCCGGCAGGATCCCGCCCCCGTCGGAGCCCGCGCTGGCCGTGGAGCTCGGGGTTTCGCGCGCCACCCTGCGCGAGGCCCTTCGCGCCCTGGAGAGCGAGGGGCTTGTGCGCCGGATGTGGGGCGCGGGCACCTACGTGGCCGACAGCCGGCGCGTCGCCAACAGCCTCGACCTCAACTTCGGTGTCACCGACGCGATACGCGCCGCGGGCATGCAGGCAGGCATCGAGCAGGCCCGGCACTCGATGGAGCCGGCGACCGTCAGCGAAGCGGCGCGTCTGGAGCTGCAGCCAGGCTCGGACGTGCTGGTGGTCGAACGCGTGAGAACGGCCGACGGCAAGCCGATTGTGCTCTCGCGCGATATCCTGCCGGGCCGTCTCATCGCCAAGCGGCCCGAGATTGCCGATCAGATGCTCACGCGGTCGATCTACGAGGTGCTCGAGCGCGAACTCGGGCTGGTGATCCACCACGGCGTCGCCAGCTTTCGCCCAGTGCGGGCCGACGTCACCGTGGCTCGGCGTCTCGGCGTCCCGCGGGGAGAGCTGCTGCTCGCGATCTGGCAGGTCGACTATTCGGAAGACGGAGCGCCGGTGCTCTCGTCGTACGAGTATCACCTCGCCGACGCATTCGAGTTCACCGTGCTGCGGCGCGGACCAGGAAGGAGGTTGTCGTGATCAGAGGTGTCGGCAAGTCGATGCGCATGAAGCGCGTCATCGATTCCGCGGGCGTGTCCGTGATCTGCGCGCTCGATCACGGCATGACCTCGCCGCAATTCCTCGAGCCGCTGGCGGATATCACCACCCGCACGAAAGAGGCGGTGGCCGGCGGCGCGAACGTGATCATGATGTCGAAGGGCATGATCCGGATCGCGGAGCCGGCCTTTGCGCCCACAACGTCCCTGGCCCTGCTTCTGTCGGCCTCGGCCAACCCCGAAAAAGGCGAGCCTGAGGTCGTGCAGATCGCGGAGGTCGAAGAGGCATCGAAGCTGGGCGCAGACGCCGTCGTGCTCTTCACGGCCCTATCCGGTCACAGCGAGCCCGGCATGATCCGCACGCTGGCCTCGGTGGGTCGCGGCTGCGAATCGCTCGGCATTCCGCTCATCGCGGAGGCCGAGTTCCCGACCACGTATGCATCGGTCGACGACCTGAAGGACCGGTATGGATTCGAGTACCTGCGACGCAACGTCCGGCTGTGCGGAGAGCTCGGCGCCGACATCATCAAGACCAACTGGCCCGGTGACGCGGCGTCGTTTCGCAAGCTTGTGGAGGCAGCCAACGGCATCCCGGTGGTACTCGCGGGAGGGTCGCGCCTCGAGGATGACGAGCTGCTTGGCAGGATGGAGTCGGCGATGTCCGTCGGAGCGATTGGCTGCTCGGTCGGTCGCAATATCTTCATGCACCGCTCGCCGGAGGCCATTACACGGGCGCTGTCGCGCGTGATCCGCGAGAGATGGACCGCGAACAAGGCGATGGCCGCGCTGCAGCAGGAGCTCGGCTCGGTGGCCGCGCGATGAAGGCCGCCTTCATGACCGGCGTCGACATGGTGGAGATCCGTCCCGCGCCCGAGCCTTTGCTCGACCCGGAAGGCGCGCTCCTACGGGTCGAGGCATGCGGGATCTGTGGCACGGACGCCCGGACGTTCTTCAACGGCGACCCGCGCGCCCCGGCTCCCTGGATCCTGGGTCACGAGCCGGTGGGCATCCTGGAGGAGGTCGGGCCCCGCGCCACCCTCCCGCCCGGGATGAAGAAGGGTGACCGCGTCTTCCTGGGGTCGATCCTCACGTGCGGGCGCTGCCGCTACTGCATGGACGGTATGCAGAACCTGTGCGACGAACACCTCCTGTACGGCTACGACCCCTACCCCGGCGCCTACGCGGAGTACGCGGCCGTGCCGCCGATCGCGATCAAGAACCTGATCCCGCTCCCGCCCGACCTGCCCTCCGACCTGGCGACCGTGGCCGACCCGTTCGCGTGCGCGCTCAACGGGATCGAGATGCTGGATGTGCGCCTTGGTGACACGGTCGTGATCATCGGCTCAGGTCCGATCGGCTGCTGGCAGGCGGTGATGGCGCGCGACCGCGGCGCGAGCAAGGTCTTCCTGACCGATGTCAACCGGCAGCGCCTCGATGTCGCTCTCCGTGCCGTCGGTTCTTTCGTCGACGACTCGTGGGTCGCCGGCGATGATAACGGGGTGGCGGCGGCCATGGAGCGCACCGAAGGCCGCGGGCCGGAGCGCGTCATCGTCGCGGCGCCCTCGAAGCAAGCGCAACAGGCCGCGCTCGAGATGGCCGCGAAGCGCGCGCGGGTGGTCTATTTCGCGGGGCTACCCAAGCACGACCCGGTCGCGGCGCTCGACATGAACCAGCTCCACTACAAGGAGCTGGCGATCCTCGGCGCCTACGGCGCCACCCACCGGCAATACCGGATCACGATGGATTACCTCGAGCGCCGCCGCGACGAGCTGGCCTCGGTCGTGACCCATCGCTTTCCCCTGGATCGGATCGACGAGGCGTTCAAAACGATCCGCTCGGGCTCGGGGCTGAAAGTCGTCATCGTTCAGTGACAGGGCCCTTTGTGATCGGCTGCGACGTCGGGAGCCAGGGGACCAACACCGCGCTCTACTCCGCCGACGGCAAGCTTGTCGCGTCGGCTTACCAGGCGTACGACGTGTTGTTGCCGCATCCGGGATGGGCCGAACAGGACCCGCGGGAATGGATCGACGCTCTGCACAACACGATCCGGCGCGTCCTCGAGCATGTCGAGCCATCCGCCGTCAAGGCCATCTCGTTTGGCTCTCAGTTGGACGGCATGGTCGCGTGCGACGCCCGCGGCAGACCGCTCCGCAACGCGATGATCTGGATGGACCGCCGCGCTGAGGCCCAGGCGGCTGCGCTCGCGCAGCGCGTATCTCCCGAGTCCTTCTACACGCACACCGGGACCAATCTGGATTCATCACACGCCGTGTTCAAGGCGCTGTGGATCAGGGACGAGGAGCCCGAGATCTTCGCCCAAACCAAGAAGCTGATGCCTCCCGGCTCCTTCGCGGTGCAGGAGGCCACCGGCGTCGCGATGGTCGACTACTCGAACGCGTCGTCACTTGCGCTTCTCGACCCTCGCACACGTCGTTGGTCGGACGACGTGATCGGCGCGGTCGACCTGGATGCGGCGATGCTGCCAGAGCTCGTGCCGGGAACTCACGGCATCGGCCGGGTCACGGAGACGTTTGCTTCGGCGACCGGCCTCGCGCGCGATACCTGCGTCGTGGTCGGATGCGGGGACGAGATGGCGGCCACCCTCGGGGCGGGGGTGTTCGCGCCCGGCGAGGTGTGCGACGTGGTGGGCACCGCGGAGCCCGTGTGCGCCGTTTCCTCGGCGCCGCGCGAAGACCGCACGATGCTCGTCGAATGCCACCCGCACGGAGACCCGGACAGCTGGCTGCTGGAGAACCCGGGTTTCGTCTCGGGCGGCAACCTGCGCTGGTGGCGCGATCACTTCTTCGGCACGGACGCCGACTACAACGCGATCTGCGCGCCCGCAGCCGACGTGACCCCGGGCGCGGAGGGCCTCGTCTTCCTGCCGTGCATGCAGGGCGCGATGGCGCCGGAGTGGAATGGCGCGGCTCGCGGCACCTTCTTCGGCTTGAGCCTTGCCCACACGCGGGCACACATGACCCGCGCCGTACTCGAAGGAAGCGCGTTCGCCCTGCGGGACATCCTGGAGGCGATGACCAAAGCCGGCCTCGATGTCCGCCGGCTGACCATCGTCGGCGGCGGCGCCAAGGGCCCGCTATGGCGGCAGATCAAGGCTGATGTCACAGGCCTTCCGGTACGCGTGCCCGACAACATCGAGACCACCGCGACCGGGGCCGCCATCCTGGCCGCCGTCGGATCCGGCGTGCTCCCATCTGTCGCCGAGGCGGTGAGCGCGTTCGTCCACTATCGGCCGGAGGAGCACGTGCCCGACGCCGCAACCCGCGCGGCCTACGACGAGGCGTATGGCCGCTATCGGGCGGTCTACTACGCGCTGAAGCCGGTGTTCGGTGCCTGATTCCGTGGTCGCGAGCAACGCGACCCATGTCTTTCCGCTGGAGCTGGACCGCCGCTATCCGGTCGTGGTTTCCGGAGACGGCGCGTGGGTCGAGGATTCGACCGGCAAGCGCTACCTCGACGCGATGAGCGGAGGCTCGATGGCGGCCACGCTCGGCCACGGACGGCGCGACATCATCGGCGCGGCGGCCGAGCAGGCCTCGCGTCTTTCATATGTGCACAACGAACGCCTGACCAACCCGCCGCGCGAGCAGCTGGCAGCGGAGCTCGTGGAAATCGCTCCGCCAGGCATGACCCGCGTGCGCTTCGTGACCGGCGGCGCCGAAGCGAACGAGATGGCGATCCAGATGGCGCGGGCCTACCACGTCGAGCGCGGCGATCCGAAGCGATGGCAGGTCATCTCTCCAGCGCAGGCGTACCACGGCCCGACCATGGCGACCCTCGGCTTGACCGGACGGCCCGGCTTGCAAGCGCCGTTCGGGCCCTACATGCCGGCCCATCGCCACATCCCTCCCAGCACGTGGCGCTTCGATCCGAGCGGGGAGGCAGCGCTCGCCGCCCTCGACCAGGTGCTGGACGAGGTCGGCCCGGAAAACGTGTCCGCGTATTTCTGCGAGCCGATCACGGCCGCCGCGCTGCCGGCCTACACGCCGCCGCTGCGTTTCTGGCAGGGCCTCGCCGAGCGCCGCGACCGCCATGGATTCCTGATCTGCTACGACGAGGTCGTCACAGGCCTCGGCCGCAGCGGCCAATGGTTTGCCGCGGAGAAGCTGCCGCTCGTTCCGGACATCATCGCCACCGCGAAGGGCCTGGGCGCGGGCTACGCGGCGATCGGCGCCGTCATCTGCACGGACCACGTCTACCAGGCGTTCGCGAAGGGCTCGCGAAGGTTCACGCTCGGCCACACGTGGGACGGCGCTCCGATGTCCTGCGCCGTAGGGCTGAAGGTCCTCGAGGTGCTGCGCAGCGAGCAGCTTCTCGAGCGGGTACGGGCCGGCGGGCCGCGGCTGCGCGACGAGCTGTCCGCGGCGCTCGCCGGGATTCCGATGGTGCGTGAGGTGCGTGGCCACGGATTCCTGCTGGGCGTCGAGTATGTGGATCCGCGAGACGGCAAATCGTTCCTGCCCCCGACGCTGGGCGTCGCCAGACGCATCGATCTGACTGCGATGGAGATGGGCGTCATCGTTTACTCGACGATGCCGACGCGCGACGGATTCGCGGGCGACCAGACGCTTTTCGCGCCGCCCTTCACAACGCCTGATGACGACCTGGGCGAGATGGTGGTCCGGTTTGCCAAGACGGTCCGCGCCGTGGCCGGTTCGGTCGAGAGGGAGCTGCGATGACCGCAGCGTGGAAGCCGCGCACGTTGATCCTCCAGCACGAGGAGGCGACTCCGCCCGGCCTCATGACAACCTGGCTCCACGAGCAGTCTGCGCGCGTGGAGACCGTGCGCATCGACGAGGACGACAGGGCCCTCGATCCGCGCGACTACGACCTGATCGTATCCCTCGGGTCCGAGTTCGCGGCCTTCGACGACTCGATTCCATTTGTGCCCCGCGAGGCCAAGTTGTTCGAGCAGGCGCGCGAGGCTGATGTGCCGATCCTCGGTCTGTGCTTCGGCGGCCAGATGCTGGCGCGGGTGCTAGGCGCGAGGCTCTACCGTTCGGAGGAGGCGGAGATCGGCTGGCTCCCGGTGCGGACGAAAAATCCGGAGCTGATCGGCATAGGGCCGTGGTTCCAGTGGCACTTCGACACGTTCAGCGCGCCGCCGGGCGCTGAGGTCATCGCGGAGACCGACGTCGGGCCGCAGGCGTTCGTCTCGGGGCGCAGCCTCGGCTTGCAGTTCCATCCCGAGGTGACGCCCGCGATCATGGCGGAGTGGGTGCGCGTCTACCCGCACGAGCTCCGCGCCGAAGGCGTCGACCCGGCGGGATTGCTGGAAGAGACCCAGCGGCGAGCCGCTGACTCGCGCAGGTTGACCTGGCGATTGTTCGACCGCTTCCGCGACGAGGTGGCGACCGGGGCCAGGCGCACGTGATCACCGCCGAGCAAACCAGCACCTTTCCACGATTCCTTGGTCTCGCGTACCCGAACGTCGAGCGCGGCGAAGGCGTGTGGGTGTACACGGCGGACGGAAAGAAGATCCTGGACGCGTGCTCCGGCGGGGCGATGGTGGCGAACCTCGGCCACGGTGCGCAGGAGGTGATCCAGGCTGGAGCCCGGCAGGCGGAGAAGATCGCCTACTTCTACATGGACCACTTCACCAACGAGCCGATGGAGCAGCTCGCCGACCGGCTGATCACCACGACCGCGCCCGAGATGGCGCGCGTCCGTTTCGCCTCCAGCGGCTCGGAGGCCAACGAGGCCGCGCTGCGGCTCGCCCGCTCGTACCACGTGGATCGCGGAGAAGGCGAGCGGTGGCGCGTGATCTCGCCGGCGCAGGCCTACCACGGCTCGACGATGGCGACTCTCGCGCTAACCGGACGCACGCGTACGCTTCAGCACCCCTACGAGCCCTACCTGTCGCCGCACCTGCACATATCGATGGATGGGTCTGGCGAAGGTGCCCTACGCGAGCTGGACGCTCGCCTCGAAGAAGCCGGCCCGCAGGCCGTGGCGGCGTTCTTCTGCGAGCCGATCAGCGGAGCCGCCCGGCCGGCGTTCTCACCGTCGGAGAAGTTCTGGCGCGGGCTGGACGAGCGGCGGGCGAAGCACGGATTTTTGATCTGCTTCGACGAGGTCGTCACCGGGATGGGCCGCACCGGAACGTGGTTTGCGTACCAGCAGCTCCCGATCGAGCCGGACATCGTGACGGTCGGCAAAGGGCTGGGTGCGGGCTACGCGCCAATCAGCGCCTTGCTCTGCAAGCAGCATGTCTACGACGCGATCGACCGGGGCTCGCGCTTCTTCGACCTCGGACACACGTGGGACGGCGCGCCAATCTCATGCGCGACAGGACTGGCTGTGCTGGACGCGCTCGTCGAGTCCCGATTGGTGGAGAGAGTGCGCGAGCGCGGACCGCGACTGCTGGCGGACCTTGAGTCCGCGCTGCGGGGCAACCCGCTTGTCGCCGAGGTACGCGGGCGCGGTTTTCTGCTGGGGATCAGCCTGGTCGGCATGCCGGATGAGCTCCGCTTCGACGAGCGCGTGGAAGACTCTGCGATCGAGCATGGCCTGCTGATCACGACCACCCACTCGACCCCTGACGGCTACGCGGGCGACGAAGTCGTTTTCGCCCCGGCCCTCACAAGCACGGATGACGAGCTCGAGCTGATGGTGGCAAGGTTGGCGGCGACGATGAAGGACCTGAGTTGATCCACACCGAGGCGGAGGCCACGGCGAGCGCGGTCGACTACCGACCGACCGAGCACGTCGAGTTCGTGCTGCTCGTGATCCCAGACGTCAACGGCTCGCTGCGGGGCAAGGCGCTGCGACCCGACGCATTCGACGCCGCCGTGCGGCACGGCACGGTGATGACGGACCTCCTGCTGGCGCTGGATCCCGTCGACATGCCGATCGCCGATTACGAAAGGTTCGGCATCCGCTCGGGAGCCGCCGACCTTGTGGTGCACCCAGACACGTCGACGCTGCATGACCTGCGCTGGCGACCAGGCTGGAGGGTCTGCCTCGGCACCCCGAGCTGGCCGGACGGCGCTCGCTGCGAGCTCGCATCCCGCGAGGTCCTGCGCGGCGTGCTGGCGCAGATGCAGGACGTCGGATATGACGCGGTGGCGGCGATCGAATACGAGATGCGCCTGCGCGACGAAAACGATCGCCTGGTCACGAGTGGGATCAGCTACAGCGCGGGCGAGGTGACCGCGCTCGATCCTTTTGTCAGCGCGCTGCGCCCGGCGCTCGACGACCTGGGCGTCGAGCTCACGGCGGTGCATACCGAGGCGGCGCCAGGGCTGGTCGAGCTCAACCTCGCAGCCCGACCCGCCCTCGAAGCGGCCGACAACGCCGCCTACACGAAGTTCGCGGTCAAAGAGCTCGCCCGGTCGATGGGCATGCGGGCGAGCTTTCTCGCCAAGACGGCACCCGGGGAGGAAGGATCCAGCGGTCACGTGCACCTCTCTTGCTGGCGCGAGGGGACGAACGTGTTTGCCGGCGGCCTGACGCTGGCGTCGGCGATCGCGGGCGTGCTCGAGCACCTGCCCGCGGCCTCGCTCTTGCTCAACCCCACGATCAACTCGTACAAGCGGCTCGTGCCCGGCTACTTCGCGCCCACCAACGTGAGCTGGGGCGTCGAAAACCGATCGTGCGCGGTGCGGGCGATCCATTCGGCTCGTTCGGAGCTCAATCGCCTCGAGTGCCGGCGGCCGGGGGCCGACGCCAACCCATACCTCGCCCTGGCGGCGATCGTGGCGTCCGCCGCTGACGGACTGCGCCGGGGCGCGCCGCCACCGGAACCGGTGGTGGGCGACGCGTACTCGCGCACCGACCTCGCCGCGCTGCCGGCTTCGCTCGAGGAGTCGCTGCATGCATTCCAGGCCGACGGTGCACTGCGTGAGGCGCTCGGCGAGGAGTTCGGCGACTACTACGCGGTCTCGCGCCGGTGGGAGCTGAAGGCGTGGCAGCAGACCGTGACGGAATGGGAACGGGAGCGGTACGAACGCAGCGTCTGACCTAGGGCGTTAGGCTGGCGCGCGATGCTGGGGCTCGGCCTGCTTGCAATGCTGGGTCTGATCGCCGCCAACGCCTTCTTCGTGCTTGGCGAGTTCGCACTGGTGACCCTGGACCGAGGGCGGGTTC
>Ga0209378_1001067_pt1 | contig 19707 bp, 18 predicted proteins | sample GraSoiAngelo_156_FD_186170 | JGI IMG/M metagenome (GOLD analysis project Ga0209378, IMG submission 186170) | Grasslands soil microbial communities from the Angelo Coastal Reserve, California, USA - 14_1009_13_40cm (SPAdes) (version 2) | ecosystem: Environmental > Terrestrial > Soil > Grasslands ...
CCAGGCCCTCGCCGAGAACGGCGTGCGGGACCTCATCTTCGTCGTGGGCTATCGTCGGGAGCGCATCCAGTCCCACTTCCAAGACGGGAAGGCGTTCGGGAGTCACATCACCTACGTCACCCAGACGAAGCAACTCGGAACGGCGCACGGGATCTGGGAGGCCCGCGGGCACCTCGAGGATCCGTTCATCGTGCTGAACGGGAGCAACATGGTCGACGGGCGCTTCGTCGAGGATTTGCTCGCCGCCTCGAAACCGGCGGTGCTCATCACGCAGAGCGAGCGGCCCCAGAGCTACGGCGTCGTCACGGTCGACGGCAAAGAGCTCGTCGCCATCACGGAGAAACCGGCCGAGGTCATCTCGAACCTGATCAACACGGGGGCGTACGCCCTCGACGCTCGAATCTTCGACGAAATCGAGCGCCTCGCGAAGGATGGCAAGCACGACCTGCCGAGCGCCGTGTCGGCCTTGGCGAAGCGGGTCTCCGTCGGAGCGATTCCCACGGAAGGGACATGGGTCGACGCGCTGTACCCGTGGGACTTGCTCCGCCTGAACGCGGCGGCCCTCAAGACGACCGCCGAGCGCCGCGCGGGGACGATCGAGCCGGCGGTCACGATCCGAGGCCGGGTGACGATCGGAGACGGCTGCGTGATCCGGTCCGGCGCGTACCTCCAAGGTCCGCTCTCCATCGGCGCCGGCTGTGAGATCGGTCCGAACGCGGTCCTCCTTCCGTCGACAAGCCTGGGAAAGAACGTCCGCATCGGCGCCCTGACGACCGTTGCGAACTCAATCCTGATGGACGACGTCATCCTGGGGCCCGCGAGCGTCGTCCAGGAGTCCGTGATCGGATCCGGCGTGGTCGCCCGGGCGGGCTTCCTGGCCGCCTCCGGGCCGGGCGACGTGAACATCGAGGGCACGTGGCATTCCGTCCCCCAGATCGGCGCGCTCATCGGCGAAGACGTCGAGATCGCGAACGGCGTCAGCGCCGCCGCCGGGACGGTCGTGAACGAGCGGGCTCGCGTGGAATCCGGCGCCAAGCTCCGCGGCACGATCCCCTCGGGTGCGGTGGTCCTGTAGATGTGCGGGATCGTCGGGTATGCGGGCCGCCGTGACGCCCTCCCGATCCTGCTGGACGGCCTCAAGCGTTTGGAATACCGCGGCTACGACAGCGCCGGCGTCGCGATTGTCGGCAGCGGCCTCCAGGTCGTGAAGGACAAAGGCTTCATCGCGAACCTCGAGGCGCAACTCCCGCCGTTGAAGGGCTCAACCGGCTTCGCCCACACGCGCTGGGCGACCCACGGGGCGCCGTCGAAGGTGAACGCCCATCCGCACGTCGACTGCACCGGCAAGATCGCCTTGGCCCACAACGGGATCATCGAGAATTACGCGAGTTTGCGGGAGAAGCTGCAGGCCCAGGGTCACACGTTCGTGAGCCAGACGGACACGGAGAGCCTGGTCCACCTCATCGAATCGTATTACGACGGCGACCTCGAGAAGGCGACCCGAAAGGCGCTCGGCGACATTCGCGGGTCGTACGCCGTCCTGGCGGTGCACGCGGACGAACCGGGCAAGGTGATCGGCGCGAGGAACGAGAGTCCCCTCGTCATCGGCCTCGGCCCGGACGAGAACTTCCTCGCCTCGGACGTGCCCGCGTTGTTGCGATACACGGACCGGGTGGCGTACGTGATGGACCGGGAGATGGTCGTCATCACGCCGAAAGGAGTGTCAATCAAGGACTCCGAGGGTCGCGTCGTGAATCGAGAGCCGCAGCGGATCACCTGGTCTCTCGAGGACGCCGAGAAGGGCGGCTTCGAGCACTTCATGCTCAAGGAGATTCACGAAGCCCCGCAGGCGATCCACGAGACCCTCCTCGGCCGGCTCGCGAATCTCGAGGTGGATGGATTCCTCTCTGAAGGCGTCACGAGCGTCAAGCTGGTCGCGTGCGGTACGTCATACCACGCGGCGCTCGTCGGGAAGTACATTATCGAGGAGATCGCGCGCATCCCCGCCTCCGCGGAGCTCGCGTCCGAGTACCGCTACAGCCAAGGCGCGACGGAGCGGCCCCTCGTCCTCCTGATCTCGCAGAGCGGCGAGACCGCGGACACGCTCGGTGCGGCGCGGGAGGCGCATCGCCGCGGCTGCAAGACCCTCGCGATTTGCAACGTCATCGGGTCGAGCCTCTCCCGCGAGGTGGACAAGACGATCTACACGCGCGCGGGCATCGAGATCGGCGTCGCCGCGACGAAGACGTTCATCGCGGAGCTCGTCGTCCTGTACCTGATCGCGTTGAAGTTGGGCCAGGACCGTGGAACCCTAGGGTACGACGAGCTCGACCGGCTCAAGGATCAGCTGCGGTCTCTCCCGCGGGCGGCGCAGTACGTGCTGAACAAGTCGGACGAAATCCGGGCCCTCGCGCAGAAATATGGAGCCGAGGCGAAGGACATGTTCTACATCGGGCGCCACGCGAACTACCCGGTCGCGATGGAAGGGGCGCTGAAGATCAAGGAGATCTCGTACATCCACGCCGAGGCGTATGCGGCGGGAGAACTGAAGCACGGGCCGCTCGCCCTGCTGACGTCCTCCACGCCCGTCATCGCCGTCGTTGCCCAGGACCCGACCTACGAGAAGATGCGGTCGAACGTGGGCGAGGTGAGCGCCCGCGGCTCCCCCGTCCTCGCGATCGGAACCGAAGGGGACAAGGAGCTCCCGAAGTTCGTCGACGACGTGATCGAGATTCCGTCCCTCCCGTGGATCTTCTCGCCGGTCCCGGTGAGCGTGGCCCTGCAGCTCTTCGCCTACGAAGCGGCGCGGATCCGCAACTGCCCGATCGACAAGCCGCGGAACCTGGCGAAGAGCGTGACGGTCGAATAGGACCGCGGGCGGGCGCAGGAACCTTTATCGGGTCTCTATCGCCATTCCGACATTGGAGGGAGTTTTTGGTCGAACCCAGCGCGAGTCCGCCGGGATCGCCGTATCAACCGATGATGATGCCGCCGCGGAGAGGAGGCATCTCCCTGAACAGCTTGGTCCTGGTGATCGGCTTGTTCCTCGGAGTGCTCATCTTTGCGGGGACGCTGTCGTTTCACGCCGCGCTCCTGATCCCCGTCCCGTGTCAGGGGTGTCCGGTGCCTACCGACCCCGCGGTCATCGCCTATCGAAACTCGATCCGGACCCTGGGCTGGGTGTCCGTCGTGACGATGGACCTGGCCGTCGCGTTCTCCGTGGCGATGGCGTGGATCGCAGGCGGATCTCGAGGCGAGCTTTCGGAGGCGACACGACGCGGCATCTTCGTCTTCGCGACGGTCTTCTTGGCGGTGTGGCTCATCTTTTCGTGGGCCGAGTATACTATCTTCCGAGTCCTGGTCCCGTTCTAGTCCTCTTCTGGTAAGATCGGAACGCCGCGCTTACGGGCGAGAAGCGATCGGAAACTCGAACGCGGAATTCCGGGAAAAGGGCTCTAGCGGAGCTTGAACCCGCATCGGCCACAAAACGTACCTTGTGGGGCGGACGGAAGTCCGCATCTCGGGCAGAACCGGGGCCAGGGCGTCGGGGATAGCGGGGCCCCCGTCTCCGCTGACGCAGCGCCTCGCGTTTCGTTCATGACCGCAGCGGCCGAACTCTCGCCCACCGGCCTCGGAACCGGCGCCCTCCGAGCCCGATAGCTCAACCACGCCAGGATTCCCACGAGGGGGCCGATCGTCAGGCCTAGGACCGCGACGAGGACAATGGCCATCGTCTGAGCCGGCTCCGGGGGTCGGAGGACCTCCGCGCTCGCGATCGCTGCGTCGAAGACCGGCCGATAGGCCTCGAACGAATCAGAGTCGGCGCTGCCGACCACGAACAGGACCCGCTGGTACCCCACGCTCACGAACACGGCCCATGTCTGCCGAAGATGGGGCCCGGTCAGGTTGACCTCGAAGACCGCCGCACGGGCGTGCGGCATCGAAACAATTTTAGGCTCCCCGATAACGATGTAGTAGCCGTATTGGTTCTGCAAACTCGCGAGCATCGACCGAGCGGCCGCGAGGCGGTAGTCGTCGGTATCCTGGACTTGGGTGAATCGCGAGGACACGGCAACCGTGGCCCCACCCATCGCGCGGTCGGTCGCTACGAGATCGGCCGGCCCGATCCCCGGCGCGTACGCGTCGAAGGCGACGTCCCAGCCGGCGGGAACGCCGATGCGGAATCCCGCAGGCCGCTCCTGCGCGACGAGGGAAACGTCGCGGACCGAGACTGTGAGGGTGTCGGTCGCGGTGTTCGATTCGACGTCGGTCACCGTCAACGTGATCACGTACGTGCCGGCGTTCATGAACCGATACGACGGCCGGCTCCCGTACAGAACCTGGGTCGAGCCGTCGAGGAACGTCCAAGTCAGACTCGCGATCCCGAGATTGTCGGTCGATTGAGAGCCGTCGAAGGACACCAGGCCGCCCTCGTAGACGACTCGATCGGGACCGGCGTTCGCGGCCGGCGGGACCCGGTCCCGATTGACCACGATCGTGACGCTGTCGGTCGCCCAGTTCGCGCCGTCGGTGACGGAGAGCGTCACGACGAACGTCCCGACGTGCTGAAACTGGTAGGACACAATCGTCCCGTAGAGCGTCTGGGGCACCCCGTCGATGAAGCTCCACGAGTATTGCGTGATGCCCACGTTATCCGCGGACGCGGAACCATCCAGGGTTACGAAGGCCCCCTCATCGACCGATTGGTCGGGGCCGGCATGGGCCACCGGAGGCGTGACATCCAAGACGGTCACGCTCGCCGCGTCCGTGCCGGAGTTCCCTGCGGCATCCCGCACGGTCAGGGTGACCGAATAGATCCCGGGATCCGGGAACACATAGCTCGTCGTGACTCCGTACTGAAAGACTCGTGGGACATCGATCGCGACGACATCGGCGCCTTCAAGGACGAGCAGCTCGGAACCGCGAAAGCGGAGCGCCGCGGCGTAGCCGGGGAAGCCCTGCGATCCGAGGAACGCGAAATTGGCAATGTCGTAGAAGGCGACTCCGTTCCCGGTCGATACCGCGATGAGGCCCAGGCTGGAGTCAAACACCGCGGAAGCGTAGCCTCCGGGAAGCCGCCCGGCGGACTGCATGTCGTCCGAGGCGTTGTCGCGCGAGGTGAGAAGGTAACCTCCGCCGGTCAAGATCAGATCGCGACTCACCCAGAGCGGCGTCCCGGGGTATGTCCCGAAATAAGGCCAATCGTATCCGCCGGTAAATCCCAAACCGGCCACGAAGTCGAAACGATGGACGCTCGGCGGATACAGCCCGTCGTCCTCCAAGGAGTACAAACGGGTCTCGGACGGATGGAGCGCGACGCTCGAATACTGCCAGATCGTGGCCGTCTGGGGGGATACGGTCCCATTTCGTGCGTTCATCATGTGGAGCGCGGACCACTGACCGGATCCCCCGGCCACGATCGCGTATCCGTCGTCAGTGACGAGGGTCCGGTACACGTCCTCGTCGATGAAGAACTCCCCGATTTTCGTCTGCGTCACCAGGTCGAACGTGGCCACGTAGCTCTGGAACGGGCCGAAGAAATAGTACCCACGCTCTCCGAACGGGATCCCGACCGCCATGTAGGCGCCTCGCGGGGCGACCGTAAGGGACATCGGGTACGTGGGCACGTGATTGAGCGGAAACACCCGGTCGACCGAGCCGGTCGTGAGGTTCACCACCGATACGTTCCGGCTCCCGAGGAGATACAGGAGCGGCCGTACCGGGTCGAACGCGGCCGCACCACCGATCGAAACACTGACCACGGGTCGGGCCGGGCTCGTGGCTGCCGGGAGCGCCCAGGTGTAATTGACAACCCCGACGTTATCGGTGGACCCGGAACCGTCGAAGGCAACAGGAACATCTTCGTTGACGGTCTGATCCGGACCTGCGTTGGCGATGGGCGGTGTCACGTCGGGCGCTGGGGCCAAGGCCCGGGTGGCGGTCGTCGTCAACAATGAGGCCACCACGACGACCAAAAGCACCGCGCGGGCCAGCGACCGGTCGATCGACGATCGCTTCCCCGTCTTGCAACTCACGGACGGCCGAACCCTCCCCCGACGATGAATGACGATGGGTGTGCGACCTAGTTATCCTTTGTCTCGGCATGGACTCGGAGTACGCTAGAGCTGAGGCAAATCAAGCTTCCCCCAACTGCTGCGACCTAGGGTGGCGGCTGCGAGACGGATGTCAGACCGCGGGCCGCCGGTTCGGGCATGGATCCTCGCGATGGACAGTCGAAACTCGCGAGTCGCGTCAACGACGACACGGAGGGCTTCGCCCCCAACTCCTATCGGGCGGGCTCCGGCTCCTCGACGTACGTTGCCCGGACGGGTTCCGCGTCGCGCAAGCCGCCTGCAGAGGCTGGACTTGCCACGTCTCGGACAAGGGTGACGATCATCGACGGGCAGCGGTCTGGATGAACTTGATCACTTTTACCCCCTTGATTCGGCGGAGTTGGGCGATGAGCTCCTTGAGCCGAGCCGTCGATCCTTCCGCGACGAAGATTTGCAGGCAATCCGCTTCGTCCACGTGGGTGTGTAGCATGGTGCGGATTTCGTCGAAGCGGTGCTGAAGCATCGCGAGGTCCGCGCGCGGATTCCCCCTCCCGTAGATGACCGCGAGGATCACCGAGGCTTCTCCGCCCTCTCTCCCCCACTCCGTGACATCGATGAACTCTCGCAGCGCCTCGCGGACCGCTTCGCTCCGGCTCCGATACCGGCGCCGCTGGGCAACGTCGTCGAGGCTCCGGAGAATGGAGTCGTCCATGCTCACGCTGACAATGGGCATGCTACTAACAACCGCGCACCCTGTACTTGATGTTTATTAAGACCCGACAAATTCTTAAATAACGGCATCGGATGGGCAACGGCGCATGGTCGTCGCGACGCCTCCTTCACCGAGTCCAACCCGCGAAACCGGCGCCGCCGAAGACCTCCTCCGGGTCGCGAATCTCGGGGTTCGATTGGACCGCGTCCCGATTTTGGAAGACGTCAATTTCCACGTGCGGAGAGGGACCACGCTCGCCATCGTCGGCCCGAACGGCGCGGGCAAGACGACGCTCTTCCGCGTCCTCCTCGGCCTCGTGCCACATACCGGGACGGTCGAATGGTCCGGCCCCGTTCGGATCGGCTATGTCCCGCAGAGCTTCGTCGTGACGGATGTGCCGATTACCGTTCGCGACTTCCTGGGCTTCAAGAGCGGGGCGAACGTCGAAGAGTCACTCGCCGCCGTCGGTCTCGGAGGCGCGGCCCTCCCGAAGCGGCTCGACGTTTTGTCGGGGGGAGAGATGCAGCGCGTCCTCATCGCATGGGCCGTCCTCGATCGGCCGAATGTCCTCCTCTTCGACGAGCCGACCGCCATGGTAGACATCGGCAGCCAAGACATGCTCTATGAGACCCTCAATCGGCTGGAGAAGAACTCTAACATCACGGTCTTCCTGATCACGCACGACATCCACGTCGTCTCTCAGTATTCCGACGCGGTCTTGGCCCTCAATCGGACGGTCCGATTCTTTGGGCCATCGAGCCGTCTCTCGGAGCCCGATCTCTTGATGGAGATCTTCGGGAGCGGTTCGGGGCTCGCCGAGCACAAGCACGACTTTGGGGCCCGGGGATTCCGATGACCGAATCGGCAGCATACGGTCTCGTCGCGGGGATCTTCGTCGGGTTCGCTGCGGGGTATGTCGGATCCCTCATGGTCTTGAAGAGGATGGCCCTCGTCGGCGACGCGCTCTCCCATGTCGCTCTGCCTGGCCTCGCCCTCGGAATTCTGTTCAACTTCAATCCATTCCTCGGTGCGTTCGCGTTCCTGTTCGCCGCCGCAATCCTTACGTGGTATATCGAGAGGACGACGAGGTTGTTCCCCGAATCAATCATCGGCGTGTTATTTGTGACGGCCCTCGCCGTGGGGATTCTGATCACACCGGAGGTCGACTTGCTGGAAGCGCTCTTCGGGGACATCACGACGGTGACTCTGGTGGACGCGCTCCTCGCGGTCGGGATTTCGGTCCTGATCGTCTTCGTCTCGCGGCTCGTGTATCGGCGCGTCGTGCTGAGCATCCTCTCCGAGGAGCTCGCACGATCCACGGGGGTCAACGTGGCCCTCGTCAACTTCGTCTACCTACTTCTGGTGACCGTGGTCGTGGCAGTCGGAATCAAGATCGTCGGCACGGTCCTCGTTGGCGCACTCGTGATCGTGCCCGCCGCCGCGATGAAAAACGTCAGCCGAAGCCTCTCCTCCTACGCGCTGCTGAGCGGTCTCACCGGGATCGCGAGCGCGGGGTCCGGAATCCTCCTGGCCGATTACCTCCGTTTGCCCGCGGGGCCGCTCGTCGTGACGGTTGGGACCGTGATCTTCGCGGGCGCCCTCGTTGCCGGATGGATCGCTTCCCGATCTTCATCGACGGCCTCTCGCTCTTGACCGTCGCTCGGACAAGCATATTCCGCAGATGGCGTGCTGTTCGCGGTCGCCGGGGGGTCGTGGAATCCGATGCCACGGTGCAGGACGGGGACCAGGCGCCCGTATGACGCGCCGCCCAGCCTGCCTTTTATCCGGCGCCGTGCCATGTCCGCATGAAATCGGGATGGAACGATGGTCGACGATACGAATTTGGATGTCGCGATTCACCATGTCGAGCGGGTTCTGGCGGACCAGCTGAATTCCGTGAACAGTCTCTCCAACAAGGCGAGCGTCGCCCTCGGCTTCGTCATCACCGTGTTTGGGGCGCTCTTCAGTCTCAGCCGCGACGCAATTCATGCGCATCTTGCCGCGGCGGGGATTTCGGCGGGATTCCTTGTCATCTCGGCCATCCTGCTATCCTCGTCCTATTTGGTGACGAGGTACGACGATCCACCGAATCCGGTCGAGTTGCTTCGGCTCATCGACGGGGATCCGGAGCTCCTCAAGAGGAACGTACTCGCACACCTGGCGCAGGCCCACACGAGGAATGAAGGAACGATATCCGAACGGTTTCGGTATCTGAACGAAGGAATCCTTCTCTTTCTTATAGGCGTGGTCGTTTTCGTTGTCGGAGTCGTGTTCGTGTGAGCGGCGAAAGCTCGAACGAACGGAAAAAACGGTCCAACCCGGGGCCGGAGACGAGCGATCCGTTCAAGATCCTGGGAATCGACCGGTCTATCGACCTGAGCAATCCGTTGGTAAAGGAGAGCAAAGCGAACGCGTCCTCGAAGAAGCCCCGCCTCGCGAACGACTGATCGACAACACGATGAGGGCTTCCTTCCTGCGCACGCGTGGCCGAAGGGGACACGTTCAGGGAGACCGAACTCATCTCTTGACCGATTCGCGGAGCTAACGGCGGATGATTCTCCCTGGACCCCGCCTGGTTGCATCCGATGGGACCGACGCGAGGCCGCCCGCGGCCGGCTCGGGCATCGGCTGGTCGCCCCGGGTCACAACGTACGCGCCGAACAGAATGAGCGCTCCCCCCGCCAAGGTATATACGCCGAGCGGGTCTCGCAGGAAGAGGAAGGACAGGACCGCCGCCACGACGACCTCGAGTAGGATCAAGAGTCCCGAAACCGTCGGCGAGATCGTGCGCATGCTCGCGACGTACAATAGGAGCGGGGTAAAGGTCGGGACCAGACCGAGATAGGCAATTCCCAGCCAGCCATTCCCATTCGTCGGCAGGGGCCATCCCACGAAAAACAAAGGAATCGCCGCGAGGAGCGCGGTCGTCGCCAGGATCCCCGCGGACAAGGCGACGTAGTCCGCGCCGCGGTCCACCATTTTCTTGGCGCCGACGACGTAGAAGGCCCACACGACGCCCGCGACGAATACGAGGAGGTCGCCCGCGAACTGTCCCCCGGCGAGGGACGCGAGATCGAGCTTCGTCGCGACCACGACGACACCGAGGGTCCCAATCAGGATCCCGGCGACCTTCAATCGGGTCATCGCCTCTCGGAAGAACAGGACCATCAAGACCGGGATGATGACCACGTTCACGTTGACCAAGAGCGCGGTCTTCGACGCAGTCGTCAGGAGGATCCCTTCATTCTGCAGCTCGAATCCGATCGCGTTAATCGCACCGAGGACCCAGACGAGGGGCTCCCGGAAAACTCGTCGATCCAGACGACGCGTGGCCGCGAGGACCGTCATTCCGAGGAGCGCGCCGATCGCCATGCGTGCGAACGTCAAGAAGAGCGGGTCGACGGTCCCGACCGTCAACTTGCTCCCGGGAAACGACGTGCCCCAGAGGACGCTCGCGAGAAGGACGAGGCCGAAGTCGCGCGACCTCGAGGGGGCCATCCGCGGTGCAACGAACGGAGATAGTTCAGGGTTTCGCAGGAGGAGGGGCCGGGACCCGCTTGAACCCTCACGAGTCAATGACGGAAATCGTTAATTGCCGAGTACGCATGTCTGACTCAGTGGGACGGGAAGGAAGCGAGCGCCCCCGTCGGCGGGCAACGCACGCGATCCACCCGCTCAATCACCGTGAAGAGCACAGTGGGGTCGTTGGGAACATGGCACAGCCAATCGAAGCGGAGGCCGCGCCTCCGGTTTCGCCGGGGAGACGGAGAAAACTCATCGCCATCGGGGTCGCGTTCCTAGTCATTCTCGTCGCACTCACAGCCGCCGGGGTCTACTACCTGACCCGGCCGTCCGGGTTCTCAGGCACGATCAAGGTCGGTTTCACGATTTCGTTGACCGGGACTTACAGCGTCGAGGGGACGAACTCGCTGAACGGGATCAAGACAGCCGCGGATTGGATCAACAGCCATGGAGGAGTCTCCGTCGGCGGAAAGTCGTACAACATCAGCCTCGACTATTACGACGATCAAAGCGGTCCCGCGGGGAACATCGGAACCCTCTATACCAAGATCATCCAGCAGGATGGAGCTCAGTTCCTCCTAGCTCCATACAGCAGCCCCCTGACGACGGCCGCTGCGCCGGCAGCGGACAACTACGACCGCGTGATGCTCTCTCACGGAGGTTCATCGGATATCATCTGGACGCAGACCTCGCGACGCAACCTCGTTGAAGTTCTGAGCCCCGCATCGCTCTACCTGAAAGGCGCCATCGACTGGCTCAAAGCGAACCACCCGTCGGACAAGATCGCGGCGCTGTACGCAAGCGATTCGTTCTCGTCCTTTGCCACGCAAGCCGCCATAGGGTACGCCGTGTCGCAAGGCTTCACGGTCGTCTACAATCAGTCGTACCCGACCACGGTGACGGACCTGTCGACGCAACTGACCGCGGCCAAGAACGCCGGTGCCGACGATCTCATCGGAGGGGGACACTTCAACGACGGTCTCCTCATCATGAACCAGCTGAAAACGACATGGACTGCACCCGCGCCGAAATTCATCTCGCTGCTCGTGGCGGTCACCGAGCCCAATTTCCAGACGCAACTCACGAATGCGAACTACGTGACCGGGCCTTCCCAATGGGAGTCGGTGGTCACGTACAGCCCGGCTGAGGCCCAGACTCTCGGCCTCACTTGGTACGGCCCGACCCCAGCCGAGTTCACCCAGCTCTACGGAAGCCTAAATGGCGGCGCAACGCCTGCGTATCATGCTGGCGAAGCGGGCGCCGCGCTCCTGCTGTTGGCGAGCGCGATCCAACAAGCGAACAGCCTGAACACCACGGACGTCCGCGCGGAACTCGGGAGCATGCACATCATGGACTTCTTCGGACAATTCCAGGTGGACTCGCGAGGCCTCCAGATCGCCCACTCGATGGTCCTCGTCCAGTGGCAGGCCGGAGTGAAGAAAGTCGTCTTGCCGAGCGACATCGCCGACGGAACGTGCCAATATCCGTACACGGGCGCATAGGCCGGAGGCCCTCGGAGGCGCATGGCCGACGCCGCGTTGTTCACAGCAGACCTCGCCCTCGGCCTGTTGCTCGGCTGCGTCTTCGCGGTCATCGCGCATGGCCTGAACTTGATCTGGGGCGTCGCCAAGGTCGTGAACGTCGCGCATGGCGAATTCATCATGCTCGGCGCGTACGGAGCGTACTTCTTCAACGTCTGGTTCGGGTTCAATCCGCTCTTAAGCGTACCGATCGATGCCGCAATCGGTCTGGGGGTCGGCGTCATTTTCTACTTCTCTTTCCTATACCGAGAGCTCCGCGGCAAAGAGTCGATGGGCCTGCAGAGCGAGATGGTGACCCTCGTCGCCACTTTCGGCCTCGCCCTCGTCCTGATCAATGTCGCGCAGACGCTCTGGACCGGAAACAATGTCGGGATCCCATGGAGCCCGGGGGTCGTGCAGATCGGGTCTCTCCGGCTGCCCCTCGGGGGTGTCTACGTCGCGATCATGTCCGTCGCGATCATCGCCCTGTCGCATGTGTTCCTGACCAAGACGTACCTGGGGAACGCGATTCGCGCCTACAGCCAGGACATCCCCGCGACCCAGCTCGTGGGGATTAATCCGACGTTCACCGCGGCCGTGGGCACCGCCCTTGGATTTTGCATCACGATGGCCGGCGGGGCCCTCTTGACCGTCTGGCTTCCGACGGGGATTTTCCCGGCCATGGGGAACCTGTATGCGCCGATCAGCTTCGTCATCGTGGTCCTCGGCGGGCCGGGGAAAATGTGGGGCAGTCTCGTGGGCGGCCTGACGCTGGGCGTGATCATCAACGTGGGCCAGCTTTTCGTCGGCAGCGTCGCGCTTGCGACGGCAATCGGATTCCTCCTGCTGATCCCGGTGCTGCTGCTCCGGCCCGAGGGACTCCTCCGATGAGGCTGCGTACAATTCGTTCGTTCGGCCCCACATTGTGGGGCCTCGTGACGTTCCTGGTCGTCCTCGCCGCGACCGCGCCGTGGATTCCCGTGTTCCTCCTGACCGTTCTCATCCAGTTGTTGATCTTCTCCACGCTCTCATACTCCCTCAACCTGATCACGGGTCTGACCGGGTACGTGAGTTTCGGCCACGTCGTGTTCATGGCCTTCGGATCATACGCCCTCGCCTTCGGGGTCGGTACCCTGAACCTCCCACCCGTGGCCGGAGTCGCACTGGGCGCGGTCGTCGGCCTCGCCCTCGCGCTGGGCATCGGCGTCGTCACGCTGCGGTTCCGGGGCGTGTACTTCGCCATCGCAACCCTCGTCGTTGCCGTCGCAGCCTTGTACATCGTCCTCGAGATCAAGGAACTCGGCGACGGCCAAGGCATCATCCTGAACATCGGATTCGAACCCCTCTCCTGGTTCTACACGATCTGGGTCATCCTTGCCGCCGAGGTCATCGTGACGTACTGGATCACCCATGGTCGGATCGGGTACGGCGTCCAATCGATCAAGAGCGACGAAGATGCGGCGAAGTCCGTCGGGGTCAATGCCGCCCGAGTCAAGCTCTTCCTCTACGCCCTGAGCGGGCTCTTCGCGGGCGGCGCCGGTGGAGTCTACGCGTGGACCGCGTCGGGCGCATTCCCGTATCAAGCGTTCAATCTGATGTTCTCGTTGCAAATGCTCGCGATGATTGTCATCGGAGGGATGGGGACGTTGCTCGGTCCGCTGATCGGGGCAGTCGTCGTGTACATTCCCTCGTACATCTTCCTGACCGTCCTCATCGGCTTCCAGTTCATCATCATCGGCATCGTCGTCATCATCATCGCGCTGTTCGTCCCCGAGGGAATCGTCGGCTCCCTCCGGAAATATGTTCCCGAACTCCGAGGATTTCTCGAATGACCCGCGTGCTCGAAGTATCGGACGTTCACAAGTACTTTGGCGGCGTGAGAGCGGTCCAGGGCGTCTCCTTGAACGTTCGGGAGGGGCAGGTCGTCGGGCTCATCGGGCCCAACGGATCCGGCAAGTCGACGCTGCTCAACCTGATTGCGGGCGTGGAGCGGCCCACGAAGGGGGCGATCACCTGGGACGGACGACGGATCGACCGTTGGCCCGCCCATCGAATCGTCGGACAAGGCATTGCGAAGACACACCAGATCCCGAAGCCATTCCTGGCGATGACGTGTCGGGAGAATGTCGCGGTCGCGGTGATGTTTGGAAACCACGGGCAACAGGAATCCGCGAAGGCCCTCGACGAGGCCGGTCGCGTGCTCGCCCTCGTGGGATTGGAACGCAAGGCGGATGTGACGTCCTCGCACCTGACCGTCCAGGAACGGAAACGGCTCGAGTTCGGGCGGGTCCTCGGGACGGGGGCCCGAATCGTCCTGCTCGACGAGATCTTCGCCGGACTGTCGCCCGAAGAACTCCGAGATGCGATGAACCTGTTCGTAAGGGTCCAGAAGGAAATCGGGTTCGGCGCCCTGGTCGTCGAGCATGTCATGCGGGCCGTCCTCACGCTGTCCGAGCACGTCATTGTGGTCGAGGAGGGCATGAAGATCGCCGAAGGCAGCCCGCAGGCGGTCGTCGAAGACCCGGCGGTGATCGAGGCATACCTCGGGACGGAGGCGGCGCATGCTGCGCCTTGAGGGAATCGACGCGGGCTATGGAGGGACGCAAGTCCTCCGAGGGATCGGTCTCGAAGCGAAGCAAGGTGTCACCACGGTGCTCATCGGGCCGAACGGCGCGGGCAAGTCAACCACGCTGAAAGTCGTCAACGGCCTCCTCCGGCCCACCCGAGGGCGGGTGTCCTTCGAAGGGAAGGACATCACGATGCTTCCAGCGCACGAGCGGGCGGCACGTGGGATTGCTTCGTGCCCGGAAGGCCGCCGGCTGTTTCCCCTGCTCACGGCGGAGGGCAACCTGCGCCTCGGTGCGTACGCGCCGCGGGCTCGGGCGGCCGCGGACGAGACCCTGGCGTCCGTGTACGATCTGTTCCCGGGCCTTCGCGAGCGGGCGTCGGTGAAGGCCGGTCGGCTTAGCGGCGGGGAGCAGCAAATGGTCGGCATCGGACGCGCGCTGATGTCAAAACCTTCGATCCTCGTGCTCGACGAACCGAGCTTGGGACTCGCTCCGAAGCTCGTCTCCGAGATTTTCGAGAAGATTCACGAACTCCGTCAAGGCGGCCTGACGGTCCTCATGGTCGAGCAGAACGCGTACCAGGCCCTGCGCATCGCGGACTTCGGGTATGTCGTGCAGGACGGACGGATCGTGAACGAGGGCCCGCCGGACAAGTTGCTCGACATGGAGGAACTCCGGAAGGCGTACTTCGGAATCCCTTGAGATCTCTCGACCGCACTGGGGAGGCTCGCGCGAGGCCCGCGGCTCAGAGGCCCGCGCGTTCGAGGGTCTTCTTGGCCCCGCGATAGTGTACGGCGTCGACGAGGCGGTCTCGGACTCGGACGGCCCCTCGCCCCGCCCGGGCCGCGGCCTCGTACGCCGCGACGACCTCTTTCGCCCAGCGAGTCTCATCCTCCGTCGGGGTGAAGACCTCGTTCGCGAGACGCACCTGGTTTGGGTGAACGACCTGCTTCCCGACGAAGCCGAGGTGTTTCGCCTCCAGCGCCTCCGCCCGGAAGCCGTCGTCGTCCTCGAGATCGAAGAACACCCGGTCGATCGCCTCGAGGCCGTATGCCGCAGCCGCGATCACCAGACGCGTCTTGACGTAGATGTTACGCCCGTATGCCTCGACATCGCCCCCCACGGACGTGGCGAGATCCCCGGCGCCGTACGTCACGGCGACGACGCCCCCGCTCCGGACGACGTCCTCGACATGCAGGACGCCCCGCGCGGTCTCGATGATCGGGATGAGCGCCTTGCCCGTCGCCTTACCGAGCGGGGACAAGTCGGATTCCGCCTTCGGCACGACGAGCATGGAGACGAGCGGTTCGGCCGCGAGCGCGCCGAGGTCCCGCTCCCCGTCCGGCGTCCCCGGCGCGTTGATTCGCGCGCCGAGTTCGCGATGCCCCCAATCCGCCTTCCGGAGTTCGGCCCCCAGGGACCGCCGCGCCGACTCCTTCTCGTCCGGGGGAACCGCGTCCTCGAAATCGAAGAGGATCGAATCGGCCTCGATGGCCGCGGCTTTGGCAATCATTCGCGGATTGTTCGCTGGCACATACAGCTGGCTCCGCCGCCGCATCGTTCGACCCCGTTGCTCAGTACGACCTCGGCAGGCCGAGGGCGTGGTGCGCGATGTGCGCGAGGACGAGATTGTTCGAGACCGGGGCGACCTGGTACAACCTCGTCTCCCGCATCTTCCGTTCGATGTGCATGTCCCGTGCCATCCCATAGCCGCCGTGGACGTCCATCGCCACGTTCGCTGCGCGCCAGGAGCACTCCGACGCGAGGTATTTCGCGATGTTCGCATGCTCGCCGACTTCCTTCGGATCCGCGTCTGCCTCGTACAGGCGGGTCGCATGCCATCGCACGAGGTCCGCCGCGATGAGCCGTGCATGCGCATCCGCCAAGGGGAACTGGATCCCCTGGTTGCTCCCGATCGGTCGGCCGAACACGACGCGTCCCTTCGCGTATTCCACGGACCGATCGATGAACCAGCGGGCGTCCCCGATGCACTCGGAGGCGATCAGGATCCGTTCCGGATTGAGGACGTGGAGGAGGGGCTCGAAGCCCTGGCCCTCCGCGCCGATCCGGTTGCCGGCGGGGACCTCGACGTCGTTCAGGAACAACTCGTACGTCTGGCTGTTGAACATCGTCCGGATCCGCGTGCGTTCGATCCCCTTCGCCTCCCGGAGGTCGACGAGGAAGAGGCTCAGCCCGTCCGTCCCCTTCGCGCCGTCGGTACGCGGTGCCGTCCGCGCGACGAGCACCATGAGGTCACTCTGCTCGACCCGGGAGATGAACACCTTGTGGCCTCGGATCCGATAGTCGTCGCCCCGTCGTTCCGCGACGGTCGCGATGCGTGCGAGGTCGGATCCCGCGTCCCGTTCCGTGAGGGCGAAGCTCTGCATCCGCAGCGTGCCACGGGCCAGGTCGGGAAGGTACGTCCGCCGGATCGCCTCGGAGGCGAACCGCGACACGAGGAAGGAGAGGTAGAATTGCCCGTGGAACGGCTGGGCGTTGCCGCCGCGGGCGTGGATCTCCTCGAGGAGGAGGGCCGCGTCCGAAAGCGCGCCGCCCGCGCCGCCGTACTCGGTCGGGATGAGGAGACCTCCAAAGCCCTGGGCCTCGAACTCCCGGACGAACGCCTCGGGGTAGCTCTCCTCGTCCTCCAGGCCCTTCCAGTAATCCGGCGGAAAGCGGTCCATGAGGCGGGCGACCGTGGAGAGCATCATCCGCTGGGTCTCATTCGGCTCGAGCGCCATGCCACGTCTCCCCCCTCTTGCGGACCATGAAGACCCGGTCGAACTCGACGACCGGCTCGCGTCGCTCGTTGAGCCCGCGCGTCCGGATCCGGACGAGTCCGAACCCGGGCCGGCTGCGGGATTCGCGGACCTCGGTGACCTGGGCCTCGGAGTACAGCGTGTCTCCGTGGAACACCGGTCGGGGGAAGCGGACGTTCTCGAGGCCTACCTGGAATCCGTTCCGGCTCGTCAGGTCAACGAGGAGGCCCGCCGCAATCGCGACGGTCAGGAATCCGTTCACGACCCGCCGGCCGAGGAACGGTTCCCCCGGGAACGTCCGGCGGGTGTAGTCCTCGTTGAAGTGGATCTGGTTCGCGTTCCCCGTGAGCAGAGTGAACCACACATTGTCCGTCTCCGTGACGGTCCGTCCGACTTTGCTGCGCATCTCGGTCCCGACCCGGAAGTCCTCGAAAAAAGGCCCGTCCTCGTCCATGCGATCCCGGGTCGAAAGAGGCCCTCGAAGCGTAATGAACGTTGCGGGGGCGCCAGATCGCACTCGGCCTCCGGAGGAGCACTCGGAGTCCATCCGGAACGCTCGACGAACGGGAATCGTATGAAAGAAAGCAACTCAGTACTGCGATAACTTCATGCTCCTCGATGCCATTCCCTTACATGGTGCCTCCATGAAGGTAGGCTGCGGTTACGTCGAGAAGGAGATCCGCGGGAATCGGTACTTGTACTTCTGGTGCTTCCAAGGCCGCGGCGCCGGCGTCAAGAAGATCGAGCGCTACATGGGGCCCGCCTCGGACTCGGAGGCCCGCCGCCGCACCCTGAGGGAGATCGAGGCGTACACGACGCGCGCGAGTGCGGAACTCGCGGAACGCATGGCGGCGTGGCGACGCGAACTCGCGAGACCATGAATGTCTCCCCAAGCCGGAAGCGATTGCATCTCAGTACTGCGATAACATCCCTCGACCACCCCTCCATTGGGCGCTCCCAGAAACGTTTATGGTGGCCCACCCTCTACGCCGCGTCTCCGATGTTCGAACGGCCCCGCGGGACCAACGACTGGGGTCCCGAGGACATGGCGAAGCGTCGCTTCGTCGAGTCGCGGTTCATCCAGCTCGCCGAATCATTCGGCTTCCGCGAGGTCTCCACGCCGACCTTCGAGAGCCTCGAACTCTTCACCGCGAAGTCCGGTCCCGCGATCGTCCGCGAACTGTACGCGTTCAGGGACCAAGGCGGCCGCGACCTCGCACTCCGACCGGAGTTCACGGCCTCGATCCTCCGCTTCTACGTCTCCGACCTGCGCAGTCGTCCGAAGCCGCTCAAGTTGTACAGCACGGGGAACGTGTTCCGATATGAGGAGCCGCAGAAGGGGCGGTACCGCGAGTTCTCCCAGGTGAACGCGGAGATCATCGGCGGGGCTCCCCTGGCTTCGGATGGGGAGGCCCTCGCCCTCGGCATCGGTACGATGCGGGCAATCGGGCTCAAGCAAGTGAAGGCGCGGATCGGGAACATCGGGATCCTCCGCGGATTCTTGCCGTTCCCGCCCGCGGACCAGGCGGTCGTCCTGCATTCCCTCGACAAACGGAATTTCCCGATGCTCGACGCCGAACTCGGCCGGTTGGGTCGGCCCGATCTCGCGAGACCGTTGCGGGAACTCATCGAGCTCTCCGGGGACGTCTCGGTCCTCGACAAGGCCGCGAAAATCCTCGCGGGTGCGGGGAGCGCGGGATTCGAGTACCTCCAGAAAATCGCCGACCTGCTCGATGCGTACGGCGTCTCCCGGAAGGATTACGCGTTCGACATGGGCGTCGTCCGCGGCCTCGACTACTACACCGGGATGGTCTTCGAGATCGATTCCCCGAACCTCGGCGCGGAGAAGCAAGTCGGCGGCGGAGGCGCGTACAACCTCGTGGAGGTCTTCGGCGGAGAGCGCATCGCGCAAACCGGCTTCGCCCTCGGCGTCGACCGTCTCGTCATGGCCGCGGAGGCGGAGAAGGCGACCGAGCCGCCGCGCTCGCTCGATGCGTACGTCGTGCCGATCGGAGAGGGTGCCCAGAGGAAGTCGATCGAGGTCCTCACGTCCCTTCGGGCCGCAGGCCTCGCCGCGGACATCGACCTCGTCGGGCGGGGACCGTCGAAGAACCTCGACTACGCGAACGCGATCGGAACCCGCTATGCCGTGCTCCTCGGGGAGAAAGAGCTGAAGGCCGGAAAGGCCGCCTTGCGGGACATGGCATCCGGCGTGCAGCGGGAGGTCGCCTTGGCCGATCTCGTCGACGCGATCCGGAGCCCGCCGGTCACCCGAGGTCCCGAATCCGCGAAACCCAAGCGGCGAGCCGCGGGAACTCGCGCGGCACGCGCTCGCCGACGGTGAGGAGCGGCGACATCGAGCCGTAGATCCCGAAGTCGGCGAGGCTCGGCTCCCCGAGGATCCAGTTTCGGCCGTCCAGCATACTGTCGATCATGCCGAGATGTTTGTTCATGTCCTGCCGGAACTCGTCGCGGCGCATCTCGAGGACATGCCACGGTCCGCGGGCGCGCGTCTGAATCTCCTCGAACACCCATCGTTCCTCGTCGCTCTTCAGGACCGGCGGGACTCTCGTC
>Ga0209378_1001068_pt1 | contig 19702 bp, 19 predicted proteins | sample GraSoiAngelo_156_FD_186170 | JGI IMG/M metagenome (GOLD analysis project Ga0209378, IMG submission 186170) | Grasslands soil microbial communities from the Angelo Coastal Reserve, California, USA - 14_1009_13_40cm (SPAdes) (version 2) | ecosystem: Environmental > Terrestrial > Soil > Grasslands ...
GCCCACATCGCGTAGATCCCATCGCGCGGCAGGAGCCGCTCCTTTGGCAGCGCGAGGTTGATCGTGGGAAAGCCGAGCGCGCGGCCGCGTTTATCGCCGTGCACGACCCGACCGCGGAGGCTGTAGGGCCGGCCCAGGAGCCGCGCGGCGGCGTCGACATCGCCAGCGAGAAGAAGATTGCGAATGCGGGTGGAGCTGACGATCGCGCCGTCGATCTGGATCGGCGAGACGACGTCGACGACGAATCCATCGCGCCTGCCCCGTTCGCGGAGCTTTTCAACATCGCCCTCGGCGCGGCGGCCGAAGTGAAAGTCGGGACCGACGACGATCCGCCGGACGTCGCACGCGCCATTCACTCGATCCACGAACTCGTCTGCGGAGAGCCTCGCGAAAGCCTCGTCGAACTCGAAGACCACGACCGCATCCGCTCCGGCTTCGCGCAGCAGCTTTACTCGATCGCGGACATCGGAAAGTGCCGAGGCCGGCGCGCCGGGCGCGAGCACTTGGATGGGGAGCGGGTCGAACGTCGCCGCGACCGCTCGTGCGCCGGCCTCTGCCGCCCCACGCGCGAGCTGACGTATGAGCGCGCGGTGTCCGAGATGCACGCCGTCGAATACGCCGATCGCCAGATGGACCGGCCCCTTCGGCCACGCGGTGAAGTCATGGAGCGCTTCGATAGATCGAGACTAGTCGGCCGCACCCACTCCAGCAGGCGAGGGTTCAGCCACCGCGTCGAGCGCCACCGGCACCGGGGCTGGCGCGGGCTCGGGCAGCAGCGAAGGCGCGGGCTGCGATTCGCGAACTGGGCGTGGCGGCGTGACGATCGTCGGAGCGGGCCGGCGGACCCGGCGCGGCACACGCCGAGCCGCACGCGTCGCGAGGAACGGCACCGGCGTGAAGACAGCGGCGATGAATCCGAGGTAGTTCCCCTGAAAGTAGCGTCCGAAGAAGAGGAAGGCGAGGAGCGTCAGCGCATAGCCCGCGAGGAGTGTCGCGATCGTGGGTCTCTGCCACAGACGGATGAGCCACCAGGCGGCGATCGGTGTCGCGATCGCGATCTCGATCGCGGCGAACGGGAAATCCGCCTGCCGGTATGGGATCAGGCCGAGTCCGAGGAGGATGGCGGAGAAGCCCATCCCCGAGATCGGATACGTCCATGCGGCGCCGCCCGCGTTGTAGCTGACGACGTCATCCCAGAAGGCGCCGAGGTTGTTCACAAGGAACGGCACGAACGTCGCGATCAGGAAAAGTGCCGCGGGCCATGTCGGCATGAGCGCGGCCACCGCCTCGCGCACGGTGCGTGGGCGCTTCGTCGCGACCATGTAGACGGCCACAAAGGGCAGGAAGATGAGCGCATGGAGCTTCGCCGCACCCGCCGCCGCGAACGCGAGCGAGGACGTCGTTCGGCGCTCGCGCATGAGGAGCGCGAGGCCCGCGAACAGGAAGAGCAGCACAAAGAAATCGTTCCGTCCTTCCACGACGAACGGGAAGAGCTGCGGGTTGAGCGCGATCGCCGCGGTCATCGCAAGGCGCGGTGCAGCCCCGCGAACCAGGTACGGGACCAGGGCCAGGGTGCCGATATACGCCGGGAGATAGAGATACCGCTGGTCCCAGATGAAGCCGAAGTGATCGAAGAACCAAACGAATGGTGTGCTCACCAGGAACATGAACGGGAAGTAGGTGAGGTGGTAAAGCGCCGGGTTGTTGATCATCGGCCAGAAGAACATCGGAGTGTCGAGGTAGTCGGCGACGTAGGGGTTCATGCCGGCAAGGAGTTTTCGCGAAGCTTCCTCAATCATGAGCGCGCCGTCGTGGATGTACGTGTAGGGCTTACCGGTCTCGCGAAGGATGATCGACGCGAACGTCGGAATGATCACGAACGCCGCGATCATCGCGGCGAGGTGCGCGACCCGCGCGCGTGTTGTAAAGGCCCCGCGCGAGCGATGGTCGCGCAGCGGATACGCGAACGCTAACGCTCCGCACACGATCAGGAACGCGGCATCCGCGCCAGGCGGAAACAGCTGCCAGAGCGGCACGTCGTGCGTCGCCGCGACGGTGGTGTGATTGGCGAAGAGGAGGAACCAGTTGCCGACGCCGAAGAGCGCGACCACTTTCGCATCGAGGGAGAGGTCGCGCCAGGCCGACAGCGCCCACTTGATAAAGCGCTCCAGTGATTTGGCGAGCATCAGGCTGACTCCCCCGCTCCGACGATCGTAGCAGCGGATCGCTCCAGGAATCGTGGGTCGAGCGTCAACAAAGCGTCATTCGCCGGCCGAAGGAGCGCGGTCACTTCGCGGCCGCGCGCGCGAAGCTCTTCGGGCGTGAGCGCATCGCGAGCTTCGAGCGCGCCGACGGCGAGACGGCGGAGACGAGCGAGGTGCGCCGCGGACCCAAGAGCGCGTCCGAGGTCGCGTGCGATCGCGCGAACGTAGGTCCCTGACGAGCACACCACGAAGAGGCGCAGGTCCGGCGGGGCGATCTCGGTCACTTCAAGCCGGAAGACCTGCACGCTCCGCGCCGCGAGAGCAACCGTTTCGCCGCGCCGCGCTCGTGCGTATGCCGGACGCCCGGACACCTTCAAGGCCGCGTACTGCGGTGGCACCTGGGCAATGACACCGCGGAATGCCGCGAGCGCGGGCTCGATGGCATCGGCGTCGAGCGCTGGAACCGCGCTCTCGCGTGTAACGCCGCCCTCTCGATCATCGGTGGCCGTCTCGCTGCCGAACCGGACGAGCGCGTCATACACCTTGGTGGCCTCGTGGATGCGGTCCGCGAATTTCGTCGCGGGGCCGACAAGGACCGGAAGCAACCCGGTCGCCTGAGGGTCGAGGGTTCCGCCGTGACCGACGCGCCTCGTGCCGAGCACACCGCGGACGAGCGCGACGACGTCGTGCGAGGTCCAGCCCTCGGGCTTGTCGATCGCGAGTACGCCAGACGGCGGGTCCGTCGGAGCGATCAGGCGCTGACGGGCGCGCGCATCTTCGCGGCGTCGAGCGCGGCGCGGGCGGCGTCAAGGACGCGGTCGCGGATGTCGGCGAGATCGCCTTGGATCAGCGCTCCGGCCGCGCGGACATGGCCGCCACCGCCGAATCGCGCCATGAGTGCTGACGCGTCGACCGACGGCTCCCACTGCGAGGTGCGGCAGGAGATCTTGACGCTGCCCCGCTGCTCGTTGAAGAGGAGCGCCACGCGCATGCCGCTGGAGCGTGCGATCTGCTCGACCAGGCCCGAGATGTCCTCGTCGCGGGCTTCGGCCCGCTCGATGTCGCCGGCGCGGATCTCCGTCCAGACAAGCTGGCCGCCTTGCTCGCGGATGAGCCGAGCGAAGGCGAAGCCCCAGAGCTTCAGTGCCTCGAAACGCTTGTTGCGGAAGATGTTGTAGGTGATCGCCTGCAGATCGGCGCCGGATTCGCGAAGACGGGCCGCGCGCTCGAGGGAGCGCGCGTCGGTGCTCGGGAACTGGAACGAGCCGGTGTCGGTCATGATGCCGACGAGTGCGGCGGTCGCCATCGCCGGCGTCCACTTGATCCCGAGGGCGTCGATGACTCGCGAAACGAGCTCGGCGCTGGCCGCGGCGGTGACGTCGACAAGGTTCGCGGCGCCGAAGTGGTCGTTCGACGCGTGGTGGTCGATGTTCACCAGTTTCGGTCGCGACGGAAGGGCAAACTTCGCGCGATCGACCGAGCCGAAGTCGACGGTCACGACAAGGTCCACATCCTCGGGCGGTGGCTCCTGGGTGAAGCGGTCGCTGCCATGGAGAAATCGCTGCTGCTCGGGTACCGGATCGGCGCAGTGCCACGACACCTGCTTGCCGAGCGATTCGAGACCGAGCCCGAGGGCGAGCGCGGACCCGATGGTGTCGGGATCGGGGTCGCGATGCGAGACGAGCGCGATCCGCCGCGCACTGTGCAGTGCCGCGGTGATCTCGTTCATCGTCCCTCGCGCTCGCGCGCCTCGCGGAGCAGCGCCGAGATCCGAACGGCCTGCTCGGCCGACCGATCGTGGACGAACGTGAGCTCGGGGACGAACCGCAGATCGGTTCGCGAGCCGAGCTCGCGGCGAAGGAACGGCTTCGCGTCCTCGAGTGCCTTCATCGTCGCAGCCGAAGCCTCCTCGTCGCCGAGGACGCTCACGTGGACCTTGGCGCTTCGAAGATCGGGGGTGATCTCGACCGCGGTCACGGTCGGGAAAGCGATGCGCGGGTCGCGCAGCTCCTCGCTGATGAGCGTGCCGAGCTCGCGCTGAAGCAGGGAGTTGACCCGGTCCGATCGCTTATACGCCATGGTTAGCGCGGCTTCGGCTGGATGACGTAGCACTCGATGATGTCGCCCACCTGGACGTCGTTCTGGTTCTCGAGCACGATGCCGCACTCGAGTCCCACGGTGACCTCACGAGCGTCGTCCTTCATACGCCGGAGCGTTCCGATCTTCCCGTCGTACACCGCGGCCCCGCCGCGGAGGAGCCGTACCTGTGCGCCGCGCCGGACGAGACCATCGACCACGCGCGATCCGGCGATGGTCGTCTTGCCCGAGGTGAAGATCTGGAGGACCTCCGCATGACCGAGCAGCGACTCGACCATCTCCGGCTCGAGCATTCCGGTGAGCGCCTTCTGCACGTCGTCGAGCAGCTCGTAGATGACCTTGTACTGGCGCACATCGACCTTCGTCGCCTCGGCGACGCGCCGCGCGGGAGCCTCCATCTTCGTGTTGAACCCGATCACGACGGCGTTCGACGCCGCCGCGAGCGTGAGGTCGGATTCGGTGATGTCGCCCACAGCGTCGTGGATGATCGAGAGGGCGACCTCTTGCTGCGGCACCTTCGCGATCGCGCCCTTGATCGCCTCGAGCGAGCCCTGCACGTCCGCCTTGAGGACGATCTTGAGCTCCTTGGCCTGGCCCTCCTTGACCTGCGCGAACATCTCGTCGAGGGTCGCCGGCCGCTCCGCGGCGGCTCCCGCGGCGCGCTCCCGGGCGTTCTGCGCGACGACGGCGCGGGCTGCCTTTTCGTCCGACACGACACGCATGACGTCGCCCGCCTCGGGCACCTCGGGCAACCCAAGTATTTCAACCGGGCGCGAGGGCTCGGCGCGCCCCACGTTCTTGCCTTTGTCATCCACCATCGCGCGGACCTTGCCGAACGTCGTTCCCGTCACGACGAGATCTCCGCGCTCGAGCGTGCCTGTCTGAACGAGCACCGTCGCAACGGGGCCTCGACCTTTATCGAGGTGCGCCTCGATGACGCGGCCGATCGCCGGACGGTCGGGGTCCGCCTTCAGCTCCGCGACGTCAGCGACGAGCAGGACGGTCTCGACGAGATCGTCGATCCCCTGTTTCGTCTTCGCCGACACCGGAACGAGCGGCGTGTCTCCGCCGTACTCCTCGATCGTGACCCCGTGCTCGGCGAGCTGTGCCTTCACCTGGTCAGTGTTTGCGTCGGGGCGGTCGATCTTGTTCAAGGCGACGACGATCGGGACCTGGGCGGCCTTGATGTGCGAGATGGCTTCGATTGTCTGCGGCTGGACACCGTCGTCCGCGGCGACGACGAGCACTGCGACGTCGGTCACCTGGGCGCCGCGCGCGCGCATCGCCGTGAACGCCTCGTGGCCGGGCGTATCGAGGAACGTCACCTTCCGGCCGTTGTGCTCGATCTGGTACGCACCGATGTGCTGCGTGATGCCACCGGCCTCTCGCGCCGTGACGTTCGTAGCGCGGATCGCGTCGAGGAGGCTCGTCTTGCCGTGGTCGACGTGACCGAGGACCGTGATGACCGGCGGCCGTTCCTTGAGCTTCGCCGGATCGACGTCCTCCCACAGGATCTGCTTCGTTGAGATCGGTTCGGGTGTCGCTTCCTCTTCCGCCGGCGGTGCGACTTCCTCTTCGGCACGTGTCTCGAAACCAAGCTCATTGGCGACCAGCGTCGCCGTCTCGAAATCGACGGACTGGTTGATCGAGGCCATCGTGCCGAGGTTTACGAGCCCTCGGATGACGTCGACCACGCTGACGTCGAGCGCGCGCGCCAGGTCGCCGACGACGATGGTCTTCGGCAAGGTGACGACGGTCGACGTCTCGGCGACGGCGACCGGCGCTACGGGCTCGGGCAGAGGCTGGGGCATGGGGGCACGCTGGGGCCGGCGCCCTCGTGGGCGCGGTCCGCGCTGCGGTGGCATTCGCCTGGGTCTTGCTTTAGGCACTCGATCTCCGTTCCTTGGCCGCCGCCGCGAGCTCGACTCGCAGCCGGTCGGCGGTCACTCCGTCGATATCAATTTCTAGCGCCTTGGCCAAAGCGCCCTCCGCGAGCCCGCGCTCGAGGCATGCCGGGTCGGGATCGAGATACGCCCCGCGTCCGGACGCCTTGCCGCGGAGGTCCACAGAAAGCTCGCCCGTAGGTGAGCGTACGACGCGCACCAGCTCGCGTTTGGCGCGGGCCGTCCGGCAGGCGACGCAGGTCCGTTGCGGAAGGCTCCGCAGCGGCGGCGACGCCGTTTTAACGGCGCTCGGCTCGCTTCTTTTTGCCTCCGAGGAGCGCGCGGTCCTCTTCATCCAGGTCCTCCTCGTCCGCCTGTGCGGACTCGGCTTCGACCTCTGCCACGAGATCGTGACGGATCTCCGACTCCTCCTCCGCGGGCGCAGGCTCGGCTACCGCCACCGGCTCCGGCTCGGGCTCTGGCTCCACTTCAGCCCTCACCTCGGATTCGCTCCGGATGTCGATCCGCCAGCCTGTGAGCTTCGCGGCGAGGCGTGCGTTCTGGCCTTCCTTGCCGATTGCCAGCGACAGCTGGCGGTCGGGAACGATGACGTAGGCGGTCTTCTCGTCCGGGACGATATCCACCCGGACGACGTGCGCCGGTTCGAGGGCATTCGCGACGTAGCGCTCGGGGCTCTCGGCCCACTCGATGATGTCGATCTTCTCGCCGCCCAGCTCGTTCACGATCGCCTGCACGCGCAGACCGCGCTGGCCGATGCACGCGCCCCGTGCGTCGAGTCCGGGCTGCCGAGCGCGGACCGCGATCTTCGTCCGCGAGCCGGGCTCGCGAGCGATCCCGACGATCTCGACCTGGCCGTGAAAGATCTCCGGCACCTCGAGCTCGAAGAGCCGCTTCACGAGCGCCTTGTGCGCGCGGCTCACGATGATCTGCGGTCCGCGAAGCGTCCGACGGACCTCGAGCACCACGACCTTGCGCGCCTGCCCCGCGAAGTACCGTTCGTGCGGAGCCTGCTCGGAGCGCGGCAGGATCGCCGTCGCCCCGCGGTCGAGCTCCATGATCGCCGAGCCGGCGTCGAAGTGGCTGATCTTGGCGTTGATGATGTCGCCCTCGCGGTCGGCGTACTCGGCGAAGACCTGCTCGCGCTCGGCTTCGCGGAGCGACTGCTGGATCACTTGCTTTGCCGTCTGGGCGCCGATCCGTCCGAGCGCGGCTGCGGACTCCTCGAACGGGATCACGTCGCCGAGCTGAGCGTCAGGCTTGATCTTTTTCGCCGTGTCGAGCTGGACCTGGATCTTGGGATCCTCGACCTTCTCGACGACGGTCTTGAGCAGGAACACCTTGAAGGCGCCGGTCTGGACGTCGACCTTGACGTCGATGTGCTCTTCATCGCCGTAGGCGCGCTTGATGGCCCGGGCGATGATGTCGCTGACGACCTCTTTGGGGAGGCCCTTCTCGGCTGAGAGTTGCGCGAGGCCGGTGACGAGCTCTCGGTTCATGCGGCAACTCTCCCCTTATCTTCAATTCGCTTCAGGCGACAAAAAAAGTGGGGTCGACCCACTTTTTGGTGCCCGACGCGGCGTCCGGCCAGGCCGGATGCCAGTAGTAACTATATCACTTGGTGAGAATCCCTCCGCGCTAGGAGCGGCTGGCCGCCGCGCCGCTCCTACGTGAGGTTATTGCCGATGTTCGAAAAGTAGTTCGAGAGCTGATCGCGGAAAAAGACCATCGCGACGATGACTGCGATCGCGATGACCGCGATGATGAGTGCGTACTCGACTAGTCCTTGGCCTTCTTCTTTCGTCAGAAACTCGACCATGCACGCTCCTTCCACGGCGCGGCGGCCGCGGCAATGGTCGCAAATCGCATGCTCGCCTACTAGGCCGACGGTACTTTCCGTCACCTCCCTGCGACCGCCGTCCGTCCGGTGACACGGAGGGCCGCCGCCAGCCGTTCCTCGGTTGTGGCGCCCCCTTTTGAGGGTGCGGCGCGAAGCGCCGTGGCCGCTTCCGACGGTGTGTAGCCAAGAGCGACAAGCGCGGCTTGCGCGTCGTCTTCGACTGTGAGCGCGCCTGCCGTTACCGGAAGGCCTGCGACGCGCCCGATCTTGCCTTTCAAGTCGACGATCAGCCGCTCGGCGGTCTTCTTTCCGACACCCGGCGCGCGCGCGAGTGCGGCGGCGTCGCCTGACGCGATCGCGCCCGCGATCTCCGCGGGCCGTGCGACCGAGAGGATCGCGAGTCCGGCCTTCGGGCCAACGCCCGAGACGCTGATGAGCATCTCGAAGAGCGCGAGCTCGTCGCATAGAGCGACTGATCGTCTTCGCGGACCGTGTGATGCGTATGCAGGAGCACCTCGTCGCGCGTCGGCTGTCGAGGTACGTGGACCTTGTAGCCGACCCCGTTCGTCTCGACGACCACGTGATCCGCGCCGCGCGCGATCACCGTGCCGCGTACGGCGGCGATCACTGTGGACCGCGTTGCGGGCGGGTTGAGGCTCGGGGGGCCCACGTGCTCGCGGGTCCCTTTGCCTGCGCACTTGTCCGTTCGGCCCACTCGGCGGACGGCAACTCCCGCTGCGCCGTGGACCCCCACTCGCCTTCCCCGCCCGCGCGAAGCCTCATGTCGCAGCTGCCACGGCATCGGCGAAGCGCGCGCGTTGCGCATGCGTGAGTGCGATCGCGACGGCGTCGGCCACGTTGTCCTGGGTGATCGGCACGTCGAGCGCGACGAGAAGAGGGAGCATTCGCTGCACCGCCTTCTTGTCGGCTCGCCCATTTCCTGTCACCGACATCTTCACTTCTTGAGGTGTGTATTCCGCGATCTCGAGCGCTGCCCGCGCGCCGCAGAGCAGTGCGATCCCACGCGCTTCGGAGACGCGCATTGCAGTCTGGACGTTCTTGTTGAAGTAGAGACGCTCGACGGCGAGGACGAAGGGCCGATGGCGGCGGATCAGCTCGTCGAGCGCCTTGGAGATCGCGAGCAGCCGCTCCGCCGCGGTCGTGCTCGCGCGCACATCGACGACCCCGCATTCGAGCAGTACCGCGCGCTCCGGTGCGGCGACGAGGAACGCGTATCCCATCCCGGTCGTCCCGGGATCGATCCCGAGGATGACGCGGCTAGGCGTGCTGGAGGACCTCTTCGGGAACATCGAAATTCGCGTGCACTTTGATGACGTCGTCGAGATCCTCGAGCGCCTCGACGAGACCGAGGAGCTTTCTCGCGGCCTCCCCTTCGACGCGGACCGTCGTGGTGGGGCGCATCGACAGCTCCGCGGCGCCCGTCTTGACCCCGGCCGACTCGAGCGCCTTCCGCACGCGCTCGAATGAAGTCGGTGTCGTGTACACGGTGGCCAGACCCGGCTCGACTTCGACGTCCTCCGCGCCGGCGTCGATCGCCGCAAGCTGGATCGCGTCCGGGTCTTTGCCTTTGGTGTCAATCTCGATGACGCCCTTTTGCTCGAAGAGCCACTGGACCGAGCCGGACTCGCCGAGCTTGCCGCCGCCGCGTGTGAACGCCGCGCGGATCTCTGAAACCGTTCGGTTCCGGTTATCCGTAGCAGCCTCGATCATCACGGACACGCCGCCCGGCGCGTAGCCCTCGTACACGATGCTCTCGAGCGCCGCGCCTTCGGCGCTCCCGGTCGCCCGATCGATCGCGCGTTGGATGTTGTCGCGGGGCATGTTCACCGCGCGGGCGCGATCCATCGCCAGCCGGAGCCGGAAATTGGCGTCCGGATCGCCTCCACCTTCCTTCGCAGCGAGCATGATTTCCTTGGTCATCTTGGTGAAGACGACGCCACGTTTGACGTCGGCCGCGCCTTTTTGGCGCTTGATCTGGCTCCACTTTGAGTGCCCCGACATCGCGGGTGATACTAGCAACGCATCATGCGCTGGGGAGAGTCTTGATGGCATCACCGGAGCCCACGAAGATCAGAAACGTGGCCGTCGTCGGCCACGGAGGATCGGGAAAGACGAGCCTCGTCGAATCCCTCCTCCACTCGGTCGGGGCGACGACTCGTCTCGGCAAGGTCGATGACGGCACCAGCATCCTGGACACCGATCCGGAGGAACAGAAGCGGCACATCACCATCAACATGGCGCTCGCCTCGTTCACGCACGACGGAATCAAGATCAACCTCATCGACACGCCCGGTTTTGCCGACTTTGCCGGCGACCAGCACGCCGGGCTGCGAGTGGCGGACGCGGCGATCGTCTTCGTCGACGCCTCCGCGGGTGTCCAGGTCGGCACCCAGACGGTGTGGTCGGAGCTCGAGAACGCCGAAACGCCGCGAATCGTCGTCGTCGGCCGGCTCGACCGCGAGAACGCGGACTTCGACCGGGTGCTGGAGCAGCTTCGTGAGGCCTACGGCATCCGTGTCGTGCCCCTCCACGTGCCCGTCGGAGAGCATCAGGATCTGAAGGCGACCATCGACCTCCTCCACGGCCAGGTCCTCGAGGGACCGAAAGACCCGGTCGCCGACGTCGGGAAGGAAGAGGCCGACCGCGTCGGGAATTACCGGCAGCAGCTTGTCGAGGCGATCGTCGAAACGGACGAGGACCTCCTGACGCGCTACCTGGACGGAAAGGAGCTCTCGTACGACGAACTTCGCGACGCGCTGCACAAGGCAGTGCGTGAGGGCAAGGTCATCCCGGTCGCGGCGTCGTCCGCGCATAAGCGCGTCGGCTTTGCCGCGCTTCTCAACACGGTGCGCGAGATGCTCCCCTCACCTGCCGAGGCCGGCTCGGTCATCGGCAGATCGCCATCGGGTGACGAGATCGCGCGGAAGCCCGATCCGTCGGACAAGCTGTCGGCCTTCGTCTTCAAGACCCTCGCCGACCCCTTTGTGGGAAAGCTCAGCTACGTCCGGGTCTACTCGGGGACGCTGCACCACAACGCGCAGGTCTTCGACGCAACGAAGAAGGAGACCGAGCGCGTTGGTCAGATCTTCTTTCTCCGCGGCAAGGAGCAGGAGACGACCGATGCGGTCGGCGCGGGCGATATCTGTGCGATCCCGAAGCTCACAGCGACTACGACGAACGCCACGCTCTGCGACAAGGACGCGGTCATCCAGTACGACGCGATCGAGTTTCCGCCGCCGTCGTTCGCGGTGGCCATCGAGCCTTCGAGCAAGGCGGATCTCGACAAGCTCGCGACGGCGCTCCACAAGCTGACCGACGAAGACCCGACGCTTCACGTCCGCCGGGAGGATGCGACGCACGAGACGATCCTGTCGGCGATCGGTGAGTCCGCGATCGAGGTTGCGGTGAATCACCTGAAGAACAAGTTCGGCGTGCAGGTCGAGATGCGGACGCCGCGGGTTCCCTACCGCGAGTCGATCCGCGGGAAAGCCCAGGCGCAGGGCCGCTACAAGCGTCAGACCGGCGGCCATGGGCAGTTCGGCGACGTGTTCCTCGAGATCGAGCCGCAGCCCGCGGGGTCAGGCGTCGTGTACGCGACGCGGATCGTGGGAGGCTCGGTCCCGCGAAACTTCTGGCCCGCGGTCGAGAAGGGCGTACGCGAGACCGCCGAGCGCGGCGTCATCGCCGGGTACCCGCTCTCCGACTTCAAGGCGACCCTCTTCGACGGGAGCTTCCATGCGGTGGACTCGAGCGAGATGAGCTTCAAGATCGCGGGATCGCTCGCGCTCCAGAACTGCGTGAAGGAAGCGCAGCCTTTCTTGCTCGAGCCGATCATGAACCTCGAGGTCCTCGTGCCCGAGGAGCAGATGGGCGACGTGCTCGCCGATCTCAACTCAAGGCGGGGACGCGTGCTCGGCATGGAGGCGACGGGCGCAGGCCTTCAGCGGATCAAGGCGCACGTCCCGATGGCCGAGACGTTCCGCTATGCGACTGACCTGCGCTCGATGACCGGTGGCCGGGGCACGTTCAGCGCCGAAGTGCTTGGGTACGAAGAGTGCCCGTCACACATCGCCCAGAAGGTCATCGCAGCGCACGAGGAGCAGGTGGAGGAACAGCCGGCAGCAGCGAGGTAGATCTCTTGACGGAACCATCGCGCCGGCTGTGCGTTAGAAGAGACGTGCTCAGGCTCGCCGTGATCGCGGTGCTGGCACTTTCGGCGTGCACGCCGTCGCAGGCGGTCCCGTCACCGAGCCTGGCGCCTCCGTCGAGCCCACAATCTGGCGCCGCCCGAGCACCCGCCGATGTGAAGGTCAACCTGTACGAGCGCGGGCTGAGCCTCGAAATACCCGCGCGGTGGACGTGGAACGCGGGCGTGGGTTTCGTAAACCGCGCCACGAGCCGTTACTTCCTCGCCGCAAACGGGCCGCTCACCGATCTGCCCGTAGTGCCGGGGAATGGAGACGTCGATGCATCGGCTCTTCCGACGGGTCGGGTCGTGGTCGCCGTGGAAGAGTTCTGCCGCCTCGGGTGCAGCGGTCCCACCACCGAGACCGCGCTGCCTCTTGACTGGAGCACCGCTGCGCCGTTTTTCGGGCGGACCGTGCCGAGCGACCGCCACGAGGCTGCGATCGGCTTCCGACTGTTCGACCAGCCGCTGTTCGTCGTCGCACGCTGGGCAGACGACGCGCCCGCCGCGGATATCGCGGCGATCGCCGGCGTTGTCCGCAGTATTCGCCCCGATCCGGCTCCTCCCGCGACCGGCGAATATCGGGGATGGGATGGCCTTGGCCCCCTCGCCAACATCGCTGTCGGGAGCGTGACGCTCACTCCGCTTCCCGCTGGCGCGATCATTCGCCCGCCGTACCGCACCTACGACAACGCTCCGTTCTACGTGGTCCGCGGTAAGCAGGGTATTTATGCATTCGCTTCACGGGCGTTCTTTAACCAGAGCTGCGAGATTCGGTACGACGCGGCGATCGACCGCCTCACGTGCGCTATTCCCGGGCGCGTCTACGAATGGACGCGCTTTGGCACGTACCTCGGCCCGGAGCCAGCAAGCAACCTCACGCAGCATCGGGTGATCGTCCGCGACGGTCAGGTGTGGGTCCGCTACATCGAGGAGGGGATGCTGTGGCCCTCCGTGCCGGACGAACCTGCCGAGTACTAGCGCAGTGGCTTGCCGATGAGCCAGTGGTGTCCTGCGGGATCCGCGATCCGGCCCTGCCGCATTCCGTAGGGCTGGTCAGCCATCGGAAAGACGACCTTCGCGCCGGCAGCGACCGCTCGTTCCGCCACCGCGTCGGGATCTTCGACGACGAGACTCATACGCACGCTCGTTCCCCCGAGCGTCGTCGGACTGACGTTGAACGCCGGTGGGTTCTCGTCAACGGCGTAGAAGCGCTCACCGTCGATCGACATCTCGATGATGAACTGCCCGCTCGGGCTCGATTGGCGCGAGATCTCGGTCGCTCCGAACGCCTTCTTGTAGAACTCGACGGCTGCGCGCGCGTCCTTGACGGTGAGGAAGGGCGTCAGCGTCACGCTCGCCATATCTCGACGCTTCCCTTGTCGTGGACGCCATGCACTCGGCGGGCCGCCGTCGCGAACAGTCCGTCCGCCCAGCACACCGCGACAAGCGCGAGCCCCCCGTAGATGGCTGCGGGGACGTGATGCCAGGACGCGTAGAACGCGACGAGAACGCCGAATAGGCGAACCGCCTGGACCCACGGCGGCATGAAGCGGCGGAGATACGCCCCCATCGGACTCGATCGATAGCGCTCGAGGTCGGCCTCGCGGAGCAGCACCGCGGACACGAGGACGGGCGTGAAGAGCGCGATGATCAAACCGGGCGCCAGCTCGTGGCGCCAAAAAAGATCGATGCCGATGAGCGCGGTCGAGATGTCCGCGAAGAGCTTCGCCGGATGGATCTGGTGATAGAGGGCACGCTCGGCCAAGGTCATCAGGCTTTGGCCGGCCCTTCGGCAACGGTCCGACGAAGACTCTGAAGATGCTCGTTCACGTGCGGCAGCACGATACGCCGGAGGACGACATCCGCCGACTGGCGCCTATCTCGGAAGACAAACACGTGGCGCGACCAGTCCTCCTCGGCCATCTGACCGGCCACCATCTGGAGGCGCGTCCAGCCTTCCTCGATCTCCGCTGCGGCCTGGTCGCGGGACATGGACGCGTGATCCCGTGCATTCACGGCGTTGACATCATGCGTGGGCTCCCATTCGAACTGGAACGGCTCGTCACCAGTTAGTGCGCGGGATATGAATCCCGCCTGGCGTCGAAGGCCCAAGCCGATGTGGTACGCGACAATGACCGCGGGCCAATTCTCCGCTGAGCTGATCCGGCGGCAGTCCGCCGGGGTCATCACTCGCGCGGTCGCAAGTGCGGTCGCCACCGCGGCCCCGACCTCCGACAGGATGGCGGCGCGGTCGTCGTTCACGGCGTATTAGCGACCAGCCGTCCCGCAAAGAACGAGAGGATCCACTCGATTAGGAGGCTCGCACGATTCCGCACACCGAGCAGCTGCATGAGGTAATTGACGCGCCACACCGTCCACGCCGGAAATCCCCCGAGGACGAAGCCCCCGAGCTTCGCGAACTCGGCGCCTGCCTGTGTCCGGCCGAGGGCGATCAGGTCGCCCTTTCGGTGATAGACGAACGGTGCCGTCGGCTGTCCGCGCACGAGCGCGGCGAGGTTGCGCGCCGCAGCGGGCGCTTCGAGCACCGCGACCTGCGCGAGCTGCGGCAGGCCCTTGCCCTGGCTCTCGAAGTAGGCGGCATCGCCGAGCGCGAGCACGTCGTCGCGCCCGTTCACGCGAAAGTGGTCGTCGACGACGATGCGGCCGTCCTTCGATTTCGGCACGTCGAGGGAGGCGACGAGTGGATTCACTTTCACGCCGCCCGACCAGACGATGGTGCGACCGCGGAGCTGCGCGCCATCCTTCGTGTGGACGGCGCCGGGCCGGATCTCAGAAACGAGCGTGTTGAGGAGAACGCGGACGCGCTGCTGCTCGAGGCGCTTCATCGCGATCCGTGAGAGGCGCGGGTCCATGCCGGGGATGACGCGATCGGCGCCATCGAGGAGATGGATCGTGACATCCGCGTAAAAGTCGATCGACGGGTAGATGCGCCGAAGCGTGTGGTCCATGAGGTCCCGCAGCGAGCTCGCGAGCTCGACCCCTACGGGCCCGGCGCCGACGATGATGAACGTGAGCTGCTCGCGCCGGCGCGCGATGTCAGTCTCGGTCGCCGCCGACTCGAAGATGTCGAGGACGTGGCGCTTCAAAGCCTCCGCATCCGACAGCCATTTCACCGGAAGCGCGTTCTCGTGCACGCCGGGAATGCCGTAATCGTTCGTCACCGAGCCGAGCACGATTACGAGATGGTCGAACGCAAGCTCGCTGTCGGCAGTGCCGACTCGACGATGCTCGAGATCGATCGCCGTCACCTCGCTCTGTATGAATTTGAAGCCCGCGGGCGCGGTCGCGTCGCGCAGTGGATAGGCGACGGCGTGCGGCGGAAGCTCGCCGGTGCACACCTGATAGAGCAGTGGCGTGAAGAGGTGGTAGTTCTGGCGGTCGACGAGAGTGACCGACGCCTCCTCATGACGCAGATGCCCCTCGAGCCGGCGGACGAGGTGCAGACCCGCAAAGCCGCCGCCGAGCACCACGATGCGCTTGGCCGGACTCAATTCGCCTTGCCGGACGCGGCCTCGATGCGCTCGAGCTCCGCCAGGTACGCGCGCGTCAGGGGATCCTCCGCGTCGATCGTGCTCGCGATGCGAAGCCGCTCGCGTGCCGCGTCGAGGTCGCCGGCGCGAAGATGCGCGAAGCCGGCATCGGCGATGTAGGCGGCCTGACCTGGACGAAGCGCTGCGGCCCGGTCGAGCAAGCCGAGCGCGTCGGCCTTCGAGCCCGACGCGAGGAGGGCGACGCCGAGCTCGTGCATGACGTCGGGCTGCTCGGGCGCAAGCTCCAACGCGCGCCTGAACGAGGCGGCGGCGGCGATAAAGTCCTCGGTCCGCCGCGCGGCGAGGCCCAAGCCGAAGTGTGCCTCCCAGATCTGCGGGTCGAACACGAGCACGCGCTCGAACGCCGCGCGCACCTCGTCGAGGCGGGCGGCCTCTCCGGACAGCGCCGCTCGTCCGGCGCGCTCGAGGTCGGCCTCGAGATCGGGGCGATCGAGGCCCAGCCGGAGACGGCGCGCTTGCGCGAGCGCGTCAGGGTCTGCGCCCACTGCCGATAGGACCTCGCCCAGCTCGCGTGAGGCGTCGTCCCGGAGTCCCATTGCGATGAGGACCCGCGCGAGATGCGCACGTGCGCTCACCCGACCGGCCGCCGCCGCTTGTTCGAAGTACGCGCGGGCAACAGACCGATCGCCCTTCCCGAACGCAAGGACGCCGAGGAGCTCCTGCGCTCGGCCGAATTCCTCGCTGCCGGCGGCGATGCGCCGCAGGTGGGATGCGGCCTGGCCCTGTGCTCCTTCGGCCAAGTACAGCTCAGCAAGGAGGATGAGATCGACGTCGCGCAGCGGGCGCAGCGCATGCGCGTGCTCCAGCGCGACGATCGCCATGTTCGTCTCGCCAAGCTGCCGCAGCAGCTCGGCGCGCATGTAGTGCGCGCGCCAGGAGCGCGGCTTCGCCTCGACCACGTCCTCCAGCGAACGGGCGGCTCGATCTTCGTCGCCGCGCTCGACTGATTCGGCGGCCAGCACGAGGAGGCGATCCTCCGCGCGCACCGACTCGGGATCGAGCTTGATCGCGTCGGCGTACTCGTCGAACGCGCGCGCGCGAGCCTGATCGGCCGCGCTCGGGTCGCCCGCCCGCAGGAGCGTGGCGTTCGTTTCATCCTCGAGGCCCGCGAGAAATGCCTGGTACGAGGGCTCGTTCGCCGTCTCGGGAGCGAGTCCGGGGGCGGGCACCCCGAGGGCCTCGGCTAGCCAGGCGGCAAGCGTGGGCTCGGCGCGATGCAGCTCATCCGGCGCGACGACGATCTTGCGCTCCGCCGCGACCGTGCGGGATTTGACCTCCACGAGGCTCACCGCGAACGCGCGGCCGGTCGCGTCCTCGCGATAAAGTCCGGTGAGGGCGTGCGTCGTGCCGAGCGACTCGCCGTAACGTGCGGCGAGGTCGGGATCGGGCGTCGAGCCGAACACCAGATAGCCGGCGTCGCTCTTCGCCTCGGGCATGGCGACGAGGAAGACCGGACGCAGCTCGACGTTTGGGTCGTCGGCGAACCGCTCGACGAGGCGCCGCGCGACCTGACGCCCGATCCCGCCGGCTTTGGCGTCGCGGCCCTTCGCTCCGAACGGGACGATCGCGACGACGGGACGGGACGTCATCACCGGAAACGGACGCGAACGGCCTGACGCCTGCCGATCTGGACCAACGGTTCACCCTTGACCGGCACCTTCGTGTCCTCGCTCGCGATCGTGCCGTCCACACGCACGCCCTTCTGGGCGACGAGCTGTCGCGCCTGAGTCTTGCTCTTCGCGAAGGCGGATACGACCAGGTCCACGATATGCACGTCCTTCTGACCGTTCACCGGCACGTCAACGGTCGGGACCGCATCGGGTGCCGCACCCTCCTTGTGCACGCGGTCGAATTCGCGCTCCGCCTCGTCTGCGGCGGCCGCCGAGTGAAGCTCGGTCGTGATGGTGCGGGCGAGCTTCCGTTTCGCCTCGCGCGGGTGCAGCTCTTTGCGGGCGAGCGAGTCGAGCGTGGACCGCACCTCTTCCATCGGCAGCTCGGTCGCCCACTCGTAGTAGTGAGGCATGAGCTTGTCGTCGATAGACATGACTTTTCCGTAGATCTCGCTCGCCGGGTCCACGAGCCAGATCGCCGTCGCCGGTTTCGACTTGTGCATCTGGTCGCCGTCGAGTCCTTCCAGCATCGGGACGATGAAGACGGACTGCGGCGGCTGGCCGAGCATCTCCTGCAGCTCCCGGCCCGCGAGAATGTTGAAGAGCTGGTCGGTTCCCCCGAATTCGACGTCGGCCTTGATCGCCACCGAGTCGTAGGCCTGCAGGAGCGGGTAGAGAAGGTCCTTGATGGGGATGGGAGTCTTCTTCTCGATTCGTTTGCGGAACTCCTCCCGCGCCAGCATCTGCTGCGCGGTGAAGCGCGAGCTCAGCTCGATGACGTCACGGAGGCCGAACGTCCCATACCACTCGTCCTGGAGAACAACCCGTGCGTTCTCGCGAGGCACGATCAGGTGGAACTGGTCGAGGTAGGTTTTGGCGTTCGCCATCACCTCGTCGCGGGACTTCATCGGCCTGCTGACTTCCTTGTCCGTCGGATCGCCGATCTGCGTCGTCCAATCGCCGACGATGAGGACGATCTCGTGGCCCCATTGCGACAACTTTCTTAACTTGCGTAGCGAGATGGCGTGGCCGAGGTGGAGATTCGCGTGCGTCGGGTCGAATCCCTGCTTGATACGCAACTGACGCTCACCTGAGGCGAGCGCCGAGCGGAGATTGCCGAGCACACTCACTTCGCTCACGCCACGCGTGAGGAATTCATCGAGCTCGTGTTGTGATGGACGTGTCGGCACGCTCACAGGATACGTTTGGTGGCCGCTACCATGAGCGCATCGCCCATTCGAAGACCACGCATGACCACGCGCTCCGGCGAGGGACGTATCGCTCGAAACGGCGCCGGGGCGGCGGAGCGTTCAGCGGATGGCGTCTCGCCCTGCCATCGGGACTGTTCGCCATCATCATCGCGACCGGCGCCCTCATGGTGCTGGGCGCCGGTGCCGCTCTTGCGTTCTTCGCGGGCGATCTTCCGTCCCCTCAAGACCTCGCAAAAGATCCGCTCGCACAGTCCACCAAGGTTTACGACCGAACCGGCACGGAGCTCCTCTATCAGTTCTCGGAAGAGAACCGCGAGGTGGTGAGCTACCAAGACATTCCACAGGTGCTCATCGACGCAACCGTTTCCGCGGAGGACAAGACCTTCTGGACGAACCCCGGCGTCGACATCGTTGGGACCATCCGCGCCGTGATCTCCGACGTGACCGGCCGCAGCACGGGGCAGGGCGGCGCGTCGACGATCACCCAACAGCTCGTGAAGCAACGGATCGTCGGCAACGAAGTCTCGATCAAGCGGAAGATTCGCGAGGCGATCCTCGCGGTCGAGGTGACGAACACCTACTCCAAGCAGCAGATCCTCGAGCTCTACTTCAACCAGATCTACTACGGCAATCAGGCCTACGGCGTGAAGGCGGCGGCGCAGACCTACTTCGGAAAGTCGGATCTCTCGAAGCTCACGCTCGCGGAGGCCGCGTTGCTTGCCGGTCTGCCGCAGGCGCCATCGGTCCTCGACCCGACGCAGGCGGATAACGTCGACCGCGCGGCCGAACGGCGCGCCTACGTGCTCGGACAGATGGTGGACAACGGTGCGATCACGCAGGCCGAATCCGATGCCGCGAGCGCGGAGGAGATCAAGGTCGCCGGCCCGCCGGTCGCGACGATCAAAGCCCCGCACTTCGTCTTCCAGGTGCGCAACCAGCTCGCGCAGATCCTCGGCGGCGACGAGGCCGCGGTCTCACGCGGCGGCTACCGGGTCACGACAACGCTCGACATGAAGACCCAAGAGATCGGCGAACGGCAAGTCCGCGCATGGGTCGA
>Ga0209378_1001078_pt1 | contig 19592 bp, 20 predicted proteins | sample GraSoiAngelo_156_FD_186170 | JGI IMG/M metagenome (GOLD analysis project Ga0209378, IMG submission 186170) | Grasslands soil microbial communities from the Angelo Coastal Reserve, California, USA - 14_1009_13_40cm (SPAdes) (version 2) | ecosystem: Environmental > Terrestrial > Soil > Grasslands ...
GCGCGATGTCGACCGCGGAGGCCTGGGTGTTCGGCGGGGCGCCGAACGCGGTCGAGGCGCCGGAGAACATCTTGCTCCGCGTGGCGAGCTGCGCGTGCGTCTCGAGGCCGACGATGATTTCCCAGCCGCTCATAGCGGCGTGTCCGTCGGCACCCGCAGGTGCCAGTCGGTCGCCTGCTGATAGCGGTGCGCGATGCCGAGCAGCGCCGCCTCGGAGAAGTAGTTCCCCATCAGCTGCAGCCCGACCGGAAGCCCCTTGCCGTCGAAGCCGCAGGGCACCGAGAGCGCCGGCAGCCCGGCGAGCGGCGCCGGAACGGTGAAGATGTCGCCCAGGTACATCTGCACCGGGTCGTCGCTTTTCGCGCCGAGCTCGAACGCGGTGCCCGGCGAGGTCGGTCCCATGATCACGTCGCAGCGCTCGAACGCCGCGGCGAAGTCGCGCGCGATCAGGCGCCGGATCTTCTGCGCCTGCAGGTAATAAGCGTCGTAATAGCCGTGCGAGAGCACGTAGGTGCCGACGAGGATCCTGAGCTTCACCTCGGCGCCGAAGCCCTCCGCGCGCGTGCGGCAATACATGTCGGTGAGATCGCTGTACTCCTTCGCGCGGTGGCCGTAGCGCACGCCGTCGAAGCGCGAAAGGTTGGAGGACGCCTCGGCGGGGGCGATGACGTAATACACCGGCACGGCGAGCTTCGTGTGCGGCAGCTCGATCTGCACGCCGCGCGCACCCTGCGACTCGAACCACCGGGTCGCCTCCTCGACCGCGTTGCGCACGCCGGGGTCGATGCCATCGCCGAAATACTCCCCGGGCAAGCCGATCCGCAGGCCCCGCAGGTCCCGCTTCAACGAGCGGCCATAGTCCTCCCTGGGGCGCTCGAGGCTGGTCGAGTCGCGCGCGTCGAACCCGGCCATGACATTCATCATGGCGGCCAGGTCGGCGGCGCTCTTCGCGAGCGGCCCGCCCTGGTCGAGCGACGAGGCGAACGCGACCATGCCGTAGCGCGACACCACGCCGTACGTCGGCTTGAGGCCGCAGACCCCGGAGAGCGCGGCCGGCTGGCGGATCGAGCCGCCGGTATCGGTGCCGGTCGCGGCCGGCGCCATGCGCGCCGCCACCGCGGCCGCCGCGCCGCCCGAGGAGCCGCCCGGCACGAGGCGGCGGCCCCAGGGATTGCGCACCGGCCCGAAGTGCGAGGTCTCGCTGGAGGAGCCCATCGCGAACTCGTCCATGTTGCACTTGCCGAGCAACACCGCGCCCGCGCGGTCGAACTGCTCGATGACGTGGGCGTCGTAGGGGCTGACGAAGTTGGCGAGCATGCGCGAGCCGCAGGTGGTGAGCAGGTCGCGCGTGCAGAAGATGTCCTTGTGCGCGATCGGGATGCCGGTCAGCGGCCCGGCCTCGCCCTTCGCCCGGCGCGCGTCGGCGCGGCGCGCGTCGGAGAGGCTGCGCGCCGCGTCGACCGTGATGAAGGCGTTCAGCTCGCCGTTGAGCTGCGCGATGCGCTCGAGATGGAGCTGCGTCAGCTCGACCGACGAAAGCTTCCTGGCGGCCAGCGCCGCCGAGAGCTCGGAAAGCGTCGCGTTCAGCAAACTACTCGACCACCTTGGGGACGAGGTACAGGCCGTCCTCGACCGCCGGCGCGACAGATTGATAAATCTGCGGCTGGCCGGGCTCGGTGACCCGGTCGGGACGCAGCCGCTGCCCGCCGGGCAAGTGAGCCTCGAGGGGGTGCGCCATCGGCTCGATGCCGCTGGTATCCACGGCGCGCATTTCGTCGATCAGGCCAAGCACCCGGTTGAGGCGCTCGAGCGCCGCCTCGGACTCCTCCGGCCGGATGGCGATGCGGGCAAGCCGCGCGATGCGGCGGATTTGGTCGTGGGAAAGCGACATTGCGATCGGAGGGCCCGGGCGGCAAGCTGCGCGCCAAATGGCAGTTAGTACCTTATGACCCCTGCGCCTCCTTAGCGTATCATAGCGGCCATCGACGAAGGGTCTAGGATTGCAAGCCTAAGGCCCGGTTAAGAAACGCAAAAAGGTCTCACCTTGCCCATGTTTGGATTCCTGCGCAGCTACTTCTCGAACGATCTCGCGATCGACCTCGGAACCGCCAACACGCTCATTTACGTGCGCGGCAAGGGGATCGTCCTGGACGAACCGTCGGTGGTGGCGATCCGCCAGGAAGCCGGCCCCAACGGGAAGAAGACGATCCAGGCGGTCGGCAGGGAGGCGAAGCAGATGCTCGGCAAGACTCCCGGCAATATCATCGCCATTCGGCCGATGAAGGACGGCGTCATCGCCGACTTCACCGTCACCGAGCAGATGCTCAAGCAGTTCATCAAGAAAGTGCACGACAACAAGCTGTTCTCGCCCTCGCCGCGCATCATCATCTGCGTGCCCTGCGGCTCGACCCAGGTCGAGCGCCGCGCGATCCGCGAAAGCGCGATCGGCGCCGGCGCCGGCCAGGTGTACTTGATTGAAGAACCGATGGCTGCCGCCATCGGTGCGGATCTCCCGGTGGCAGACGCCACCGGTTCGATGGTGGTGGACATCGGCGGCGGCACCACCGAGGTCGGCGTGATCTCGCTCGGCGGCATGGTGTACTCCGGCTCGGTGCGCGTCGGCGGCGACAAGTTCGACGAAGCGATCATCAATTACATCCGCCGCAACTACGGCATGCTGATCGGCGAGACCACCGCCGAGCTGATCAAGAAGGAAATCGGCTCGGCCTTCCCGGGCAGCGAGGTGCGCGAGATGGAGGTCAAGGGGCGCAATCTCGCCGAGGGCATTCCGCGCAGCTTCACCATCTCGTCGAACGAGATCCTCGAGGCGCTCACCGAGCCGCTGAACCAGATCGTCTCGGCGGTGAAGTCGGCGCTGGAGCAGACGCCCCCCGAGCTCGGCGCGGACATCGCCGAGAAAGGCATGGTGCTCACCGGCGGAGGCGCGCTGCTGCGCGACCTCGACCGGCTGCTGATGGAGGAGACCGGGCTGCCGGTGATCGTGGCCGACGACCCGCTCACCTGCGTCGTGCGCGGCTCGGGCAAGGCGCTCGAGAAGATGGAGCACTTCGGCCCGATCTTCACCAACGACTGAGTGCCGGGGGGATGGAACACAGCCCCCCTCCCTTCTTTAAAAGGGGTCCGGCGCCGCTCGTTCGGCTGTTCTTCTTCGCCTCCCTGTCGCTCGCCCTGCTGGTCCTCGACGCACGCTTCCGCTATACCGAGGCGGCGCGCGGCGTGCTCGCGCTCGTCGTCTATCCCATCCAGCGCATCGCCATCGCGCCGATCGATTTCCTCGAAGGCGTCGCCGGCTATTTCTCGAGCCAGTCCCAGCTGCTCGACGAGAACGCGGCGCTGCGCGCCCAGGCGCTCGCCAACTCGCAGGACGCGCTTCGCTTCCAGGCGGCGCAGGCCGAGAGCGCGCAGCTGCGGCGCATGCTGGGCGCCGCGGCGAAGCTGGAGGTGCGCGCCATGCCCGCCGAAATCCTCTATGCGGGGCGCGATCCCTATTCACACAAGGTGTTCATCGACCGCGGCGGGCGGCACGGCGTGCGTGCGGGAAGCCCGGTGGCCGACGAAGCCGGCGTCGTCGGCCAGGTGACGCGCGTGCATGCGCTGCTTTCCGAAGTGTCGCTGCTGACCGACCCGGATCAGGCGATTCCGGTGCAAGTGTTGAGAAACGGCCTGCGCGCGGTGGCGTTCGGCGGCGGCAACTCGGGCATGCTCGAGCTGCGCTTCATGCCGGCCAACGCCGAGATCCAGAACGGCGATCGCCTGGTGACCTCGGGCATCGACGGCACGTACCCGGCCGGCCTGCCGGTCGCCACCGTGGTGGAAATCGAGCGCGACGCCGAGCACACCTTCGCACGCGTCATCTGCAGGCCCGCGGCGGGTGTCGACCGCGGCCTCTTCGTGCTGGTGCTGTCCGACCAGACCCTGCGTGCGGCGCGCCCTGACGACGTGCAGCCGGGCAAGGAGCGCCGCCTGGACAAGACGCGGCGCGCGCGGGTCAAGGAAGCCGCGAAGGAGCCGGCTAAGGCCGAGGCCACCGATGTCGCAAGATAGATCGATCCTGGTTCCGGCGCGCGCGAGCACCATCATCGCCTCGTTCGCTCTGGCGCTGTTCCTCGACTTCCTTCCCTGGCGCGACCTGCGCCTGGTGCCCGATTTCGTCGCGCTCGTGCTCGCCTTCTGGTGCGTGCGCCAGCCGCGGCTCGTCGGCCTGGGCATCGCCTGGGCCCTCGGCCTGGTCAGCGACGCCGGCAACGGCGTGCTGCTCGGCCAGCACGCGCTCGCCTATTCGGTGCTCGCCTTCCTCGCGATCTGGATGTCGCGCCGCATCCTGTGGTTCGGCCCCGGGCAGCAGGCGCTGCACGTCGCCGTGATCCTTCTCGCCACCCAAGGCGTCGTATTGCTCGTGCGGCTTGCAGCGGGCGAGCAGTTCCCCGGCTGGCCGATCATCGTCGGCCCGCTGGCCGGCGCGGCGCTGTGGCCGATGGTGTCGTGGCTGCTGCTGCTGCCGCAGCGGCGGCCGGAGCGCGAGCAGACGATCTAGCCATGGGCGCTGCCGAGCTCAGAAACTACGAACGCGAGGTCTACCAGTTCCAGCTGCGCATCGGCATCGCCGGCGTCGCAGTGGTCATCGCCTTCCTGCTGCTCGCCGCGCGCTTCGTCTATCTGCAGGTCGTGCAGCACGACATCTACCGCGCCAAGGCCGAGGACAACCGCATCTCGATCGTGCCGGTGCCGCCGAACCGCGGCCTGATCGTCGATCGCAACGGGCTGGTGCTCGCCCGCAACTATTCAGGCTACACGCTGGAGATCTTCCCGCGCCGGGTGAGGAGCGTCGAAGGCTCGATCGACGAGCTCTCCGAGCTGATCGAGATCACGCCGCGCGACCGCAGATTGTTCAAGAAGCTGGTGGCGGAGACGCGCAACGCCGAGAGCCTGCCGATCCGCACTCGCCTCAGCGACGAGGAGGTGGCCAAGTTTGCCGCGAACCGCTATCGCTTCGAGGGCGTGGAGATCAAAGGTAGGCTGTTCCGCCAGTATCCCTACGGCGATGTCGCCTCGCACGCCCTCGGCTACATGGGCCGCATCGACCAGGCCGACCAGGCGCGCCTCGAGGAGGACGGCGTCGACGCGAATTACCGCGGCACGGATTACATCGGCAAGGCGGGGGTCGAGGCGAGCTACCAGCACGAGCTGCACGGCACTACCGGCTTCGAGCGCGTCGAGATCGACGCCGCGGGGCGCAGCAAGTTGCCGCCGCTGTCGCGCACGCCCTCGCAGCCTGGGAACAACGTCGCGCTCACGCTCGACATGACGCTGCAGCAGGTCGCCGAGAATGCGTTCGGCGAGCGCCGCGGCGCGCTGGTGGCGATCGAGCCGGAGAGCGGCGGCGTGCTCGCCTTCGTCTCGAAGCCGGGGTTCGACCCGAACCTGTTCGTCGACGGCATCGATCCGCAGAGCTGGGCCGAGCTCAACAACTCCATCGACAAGCCCCTCAACAACCGCGCCATTGCCGGCATGTACCCGCCGGGCTCGACCTTCAAGCCGTTCATGGCGCTGGCCGCGCTCGAGCTCGGCAAGCGCACGCCGCGCAGCACGATCCACGACCCGGGCTACTTCGACTTCGGCGGCCGGCGCTTCCGCGACTCCAGGCCCGGCGGCAACGGCGTGGTCGACCTCTACAAGTCGATCGTCATGTCCTCGGACACCTACTACTACCAGGTGGCGAACGACCTCGGGATCGACGCCATCGCCGGCTTCATGAAGCATTTCGGCTTCGGCGAGCGCACCGGCATCGACCTGCAGGGCGAGGCCACCGGCGTGCTGCCCTCGCCGGAATGGAAGATGAAGCGCTTCAAGCGGCCCGAGCAGCAGAAGTGGTACGCCGGCGAGACCATCTCGATCGGCATCGGCCAGGGCTACAACGCGTACACGCCGATCCAGCTCGCGCAGGCGATGGCCACCCTCGCCAACGGCGGCGCGATGTACCGCCCGCATCTCATCGCCTACGTCGATGACCCGCGCACCGGCGAGCGCCGCCCGGTCGAGCCCGAGCTGGTGCACAAGGTGCCGGTGCGCCGCGATCACCTCGAGTTCGTGAAGCGCGCGCTGGCGGGAGTGAACAAGGAAGGCACGGCGGCGCGCTCCTTCGCCAACGCGCCCTACACCAGCGGCGGCAAGACCGGCACCGCGCAAGTCATCGGCATCAAGCAGAACGAGAAATACGAGGAGTCGAAGGTCGCCGAGCACTTGCGCGATCATTCGCTGTTCATCGCCTTCGCGCCGCTCGAGAATCCCAAGATCGCGCTGTCGGTGGTCGTCGAGAACGGCGGCTTCGGCGCGCGCGCTGCCGCGCCGATCGCGCGCACGGTGCTCGATTACTACCTGCTCGGCAAGCTGCCGCAGGGGATGCAGGAGCCGACGCCCGAGAACGAGACCGACGAGGAAAGCGACTGATGGAGCTGGCGCGGCTCCCGCTTCGCCGCCTCGCCTCCCGGCTGACCGAGGGCATCGACAGCACCCTGGTGGTGCTGATCGTGTCGCTGTCGATGCTCGGGCTCGCCGCGCTGTTTTCGGCGTCCTACGAGAACCCGGCGCGCGTCGTTAACCAGCTCGTGAGCCTCTGCGTCGCGCTGGTCGCGATGTGGATCGTGGCGCAGGTGCCGCCGCAGACGCTGATGCGCTTCGCGCTGCCGGCGTACGTGATCGGGCTGGTGCTGCTGCTCGCAGTCGCGCTCGCCGGCGACGTGGTGAACGGCGCGCGCCGCTGGCTGCACATCGGCGTGACGCGCTTCCAGCCCTCCGAGATGATGAAGCTCGCCGTGCCGATGATGCTGGCGTGGTATTTCCACCGCAGGGAATCCGGCCTGAGGCTGAGCGACTTCGCGGTCGGCGCGCTGATCCTCATCGTGCCGGTCGCCTTTATCGTCCGCCAGCCCGACCTCGGCACGGCCGCTCTCGTCGCCGCCGCGGGTTTCTATGTGCTGTTCTTCGCCGGCCTCAGCTGGAAAGTGCTCGGCGCCGTCGTCGGCCTGCTCGCCGCAAGCGTGTTCCCGCTGTGGGGGATGCTGCACGACTACCAGCGAAAACGCATTCTGACGCTGCTCGATCCGACGCAGGATCCGCTGGGCGCCGGCTACCACATCATCCAGTCGACGATCGCGGTGGGCTCGGGCGGCATCTCGGGCAAGGGCTGGCTGAACGGCACGCAGGCTCACCTCGAATTCATCCCGGAGCGCCATACCGACTTCATCTTTGCTGTGTACTCCGAGGAATTCGGTCTGATCGGCAACGGCGTGCTGCTGGTCCTTTATGCGCTGCTCGTCGCGCGCGGCCTGATGATCGCCGCCAACGCGGCGACGGTGTTCGCCCGGCTCCTCGCCGTGGCCATCGCCCTGATGTTCTTCACCTACGCGTTCGTCAACATGGGGATGGTGTCGGGGATCCTTCCGGTGGTCGGCGTGCCGCTGCCGTTTCTCTCCTATGGCGGCACAGCGTTGCTCACGCTGTTCATCGGCGCCGGCATCCTCATGAGCGTTCAACGGCATCGGAAGCTCGTCCAGACCTGATTTGCCGCGAAGCAGCAATTTTTGAAAGCTTATGCCGCATCGTGAAATGACGGTGGCTTAAGCTACTGTAAACGCTTGTTTTGTTACACGCTCTGTAGGCTAAACGGCGTGTTGCTCCGCGCCATGCGTATGCCCACACTTCGGTTCATCACCCTTGGACCGGAGGCGCCGTGGATCAACGACAAAAACAAATCGAGCAGCTCGAGCAGGACTGGACCAGCAACCCGCGCTGGAAGGCAGTGAAGCGCGGCTACAGCGCGAAAGATGTAGTACGGCTGCGCGGCAGCGTGCACGTCGAGCACAGCCTTGCGAAGCGCGGCGCAGAAAAGCTCTGGCGCATGACGCAGGAGCGGCCGTTCGTGAATTCTCTCGGCGCGCTGACCGGCAATCAGGCGGTGCAGCAGGTCAAGGCGGGCGTGCCGGCGATCTATCTCTCGGGCTGGCAGGTCGCGGCCGATGCCAACGACTCGCTGCAGATGTATCCCGACCAGTCGCTGTACGCCGTCTCTTCCGTGCCGACCGTGGTGAAGCGCATCAACAATGCGCTCGCGCGCGCCGACCAGATACAGTGGATGGAAGGCTCCGGCGAGGTGGATTACTACGCGCCCATTGTCGCCGACGCCGAGGCCGGCTTCGGCGGCGTGCTCAACGCTTATGAGCTGATGCGCGCGATGATCGACGCCGGCGCTGCCGGCGTGCACTTCGAGGACCAGCTCGCGTCCGTGAAGAAATGCGGCCACATGGGCGGCAAGGTGCTGGTGCCGACGCGCGAAGCGGTGCAGAAGCTGATCGCGGCGCGGCTGGCGGCGGACGTCGCCGGCGTGCCGACCCTGCTGCTTGCGCGCACCGACGCGGAAGCGGCAAACCTGGTCACTTCGGATATCGACGAGAACGACAAGCCCTTTCTCACCGGCGAGCGCACGGCGGAGGGCTTCTACCGCGTGAGGAACGGCATCGAGCAGGCCATCGCGCGCGGCGTCGCCTACGCGGAATACGCCGACATGGTGTGGTGCGAGACCGGCACGCCGGATCTCGACTTTGCCAGGAGATTTTCAGAAGCCATTCGCGAAAAGTTTCCGCAGAAAATGCTGGCCTACAACTGCTCGCCGTCCTTCAACTGGAAGCGCAACCTCGACGACGCCAGCATCGCGAAATTCCAGCGCGAGCTGGGCGCGATGGGCTACAAGTTCCAGTTCATCACCCTGGCCGGCTTCCATTCGCTCAACTACTCGATGTTCGAGCTGGCGTACGGCTACGCGCGCAGCAACATGAGCGCCTTCGTCGAGCTGCAGCAGAAGGAATTCGCTGCCGCCGAGAAGGGCTTTACCGCGGTGAAGCACCAGCGCGAGGTCGGCACCGGCTACTTCGACGAGATCATGCAGGTCGTCACGGCGGGCACGGCTTCCACCGCCGCGCTGCACGGCTCGACCGAGGATGAGCAGTTCTTCGATGACAAGAAAAAAGCCAAGCTGGCCGCCGTGTGAGCGCGAGCGCCAAGGTCATCCCGGTTCACGAGAGGCGCGCGTACCTCCCGCGGGACGTTGCCCGCGCGATTCTCGAAGGCTTCGACAAGCACTACCGCCTGTTCCGCGACGCCTCCGCGCGGGCCCGCGCGCTGTTCGAGCGCGCCGCCTGGGCGCGGATGCGCGAACTCGCGCGCGAGCGCATCCAGATGTACGACCTGCGGGTGCAGGAGGCGGTCGAGGCCCTGCTCGACCGCTATCCGGAGGCCGAGCTCGACGAGTCGCTCTGGCCGGCCATCAAGCTCGCCTACATCGGCCTGTTGCATGACCACAGCCAGCCGGAATGCGCCGAGACCTTCTACAACTCCGTTGCCTGCCAGGTGCTCCACCGGCGGCACTACCACAACGAGTTCATCTTCTGGCGCCCTGCGGTCGCCACCGAGCACCTCGAAGGCGAAGCGCCGACTTACCGCTGCTACTATCCTTTGCGCACCGGCTTGCGCGCGACCCTGCGCGAGATCGTCACCGGCTGCGGCCTCGCGAACCCCTGGGAAGCCCTGCGCCGCGACTTGCTATCCGTAGCGCGCGCGCTGCGGGCGCATTTCCCGCGCCCGGTCCGCGTCCGCCCGGACCTGCAGGTCCAGGTGCTGGGGTCGCTCCTCTTTCGCAACAAGGCCGCGTACATCGTCGGCCGGATCATCAACGGGCAGCGCGAGCTGCCTTTCGCCGTGCCGATTCTGCAGAACGAGCGCGGCGAGCTGTACCTGGACGCGCTGCTGGTCGGGGAAAGCCAGCTCCTGGTGCTGTTCTCGTTCGCGCGCGCCTACTTCTTCGTCGACATGGAAGTGCCCGCGGCCTACGTGTCGTTCCTGCGCTGGCTGATGCCGAAGAAGCCGCGCGCCGAGATGTACATGGCGGTCGGTCTAGCCAAGCAGGGCAAGACCCTCTTCTACCGCGACCTGCACTACCACCTGAATCACTCGAGCGACCGCTTCGTCGTCGCGCCGGGCATCAAGGGCATGGTGATGCTGGTGTTCACGCTGCCCTCCTTCCCGTACGTCTTCAAGGTGCTCCGCGACCGCTTCGCGCCGCCCAAGGACATCGACCACGAGACGGTGAAGGAAAGGTATCTGCTCGTGAAGCTGCACGACCGCGTCGGCCGCATGGCCGACACGCTGGAGTACTCGCTCGTCGCCCTGCCGCTCGAGCGCTTCGAGACCGAGCTCCTCGAGGAGCTGAAGCGCGAGTGCGGCTCGCAGGTCGAGTTCGACGGCGACAAGCTGGTGATCGGCCACGTCTACATCGAGCGGCGCATGCGGCCGCTCAACCTGCACGTCGAAGAGCTGCGCGCCGACGGCGACACCGAGCGGCTGCGCGCGGTGCTGCACGAGTACGGCTGCGCCATCAAGGAGCTCGCCGGCGCTGGCATCTTCCCCGGCGACATGCTGCTCAAGAACTTCGGCGTCACGCGGCACGAGCGCGTGGTGTTCTACGACTACGACGAGATCGTGCCCATGACCGACGTGATCTTTCGGCGCATACCGCCGCCCCGCGACTACGCGGACGAGGTCGCGGCGGAGCCTTACTGGTCGGTGGGTCCGAGCGACGTGTTTCCGGAGCAGTTCGAGCGCTTCCTGGTCGGCGACCCGGGCGCGCGCGAGATGTTCTACGAGCACCACCGCGACCTGCTCGATCCATCTTTCTGGCTGGGCAAGCAGGAGCGCGTGCGCGCCGGCCTGCAGGACGACGTCTTTCCCTACCCCGAGGAAATCCGCTTTCCTAGGGCATCGGCCGGTTCTCCGAGAGATTGAGCCAGCCCTTGACGATGCGGTAGATGATCCAGATCGCGTCGGCCGCGAGAATGAACCAGCCGACGATCAAGACAAACAGGATCGCACCGAGCACTGCCCACAGCAGCCCGAACCAGAACGTGCGGATCTGCCAGCGGAAGTGCGATTCGAGCCACGTGCCGGCGACCTCCTCCTTCCTCACGTAGGTGAGCGTCTTCAGCCGGTCGGTGGCTTCCATTCGTTCACCCCCTCGATGACGACCCGTTTGCGGCGCGACTTGAGCCCGGCCGCGATGTGCACGCTGCGGCGTGGCACGCCAAAATAAGACGCAAGAAACTCTACTAGGGCTTCGTTCGCCTTGCCGTCCACAGCGGGCGCCGCGAGCCTGACCTTGATCCGATCGCCGTGCCGCCCCGCGAACTCCGAGCGCGACGCGCCCGGCTGGACGTGCAGCTCAAGGATCAAAGGCCGGCGGCGGCGAGGCGCAGGCTGCCGATCGGAATCAGCAGCACCTGCAGGACGACCAGGACGATCAGCGGAGTCAGATCGACGCTCCCCACCGGCGGCACGAAGCGGCGCAGCGGGCGCAGGAACGGCCGCATGATCGCATCGAACACCGGGGCCAGCGGCGCGTAGGGATTCACCCACGACAGCACCGCCTGGACGATCACCGCGAACACCAGGATGTAGACGCCGAAGCGCACCAGATCCACCAGCGCCACCGCGAGGACGGCAAGCGTGCTCGGCTGAGCGCCCACGATCGCGGCCTGCAGCCAGATTCCGAGCGCCTGGAGGATCCAGGCGAGGAGCAGCGTCGCCCAGTCCGTTCGCGCCACGCCCGGCACCAGGCGGCGCGCCGGCACGACGATCCAGTTGGTCGCGGCGAGGAGGAATTCGCCGACCGGGTTGCGGAACGGGACGCGCAGCCATTGCAGAAGAAAGCGCGCGAGCAGCACGAACACGATGAAGGTGACGACGGTGTCGACCAGGAAGGTCGCGATCTGGCCGAACATTCAGCTCTTCCCCAGCTCCGCGCCGAGGTCGGCGCCGCGGCGGCTTGCCGCCTCGAGCGCGCGCGCGAAGCGCTGCGCCAGCTGCTCTTCGTCGAACACCTTGAGCGCGGCTTCGGTGGTGCCGCCCTTGGAGGTCACGTTCCTTCTCAGCTCGGCCGGCGACTCTTCGCTTCCCGCCGCCAGCCTGGCAGCACCCAGCACGGTGTGCAAGGCCAGCTTCGACGCTGCATCGGCCGGTATTCCCATTTTCCTGGCCGATTCGGCCAGCTGCTCGATGAACCAGAAAACATAGGCCGGTCCGCTGCCGGAAACGGCAGTCACCGGGTCGAGCAGGCGCTCTTCGCTCAGCCAAACGACTTCGCCCACCGCGCCTAGAATGGTTTCTGTTCTCTTTCTTTCGTCCTGGCTCACCTCCGGTAGCGCGTACAGGCCGCTGATCCCGGCGCCGATCAGCGCCGGCGTATTCGGCATGCAGCGCACGAGCTTGCGGTGGCCGCCGAGCCAGCGCGAAAGCGCCTCGAGCCGCACGCCGGCAGCGATGCTGATCACGAGCTTGCCGCGCACCGAGCCGGCGAGCGCCGCAGCCACGGGGCGCAGGTCCTGCGGCTTCACCGCGAGCACCAGCGTGTCGGCCTTCTGCGTAGCCGCGTCGGGCGCGGTGCTCGCGCGCACGCCGTGCCGCGCGGCGAGCCTCTCGCGTGCCGCGGGGCTCACCTCGATCACGGAGATCCAGCTCGCGTCGACGCCTTTCTTGAGCAGCCCGCCGATCAGCGCGCTCGCCATGTTGCCGCCGCCGAGGAAGGCGATCCTCATGCCGCGCTTCTTTCCTTCCTGCGGGCGCCGAAAATCGCGCTGCCGATGCGCACCAGCGTTGCGCCCTCGGCGATGGCCGACTCCATGTCGTCCGACATGCCCATCGACAGGGTGTCGAAGCCGTACTCGCCCTTGAGATTTTCGAAAGCGGCTTTCACCGCTCTGAAGCGCATTCTCTGCAAGGCGACGTCCGGGGTGGGCTCGGGCACGGCCATCAGGCCGCGCAGGTGCAGGCGCGGCAGCGGGGCTATGGCGCGCGCGAGCACTGCAATGGCCTCGACAGCGACACCGCTCTTCGTCGCTTCGCCTGAGACATTGACCTGGATCAGCACGTTGAGCGGCGGCAGGCCGGCGCGACGCTGCTCGGAGAGCCGGCGCGCGATCTTCTCGCGCTCGAGCGTATGCACCCAGGCAAAGCGCTCTGCGGCCATGCGCGTCTTGTTGCTCTGCAATGGACCGATCAAGTGCCATTCGAGCCCAGGCAGCGCGTCCATCTTCTCGAGCGCTTCCTGCACGTAGTTCTCGCCGAAGGCCTTGTGGCCCGCGGCGCGCGCTTCCTCGATGCGCGCCACCGGCTGGCCCTTCGACACCGCCAACAATGTCACAGAAAAGGGGTCCCGGCCGGCGGCTCGCGCGGCGCGGGCGATGCGTGCTGTTACAACTTGCAGGTTGTCGGATATTGTTGCCATAATCCCCTGAAATACCGTGGGAATTTCTCGCGCCGCAGGAGGATTGTAATGGATCTCACCGAGCTGCTCGCCTTCGTGGTCAAGAACAAGGCATCGGACCTGCATCTGTCCGCCGGGCTGCCGCCGATGATCCGCGTGCACGGCGACGTGCGGCGCATCAACGTGCCGCCGATGGAGCACAAGGAAGTGCACGCGATGATCTACGACATCATGAGCGACGGGCAGCGCAAGTTCTACGAGGAAAACCTCGAGTGCGACTTCTCGTTCGCGGTGCCGAACCTGGCGCGCTTCCGCGTCAACGCGTTCGTGCAGCAGCGCGGCGCCGCGGCGGTGATGCGGACCATCCCGTCGAAGATCCTGTCGCTCGAGGACCTGAAGGCGCCGAAGATCTTCGCCGAGATCGCCGACCAGCCGCGCGGCATCGTGCTGGTCACCGGGCCGACCGGCTCGGGCAAATCGACCACGCTGGCGGCGATGGTGAACCACATCAACGAGAACGAGCACGGCCACATCCTCACCATCGAGGACCCGATCGAGTTCGTGCACGAGTCGAAGAAGTGCCTGATCAACCAGCGCGAAGTCGGCCCGCACACCCTGTCGTTCGCGAACGCGCTGCGCAGCGCGCTGCGCGAGGACCCGGACGTGATCCTGGTGGGCGAGATGCGCGACCTGGAGACGATCCGCCTGGCGCTCACCGGAGCCGAGACCGGCCACCTGGTGTTCGGCACCCTGCACACCTCGTCGGCGGCGAAGACCATCGACCGCATCGTCGACGTGTTCCCGGCGGCGGAAAAGGAGATGGTGCGCGCGATGCTCTCGGAGTCGATCCGCGCCGTGATCTCGCAGACGCTTCTCAAGACCAAGGACGGAGCCGGGCGTTGCGCCGCGCACGAGATCATGATCGGCACGCCGGCAATCCGCAACCTGATCCGCGAGAACAAGATCGCGCAGATGTACTCGGCGATCCAGACCGGCCGGCAGATCGGCATGCAGACCCTCGATCAGAACCTGCAGGAGCTGGTGCAGCGCAACATGGTCGCCATGGCGGAGGCGCGGAGCAGGGCGGCAAACAAGGACAACTTCGCGGGGTAAAACATGGAACGCGAACAGGCAACCAAATTCATCTACGACCTGCTGCGGGCGCTGGTCGGCAAAAGGGGCTCCGACCTGTTCATCACCGCCGGTTATCCGCCGGCGATGAAGATCGACGGCAGGATGACCCCGGTGTCGCAGCAGCCGCTCACCTCGCAGCACACCGCGATGCTGGTGCGCGCGGTGATGAACGACCGGCAGGCCGCCGAGTTCGAGGCGAAGAAGGAGTGCAACTTCGCCATCGCCCCGGCGAGCATCGGCCGCTTCCGCGTCAACTGCTTCGTGCAGATGGGCTGCGTCGGCATGGTGCTGCGCGTGATCACTACCACCATCCCGAACTTCGACGACCTGAAGCTGCCGGCGATAATGAAAGAGGTCGCGATGACCAAGCGCGGCCTGGTGATCTTCGTCGGCGCCACCGGCTGCGGCAAGTCGACCTCGCTCGCGGCGATGATCGGCTACCGGAATGAGAACAGCCACGGCCACATCGTCACCATCGAGGACCCGATCGAGTTCGTGCACCCGCACAAGAACTGCATGATCACGCAGCGCGAGGTCGGCGTGGACACCGACTCCTGGGAAGCCGCGCTCAAGAACACCTTGCGGCAGGCGCCCGACGTGATCCTGATCGGCGAGATCCGCGAGCGCGAGGTGATGGAGCACGCCATCGCCTTCGCCGAGACCGGCCACCTGGCGCTCGGCACGCTGCACGCCAACAACTCCAACCAGGCGATGGACCGCATCATCAACTTCTTCCCCGAGGAGCGGCGCCAGCAGCTGCTGATGGACCTGTCGCTGAACCTCAAGGCGGTGATCTCGCAGCGCCTGCTGCCGCTGCGCGAGGGCAAGGGCCGGGCCGCGGCGGTCGAGGTCCTCCTCAACTCGCCGCTGATTTCCGACCTGATCTTCAAGGGCGAGGTCCACGAGATCAAGGAGGTCATGAAGAAGTCGCGCGAGCTGGGCATGCAGACCTTCGACCAGGCCCTCTTCGACCTGTACGAGGCCGGCCGCATCAGCTACGAGGACGCGCTGCGCTTCGCCGACTCGACCAACGAAGTGCGTCTCGCCATCAAGCTGCAGGGCAAGGAAGCGAAGGACAAGGACCTCAGCAAGGGCATCGAGCACCTCGACATCGTCTGAGGTGCCTGCCTAGCAACGCGCTTAAGGGCGACGCCGTTCTACGCGTCTAATGGGACGAGCCGCTAATAACTATTCTCCGGCCTAATGTAACACTTGAACTCCACCACATTGCCCGAAGGATCGGCGATCATGAAGCTTTGATGCTCGTGAGGCGTTTTGCGAAATCGCGCGATGGGACGCACCAAAAACTTGATCCCGAGGCTCTCGACGTGGTCGCGCATTCGTGAGAAATCGTCGTTCTGCAGAAATGTGAGCCCGAAATGCCGCGGATATGCCCGTGGGTTGACTTCGGTCGCACGTCTTTCGAGATGACAGACCAGTTGCAGAACCCCGCCGAAGCTGAATGTGACGCGGTCTTTGAGGATCCGTACCGGCTGCGCACCGAGCACTTCGGAGTACCAGCGAGCAGCCTCCTCGAGCGCGCGGCACGGCACCGCGATGTGCGCGATGTAGCGTCCCGCAATTACCCGGGTGTTGTCCAGCAAGCCGTCGGCGAGCTCGAATTCGGTCATGTCGCAATCAATAGATCCCAACAAGAAAAGCGTATCAGCAACGGCGTGTCCGTAGCGCGGTTCTATTTATTCGGGATGACAAACGTTAACATCCGCTCTCCCAAGCGAGCGAACCTGCTGCTGCAGAGAACATGAAAAACTCGGGCGCGAGCCAGGGCCAGTCGGCATCGGAGCTCATCTCGAAAAGAATCGCCGAACTCGGGGACTGGCGCGGGGAAACCCTCGGCAGAATGCGCAAGCTCATCAAGGAAGCAGACCCGGACGTCGTCGAGGAGTGGAAGTGGATGGGCACTCCGATTTGGTCGCACGACGGCATCATCTGCACTGGCGAATCCTACAAGAATGTCGTGAAGCTTACCTTCTCCAAGGGCGCGTCTTTGAAGGATCCGGCCCGTCTCTTCAACTCGAGTCTCGACGGAAACGCACGCCGCGCGATCGACATCCACGAAGGAGAACAAGTTGACGAGTCCGCCTTCAAGGCGCTCGTTCGCCAAGCGGTCGCCCTCAACAGTTCTGGCAAGTCGAAACCTTCGAAGAAAGCGAAGTCCTAAGGGATGTGTTGGTCGCGTACGCAAAGGGCTATTTGGAAGGAGACCCACGATGTCCGTTAAGACGGTGATCGCAATGTTTGCGACTGTTGCCGCTACCTTTGCGGCCCCGACGATCGTTCACGCAGCCCAGGAGAAGCCGACCAAGCAAACCGCAACGCCCAAGCCCACCAAGAGCGGCCATGCCGCGGTCAACGGGGTGAACTACTACTACGCCGTCTATGGCACGGGCGAGCCGCTGTTGCTCCTTCATGGCGGCCTGGGCCAGATCGAGATGTTCGGCCCCAACCTGACCAAGCTCTCGCAGAGCCGGCAGGTGATCGGTGTCGATCTGCAGGGCCACGGCCGCACGCCGCTGGGCGATCGCGAGATCAGCCTGATAGACATGGGCAACGACATGGCCGGCGTGGTGAAGAAGCTCGGCTACGACAAGGTCGACGCGCTCGGCTATTCGTTGGGTGGCGGCGTCGCGCTCCAATTCGCCGCTCAACATCCGCAAATGGTTCGCCGCCTGGCGCTGGTCTCCACCCTGTTTGCGCAAGACGGGTTCTATCCGGAGATGCTGCCGCAGCAGGCGGCAGTCAGTGCCGCGATGGCGGAGCAGATGAAGGAAACGCCGATGTACAAGTCGTACATGGCGATTGCGCCGCATCCGGAAGAGTTTCCGAAGCTGCTCGATGCGATGGGCGCATACATGCGCAAACCGTACGACTGGTCGGCGGACGTCAAGAAGCTGACCATGCCGGTGATACTCATCTACGGCGACAGCGACATGATCCGGCCGGAGCACATCGTGAAGTTCTACCAGCTGCTCGGCGGCGGACTGAAGGACGCGGGCTGGCAGCGCGAGCACATGTCGCAGAATCGCCTGGCGATCCTGCCGAACATCACGCACTACGAAATGGGCCTCGCACCGCAGTTGGTCGACGCCGCCCTGCCGTTCCTGAACGGCCAAGGCCGCGCCAAGAGTTGGGACGAGCAGGTGAGCGCGAAGTAAACATGGGCCGTCGCACACCACCCTCTAACCTGGCGGTGGTAACGGGAACGACTTCCGGCATCGGGGCCGCGCTCGCCAAACAGCTCCTGCAGCGGGGCTGGGAAGTTGCGGGCGTTGCGCGGCGGACGCCGGTGCTCGAGAACCCCCGCTACCATCACCTCGCGGTCGATCTTGGGGATGTGCCGATGGCGGTCAAATCGATCCAGAGCAAGTTCGGCCCGCTCCTAAGCGAGCGGGCATGGCAGCGCGTCGGGCTCGTGAACAACGCGGCCAGCGCCAGCCCGCTCGGGCCGGTACAAAACCTCGACGCGCACGAGCTGGTCCGGCTGTATGCCATCAACGTGGCAATCCCGACCTGGCTCATGGGGTTCGTAGTGCAGAACAGCCATCGCGGCGCAATGATTCGAATCGTGAACCTGTCCTCGGGCGCCGCTGTGCGGGCGTTTCCAGGGCTTGCCGCCTATTGTGGCGGCAAGGCGGCGCTTCGGATGGCTGGGATGGCCTTCGCCGCAGAGCTGGAGTCGCCGCGCTCGACGGCGACGCCGGACGTGGCGATCCTGAGCTATGAGCCAGGGGTGGTCGACACTGAAATGCAACTCGCCACGAGGTCGAAATCCCAGGAGGAATTCCCCTGGGTGGAGACGTTTCGAGGTTTCGCGGCGCAGGGCGCGCTCGTCGCGCCCGAAATCCCGGCTGCCGAGATCGTGGAATTTCTCGAAGCCGACGGTCGCGCTCATTTCATCGAACGTCGCCGCGGCGGCTAGTATCATGGGCGCCTCGCGGAGGTCGATTGAAGGATCAAGCCACCGACATCCATCCCGCTACTGCACGGCGCTGGCCCGATCTCGAGAAGCTCTTCGGGCCGAACGGGGCTTATTCGAACTGCTGGTGCATGTGGTGGCGCTTGCGCCATCGGGACTTTCGCGTCCTTCAGCCCGCGGAGCGCAAGGCGGAGCTGCGCGGTTGGGTGCGCTCGGGCGCCGAGCCGGGGCTCATCGCGTACCGCAAGGGCGTGCCCGTCGGGTGGTGTGCCGTCGCGCCCCGCTCGGAGTATGCCGGCCTTGCCGCTTCGCGCAGCCTGAAGCCGGTGGACGGCGCCGCCGGGGTGTGGAGCGTCACCTGCTATTTCGTCGCCCGGGACCAGCGGCGCACCGGCCTCATGGCTGCGCTCCTGGGCGCTGCCGAGAAGCACGCAAAGCGACACAGCGGACTTATCCTTGAAGGCTATCCGGTGGCGGCCGAGAGGCTCGCGGGTTGCGCCGGCTACACGGGTGTCGTTCCAGCGTACGAGCGCGCAGGGTTCCGCGTCGTGGCGCGGCCAAGCCGCGCTTTGCGCATCATGCGGAAGACTCTCCGGCCAACGCCGGAGTAACGGGCCTCAGCCGGGCTTGCGGCGCCGACTTCCCGCCACCATCTCGAATTCGTACAGCCGGCACTCGAGCCCCCCGTTCCACAGGGGCTTGCGGGCCGAGGGCTCGAGGCGGATCAGCTTGGGCAGGCGCAGGTCGGCGGTGAAGACATGGCAGCGCCAGCCGGCGAATTTTTTCTTCAGCGCGTCGCCCAGCTCGGGGTAGAAGCGCGCCAGTTCCTCTTCGCTTCCCATGCGCTCGCCGTAGGGCGGGTTCATGACCATCACCCCGGCGGGCGCCGGCGCGCTTCGCCCCAGGACATCGGCTTGCTCCAGTTGCACCCAGCGCTCGACGCCGGCGGCAGCGAGATTGCGCCGCGCCGCCGCGAGGGCGCGCGGGTCGGTGTCGCTGCCGTAAAGCCCGAGATCTGCCTCGGAAGAAGACCCCTGCGCGTCGCGTTTCAGTTTTTCCCATAGGGGCGAATCGAAAACCGCGAGCTTCTCGAAGCCGAACGCTCTACGCGCGCCCGGAGCGCGGCCGCGCGCCATGGCGGCCGCCTCGACGAGCAGCGTGGCGCCGCCGCACATCGGATCGAGCAGAGGCTCG
>Ga0209378_1001079_pt1 | contig 19576 bp, 14 predicted proteins | sample GraSoiAngelo_156_FD_186170 | JGI IMG/M metagenome (GOLD analysis project Ga0209378, IMG submission 186170) | Grasslands soil microbial communities from the Angelo Coastal Reserve, California, USA - 14_1009_13_40cm (SPAdes) (version 2) | ecosystem: Environmental > Terrestrial > Soil > Grasslands ...
TCGAACTTGGGCGCTCCCGCCTGTCCGCGCTTCGTCTTGATCACGACGACGCCGTTCGACGCCTTTTGTCCGTAGATCGCCGATGCCGACGCCCCACGCAGAATCTCAATGTTCTCGATGTCGTTGGGATTCAGGTCGGCGATGCGGTTCACCTGCGCGTCCTGGTCGAGCGAGGGGTTTGACCCGCCCGACGCGGCCGTCACCGCATTCTGGTTGGACGGGATGGCGATGTCGCTTACGATCACCCCGTCTACCACGTACAGGGGCTCGGCCGTCGCGTTGATGGACGTCACGCCGCGGAGCCGAACCTGAAGGCCGCCGCCCGGCGCTCCCGAGTTCTGTTGGATGTCCGCGCCGGCCACCTTCCCTTGCAGCTGCTGCTCAATGCTCGGCGTGGGCGCGTAGGCGAGGTCCGACGACGAAACCGCCGCCACCGCGTTACCGGCGTTGCGGCGCTCGACGCCGGTGGCGATACCCGTAACCACCACCGCTTCGAGGTTGAATACGTCTGGCTCGAGAGCGAACTCCACGCTCTCCTGAGTCGCGGGGACCACCACTTGGCTGCGCTTGTAGCCGATGCGCCGAACGACGAGCGTGACCTCTCCCTGAGGCGCGGCTAGCGAGAACTGCCCTTGATCCCGCACCAGGGTGACGATGGTGGTTCCGAGGACGGAGACGCTCGCCCCCCCAACCGGCTCATGAGTGGTGGCGCTGATGACCCGACCGGTGATCTGGCGTTGCTGGGCCGCCGCCCCGACCCCGACGGCGAGACTCAGCGCGAGCGAGACAAACAAGGCACGTGGTATCACGATCCCTCCGGACTGGTTACGCCGCACGGAACGGCAAACGCCCGCTACGTTGCGCGCGATTCCCGAGGTCCGCAAGGAGGGGAGGTCAGGGCGCGACGGCCGGGGCCGTCGCCCGGCGCGCCCGCAACGCCAGATACACCGGCGGCCCCGCCACCGCGAGCAGCACCGCCACCACCACGCCCGGCAACCCGATCGCCCGGCTCCGCACCTCGAGCACCAGGCCCGCGACGAGCACCACCAGCGGCAGCGATGCGAGCGCCACGAGCGACGGCACTCCCAGCGGCACGCGGAACACGCCCCGCAACGCCGGCTCGGCGCGCCGCAGCCGGATCAGTGCCGCGAACTCGAGCCCCAACGCCGCCGTGTAGAGCAGCACGTCGCCCGCGAGCAGGCCGCCGAACGGCAGCAGCGCGAAGCCCGAGTACACGAGGGCCGATACCAGCACCGCGTTGCGCGGCGTGCCCCGCGCATCGGTGCGCGCCAGCGCCGCAGGCAAGAGCCCGTCCTGCGCCAACACCAGCGGAATCCGCGAATACACGAGCAGCAGCGCGTTGAACAGCGCGAACGCACTCAGCATGCCCGCCAGCGCCACCCACACCCCCAGCCATCCGCCCACTACCGCGCGCGCGAGCCCCGGCCAGGCGCCGTCCGTCCACGTCGTCCAGTCGGTGAGCGCCAGCACGGGAACGATCGTGAGCAGGTAGACGACGGTCACGAGCGGCAGCGCGCGCGCCAGGGCGCGCGGGTACGTGGCCGACGCCTGGTCGATCTCACCGCCGATCGTCGAGGCGTTGTCCCAGCCGCTGTAGTTCCAGATGCTTTGGGACACACCAATGCCGAGGGCACCGAGAAAGGACGTGCCCGCGGCGTGAAACGGCGTTACCGGGAAAGGCGTTGCCGGTTGCCCAAACCACCGGGCGACCGCCACAGCGGCGAGCACCGCAAACGGCGCCAGCACCGCCGCCACGAACCACCCCGACGCCGTCCCGACCACGCGCGTTCCACGCAGGTTCAGCCACGTCGCTCCCCAGATCATCGCCAGCGCCACGATCCAGCGCTCGAGCCAGCCGAGCCCCGGCAAGAAGAAGCTCAAATACTGGATCAGGAGCACCGGGTAGATCGCCATATCGAGCAGCGAGTAGGTCCACGACAGCCAGCCGTTCCAGAAGCCCCAGAAGCGGCCAAACGCCCGCTTCACCCACTGGTAATAACCGCCCTCGGCCGGGAGCATCGAGGCGAGCTCGCCCACGAGCAGCGTTTCGGGCACGCTGTAGAGGAGCGGCGTGGCGACGAGCAGCAGCAGGGCGACGCCGGGCCCGACCGAGCCCACCAGCCCTTCCAGGCCGAACGGCCCGCCCGACACGGTGAAAAACATCACCGCGACGAGCGGGCCGAGTCGCAACCGGGAGGAACGTACGGCGGGAGGCTCGGTCGTCACGAATGGGCGTGCTCGTGCCCGGCGCCCCAGATGACATGGGGATCGTCGCCCGCGAACGCCAGCACGTGCACCATCCAGCCGAAGATATGGGGCAGGAACCGCCCGCCCACGGCGCTGCACGCCGGGGCGGTCGCGATCGGCGACTTGGGGCCGAACACCGGGCGGCCCTCACGCGTGTCGCGCCACCGTCCGCCCTGGCCCCGGGGCGGCACGCACCAGTTCACGTGCTCGTGCCAGCGCGCCACCGACAGGGGTACGCGGGTGTCCAACTGGTCGAGCGACGCGCGCCCCGGCGCGGCGTACATCGCCCCCATGAGCTCGAACGTCCCGCCCGGCTGCTTGCGGTACAACAGCGACGTCGGCTTCGCCGGGTCGAAGCGCAGCATCTCCGCGACCGCCCAACGGCGGTTGGTGAAGTGATAGACCGGCTGTGGCACGCCGGGGAGGAACTGCCGGAAGCCGTCCGCCTCCGCGACGCGCACATCGCGGTACTTGCCGAGCGAGGCACGCATCTGGGCCACGATGGCGGCGGCGCGCGTCGAGTCGGCGACGCTGCCGGGACGGAGCGGCGTGAGCGTCATGTGCGGGTCGGCAGGCATCGGTCCGCCCATCGCTTCCTGGGCCGCGAGGGTCGCGTGCTGCTCGGTCGAGTCGATCGCGTCCATGTCCTGCGACGCCGGCGCGGCCTGCCGCGTACGACACGCGCTCGCGGGGCCGACGACCAGCGTGGCGATCAGGCAACACCAGGCGACCGACGCGGCATGAACGCGCATTGTGACCTCGCAGGGGGGTCCCGGAGGTAATCTAGAAGGGTCGGGGGGGCGCAAGAAACGAACCTGTCGGGAAGGAGTCGCTCATGAGGTCGATCGTCCGTTCCCTGCTGGCGGTCGCCGGCGGGCTGCTGGTCGCGCAATGCCACGAAGCCTCCCTCACCGCCCCGCGCCCCATCACCGCGCTGCCACGAACACTGAGCGCGGCGGAAACCGGACTCATCAGCGCGGACAACCGGTTCGCCTTCAGTCTGTTCGGCGAGATCGCGCGCGAGACGAGCCCCGACTCGAACCTCTTCATCTCGCCGCTCAGCGCGGCGATGGCGCTCGCCATGGCCTACAACGGGGCCGCCGGCGCCACGCGGGCCGAGATGCAGCAGGTGCTGCAGCTCGACGGCATGACGCTCCACGACGTCGACCAGTCCTCCCGCAGCTTGATCGGGCTGTTGCGGGGGCTCGACCCCCAGGTGGTGTTCACCCTCGCCAACTCCATATGGTACGACCGGCTACCTCGCAACGACCAGGACGTACTTCGATGCCCGGGTCGAGAGCCTCGACTTCCGGAATCCCGGGGCGGCGACGACGATCAACGCCTGGGTGAGCGACCAGACCCGCGGCAAGATCCCGACCATCGTGCCCGATCCCATCCCTCCGGACGTCGTGGCCTACCTCATCAACGCGATCTCCTTCAAGGGGAGCTGGACGGCGCGGTTCGACAAGAGCCTGACCAGACCCGGAGCCTTCCGCCTCGCGACCGGCGCGGCCGCCACGGTGCCGATGATGACGCACGGGCGCACCGTGCGGGTGGGGTACGCACGAGCCGAAGGGGTGACCGTGCTCGATCTGCCGTATGGGGGTGAGGCGTTCAGCATGACGATCGCGCTGCCGCAGCACGCGGCCGGGATCGATTCGCTCGTCCAGGGACTGACGGAAGAGCGCTGGCGCGGCTGGGTCGGCGCGCTCGATTCCGGATCGTTCGAGGTAGTCATGCCGAAGTTCACGCTCACGTACGGGCTGTCGATGAACGACGTGCTCGCGGCGCTCGGCATGCCGTCGGCGTTCTGCGGCGCGTCAGGCACCGATTTCACGCGCATGAACCCAACCGGGGCATTGTGCATCTCGAATGTCAAGCATAAGACCTCCGTGGACGTGAACGAGGAGGGCACGGAGGCAGCGGCCGCGACCTCGATCGAGTTCGGCATCACGAGCGTGGGGCCGACCCTCGTGGTGGTGGATCGGCCGTTTGTCTTCGCGATCCGTGAGCGGCTCTCGGGAACGATCCTGTTCCTCGGCCGCGTGATGAATCCCGCGGCGACCTGACGCGGGGCCGGTCAGGGGCTCGTCGAGGCCAGCTCCGGGGCCCTGCGGGTCGGACGCCGCACCGGCCTGGCAGTCCGGCCCAGCACGCGCTCGTACACCGCGAGCTCCTGACGCGCGATGCGCGGCCACGCAAAGCGCTGGGCCTTTTCGACGCCGGCGCGCCCCATGGCCTCACGCCGGACGGGATCGCCCAGCAGCGCGATGGTCGTCTCCGCCCACACGGCGGGATCGTCCTTGGGAATGACGACCGCTTCGTCGCCGCCGGCGATCACCGACCGGAAGCCGTGGTTGTCCGACACGACCATCGGTGTGCCGCACGCCATCGCCTCGAGCAGCGTCACGCCGAACGACGCAATGGTGGTAGGACACAGGTACAGGTCGGCCGAGCCGTAGTAGGCGGGGCGATCCTCGAACACCTGCCCGGCGAACCGCACGCTCGCGCTCAGGCCCTCCGCCCGGGCGCGCCGCTCGTAGTAGTGCCGCCACGGCCCGTCACCGGCCACGGTGAGCACTGCACGCGGATAGCGCGCCAGGATCTGGGGCATGGCTTCGAGCAACGTGCCCAGGCCGTTGCGGGGCTCGATCCGCCCGAGGAACAAGAGCCGCGGATGGTCGGTGAGGGCGTCTGTGGGCCGGCGCCCGTTGGGCTTGAAGAAGGTCGTGTCCACGCCGTTCGGGATGATGTCCCACTCGAGGTCGAAATAGCGTGCGTTTGCCTCGACGACCGGCTGGCTCACCGCGATCGTCGCGGCGTGGCGGTCGAGGATCTTCTGGAACGGGCGCCGGAACACCCGGCAGCCGAGCGAGCGCGCGAACCACGAATGAAAGGTGGCGACCACGGGAATCCCGGCCCGCCATGCCGCGAACGGGGCCACGAGCCCCAACGTGGGGGCAAGGCCGCCGTGGACGTGCACGAGGTCGTAGCGCCCGGCGCGGAACAGCTGCTCCAGCCGCCGACGCAGCCGCCATCCGGTGGTGATGCGCGACACGCCGCCGTTCGCGTAGATCACCCGGCTCCTGCCCACCCGGCGCACGAACGGAGCGTCGCGGTAGTCGCCCATGTGGGACGTGACGACCGTGGCGGTGTGGCCCCAGGCATTGAGCTGCAGGGCGAGATTGTGCACGTGCTCCGGGATCCCCCCGAGCTGGGGATAGTAGTCCTCGGCGACCAGGGCGATGCGCATGACCAACCTGTCAGGCGAGTGGTGGACGGGCGAACGGCTTCGTCACTGTGACCCCGGAGCGCGCGTCGCGGTCACGCTCGCCGCGAGCCGGGTGACGGCGGCGAGCACCGCCCGGGGCTGCTCTTCATAGATGAAGTGGCCGGCCCCGGGCACGGAATCGAGGGCGAACGATCGCAGCGTGTGCTCCAGCAGTCGCACCTCCTGATCGCCGACGTCGCCGTCGTGGCGCGCCCCGCCCACGATCAGCCGCACGGGGCAGCGCAGCTCGGCCAGGTGGGGCGCGAGCTTCTCCGGCTCGCGGGCGTTGCCCATGGCCAGATAAGCCCTGAGCGTAGCGTCGAGATCGCGCGCCGCCCCCGCGGTGTACCCCTGGACCACGTCGTCCGTGACCCAGGTTGGGTCCCCCGACGAATCAATCAGCAGGCCACGGATCTTGCGCCGGATCAGCCGGATCCCGCCGAACAGCTTGATCCAGGGCGCGAACCGCAGGGCCCGTTTGAACGCCGGCGTGAGCGCCGACTCCGTCGGCCCCCCCTCTATCGACACCAGCCCCCGCACCAGGTCGGGGCGCTGATAGGCGAGGCGGAACGCCTCCGAGCCCCCGATCGAGTGGGCCACGAGCAAGACGCCTCGCACACGCAGGGTGTCGAGCACCGCGGCGATGCGGCCGGCCTGAGCGGTGAGGGAGTAATTCGCCTTGCGGGGACGACTGGACGACCCGATGCCCAGCGGCTCGACCACCACGGCCCGGTAGCCGGCGGCGGTGAGCAGGGGAACGAGCTTGCGGAACCCGAACGCGGAGCCAAACAACCCCGGGACGAGCACCACGGGCGCTCCCACGACCCTGCCGGCCACCTCCACCGCGAGCGATTCGGTGGGGGCGACGGAGACCTTGAACACCCGCGTGGTGGACGCGCTGTCGCTGAGCAGCAGAACCGCGAGCAACCACACGTGCCCGTGATCTCCTCGGGAAAACGTCGCAGGTGAGTGAGCCGGACGCCCACGGCCGCAGGGAGACCCGGTGGAACGGTCCCGCGTCACGCCCGGCGACTGAATATTAATGGATCGTGTGCGCCCGCTGCGCACCCCGCTGGGAAACGCTCGGGGCGCGCAGCGGTGGAGGATTGCTACTTCTTGACCGCCATGACCGCCGCCAGGGCGTCCAGGTAGCCGGTGCCGACCTCCCACAGGGCGAACCCCGGCAGGGGGCGCGCCGTCTGGGTGATCGCCATGGCGACCTGGTCGGGAGAGAGCGTGCCGCCGGCGGCCTCCTGCAACAGCGCCACCACACCCGCGACGTGCGGCGTGGCCATCGACGTGCCCGACGCACAGGTGTAGTACGGCTCGTTCGCGAGGCTGATCGCGCAACTGCTCGTCAGATCGAAGTCGTGGTTAGCGTCGAGCGCGTTCAAGACGGTCCCCGTGGACGCGCGGGTCGAGACGATGTGCACGCCGGGGGCGGTGATGTCCGGGTGGTACAGGTCGCTGCCGGGGAGGCCGCGCGACGAGAAATCCGCCAGGATCGGCGCTCGGTTCTGGCCGGTCGGGTCGTCGCAGTGGACGGCCGAGTTGGTCGGGTCTGGGCTCACGAGCTTGCACCCCGCGGCCACGCCGATCACCCAGGGCGCCACGCTGTACGGGTTGAGCGTGTTCTGATCGGGCCCGTCGTTGCCGGCGGCGAAGACGACGGTGATCCCGTGGTTGTGCACCGTCTTCGACGCCTTGTTGATGGGATCCTTGGGATCGAACGCGCCGCTCGTGCCCCACGAGTTGTTCACGACCTTGATGTTGTAGGCCGCCTGATGGTCCAGGATGTAGTCGAATCCCGCGAGCGCGAAGAAGATGAAGAGGACGTCCCCCGTGCCGACGCCGAGGAGGCTCGCCCCCGGTGCGACGCCCTTGTAGTAGCCGCCCGAGGCGGTGCCCAGCGCCGCTGTGATCCCGGCGACGTGCGTGCCGTGGCCCACGGACGTCTCGCTGTTGGGCAGGTTTTCGGCGAAGATGTCGACGCCCTGCTTGAGCGGCTTCGGGGCCGATTTGCCGAACGTGACGACGTCACTCAGGTTGAAGATGACCTTCACGTTCTGGACGGTGTGGCTGGGGTAGACGAGGTCGGGGTTATAGAGCCCGTCGATCCCTGAATCGAGGATCGCGATCCCCATCCCTTTTCCCGTAATCCCCATCGCGTGCACGGCGTCGGCACGAATCGTCGGGACGCTCTCGTGCAGCATCAGGGCGTAGAGGCCGGCGCCATGGCCGTAGTACTGGAGCTGGCGGTTCAGGTACACTCCCTGGACGCCGGGTAGGGCGGCGATCGCGCTGATCTGGGCCGGCGTCGCGACCCCGGCGACGAGCTCGAGATGCTTGAACTGCACCACGCCCGCGCCGAGGTTCAGCATCGCGCTCGTCACGGCGTCGCGCGTGGTGACCGTCTCGTCGTAGTTGACGATGATCTCGAGCGTGGCGGTGGGCGCCGCGCCCGCGAGCGCGCTCGCGAGCGCCGGGTCGACCAGGCTGGCCTGCAGGCGCGGCGACGCGGGACGCGCGGGCGCGGCGACCTCGCGCGGCGCCTCGCACCCGGTCACGAAGAGCAAGGATGCGGCGAGAAGAAGTCGTCTCATCGGACCTCCACGGCGACGTTGGGGGGGCGCAACACCGGGAATCGTCCCACCCCATGGCGGCAAAACCGATGCCGATAGTCGACGTGGAGGCAAGGCGGCAGGGGGTGTGGCAGCGATGCCACGGCGCCTGTCCAGGAGCTGTCAAGGTTCGGCGAGTCCTCTTGTGACCCCCTCAACGGCCGGCCATGTTCGGCGTCCTCAGGATACGCTCCCGACCCCCCGGTCGCCCGCCGTCAGCGTTCATCCTAGCACTTCGACATCGGAGGCGACCATGCAAAGTCTCAGGCACGCGTGCGTGCGTGCGGTCCTGGCGGCGGTATTCGCGTCCGGGGGCTGGTACGGCGGCGCCGCGGCGCAAGACCCCCGCTCCGCGCTCGATCCCATCACGAGCGCGGTGATCGAGCATCCGATCACGACATCCTCGGCGTCCGCCCGGGACCATTTTCTCCGCGGTCAGCGGGAGCTCGATCTGGCGCGGTTCATCGACGCGAACGCGCATTTCAAAGAAGCCGTCGCGGCGGATCCGGACTTCGCCTTCGGCTACCTGAATGTCGCGAACACGGCGAACTCGCTGGCGGAGTTCAAGACCAATCTGGCGCTCGCCGAGCAGCATGCCGCGGGGGCGTCCGAGGCCGAGCGGCTCCAGATCCAGATGGCCCGCAAAGGGTTCGACCAGGACCTGACCGGGCAGCTCGCGCTGGGGCAAACGCTCGTGCAGAAGTATCCCGGCAGCCCGCGTGCCTGGCTCGCGCTCGCCGGCGTCCAGGGAGCGTGAAACCGCAACGAGGAAGCTCGTGCGTCGATCGCGAAGGCGCTGGCGCTCGCGCCCCGGATGTTCGTCGCACACACCACTCTCGGTCTCTCGTACGTGTTCGGTGAGCCGCGCGACTTCACGAAGGCACTCGAGCACATGCAGGCGGCGGAGAATCTCGCACCGGAGGAGCCTGGAGCGCACACGTTCCTGGGAGACGTGTACCGTGCGCAACGCCACCTGGAGCAGGCGCGCGACGAGTACGCGCGCGGCCACCAGTTGAACCCGCGGGACGCGATCCTGCTCGTGAAACGCGGCCACGCCAACACGCTGCTGAGCGACTACCCAGCGGCGCGCGCCGACTACGACTCCGCCATCGCCGTGGGCCGGGCGAATGAAAAGGCCGCCTACGCTCCGTTCCGGGCCTATGTCAGCGTGTATGCCGGGGAGCCAGGTGCCGCCATCGACGAGCTCAATCGGCTGGTCGCGTCGGTCGACGACATGGGCGTCCCGGACCCCAAGGCGGCGAAGGTCGCCGCGTTGAGCAACGTCGCCGTGATCGCGATTCATATTCGCAACCAGCCGGCGGCGGATCAGGCGCTCAAGCAGCTCGCGCCCATGCTCATGAAACAGGCCGACGAGGCGGCGAATCCCGCCTTCCGGCGGGGCCAGGAAGCGACCGTCGCCTACTTCGACGGGTGGTGGGCGGCCCGGCGAGGGGACTACGGGTCGGCGCAGCGTCAGGCGGACCGCATCGCGCAGCTCCTGGCACCGGACGCGAACCCGCGCAAGCTCGAGCCGATGCACCAGCTCGAGGGGTTCATCGCGCTGTATCAGGGCAAGTACGGCGAAGCGGCGGCGCACCTGCGACAGGGCAACCTGCTCGACCCCTACATCAAGTATCAGGTCGCCGTCGCGACCGAAGGGGCGGGGGACGTGGCGCAGGCGAAGCAGCTGTACCGAGAAGTGGCGGAGTACAATTTCAACACTGTGGGTTTCGCCCTGGTGCGCAAAGACGCGCAGCAGAAGGCGGGCGCGAGCACGCCCTAGAGCACCGTCACGCCAGCCGGCGCCACCGTTTCTCCATAGTCGATGATCACTGCAGCCGAGAAGCGCGGTTTCCCGGCGAGCTGGTAACGGAGGTACGTCTCGATCAGCTGCAGCGCGCGGTCGGGATCGCGCGGCTGCGCTTGCGCCAGATTGGTCCCGCCGAGTTTGTCGTACGTGTTCAGGACCATCTTGAAGTCGTTCTCGACGTCCCGGTCGAGAACCCGATCCCCGCGCCGCGGTCGTAGGTAACGATCGCCTAGCGGTCGTTCAAGATGACCTGCGCTGAGGCAGTCGCCGATCGTGCCGAAGCGCCGGGGGCTGAGCGAGTGGAGGTCGCGCACGCCGGGCCCGGTGAGGATGAAAAAGTCGATGCCGCGCTGGCGAATGCGCCGCTGCAGCGTCTTGGCCCAGGCCGGAAGCGACGGCAGGTCGGTCATCGCGCCGAGACTAGCACGGCGCCCGAGGCTCCGTCAACGACTCGAACCACCTATCCGATGTCCGGACCACGCCGTATCCTTGCGGTCAGCATATGCCGCGTGCCTCCGTCGTGGCGATTCTTGCCAGCCTGCTCGCGAGCCGCTTCGCCGCCGCGCAACGGTGTCAGGGTTTCTTGTCGTTTCAGCGACGACCGGTTCAGGCGTTCGTGCGCGGACAGTTGGGCGACGAGTCGAGATGGTATGCTGCGGGAGTGGCGCTTGGCAGCACCGGCGCGTTCGCGGAACTGGAATTGGGAGCGATCGACGTCGATGCCTTCGGCGCCGCGTCGTCGCGCACCATCAGGGGTGCTGTTGGCTACCAGGTTCCTCTGAACGAACGCGGTACAGCTCAATTATGCCCGATTGCGCAAGCGGTATTCGCGAGCGGCCCCAAGAATGTCAATGGGAGCGGCTTGGACTACGGTGAGACCGATTTCTCGTTCGGTCTGGCGGCCGGTGTCGTGGCAAACGGCACCGCTCCGCAGGTCGAGATCATACCCACCGGGTCCATCGCGTTTGGAAACGCGAGCAGCACGTTCACCAATTCGTTGGGCTCGGTTTCAGATTCCCATTCGGGGGCGTTTGGAGTTTTCAGTCTCGGGGTAGGCCTTGTGCTCGGTCAAGAAACAAGCATCACGCCCTCGCTCTCGCGTCCCTTTGGAGTGAGCGGTGCTTCGACGACCTTTGCGATCAGAGTTGCGTTCGCCTTCGGCGGCGCTCGCAGCAGGGTCCTGGGCACTCCTGCCACATCATGTGCAAAGCTCGCGAGCACTGATTCCACCGTCTACGACACGACACAGGTCACCGAGCGCGCCAGTCTGCGGAGCGCTCCCGAGCCTACGTACCCACCGATCGAGCCGGATCGCGGCGTCGAGGGTCGGGTGATCGTGGCCGTGGTCGTCGGGGCCGATGGCACGCCCGATCAGAGCTCCGCGCGCATCGTCCAGAGCGCCGATCCAGCCTTTGATCGTGAGGCATTGCGCTGGATCCGGAGCGTGTCCTACTGGCCGGCCTGCCGTGACGCTCGGGCGGTGCGCGCGCGCGTCGCGCAACCGGTTGACTTCTGCGTCTTCGGGTGTCGCCGCGGCAAGTCGTGATGCAACGCCCCGTGCTGAACGACCGCGCAACCTCCCTGCTGATGCTCTGCGCCCTCACGCTCGCGGCTGCTCCCCTCACCGCGCAATCCACGGCACCGAGATCGGGTCCCCTCGATGCACGTCTCCTTTCCGCACTGGTGTGGCGCAACGTCGGTCCCTTCCGCGGGGGACGGATCTCCGCCGTGTCGGGCGTGATTGGACAGCCCGGCGTGTTCTACGTCGGCACCCCGAACGGCGGCGTCTGGAAGACGACGAGCGCGGGAGAAACGTGGTATCCGATCTTCGATTCCGTCAGGAGCGTTTCGTCCATCGGCGCCATCGAGGTGGCACCGTCGGACCCCAACGTGATTTATGTCGGGACCGGTGACCTCAACTCCTTCTTTGAGGGGCTGGGCGACGGGATGTACAAATCGTCAGACGCGGGGCACACCTGGCGTCGGATCGGCCTCGAGGGCACACAGCAGATCACGTCCATCCTGGTTCACCCGCGCGACCCAAACCTCGTCCTGGTCGGCGCGCTGGGGAACTTCTTCCAGACCCAGAGCGACGCGCGTGGCGTCTTCCGCTCCACCGACGGCGGAGCGACCTGGGTCAAGACACTGTACATCGACGACAAGACCGGCATCGGGGCGCTCGCCCGCGCGGCGGACACGCCTGACGTCATTTTCGCCGCCACGAGGTTCCGCTACTTCCCACTGGGTGCCGACAACCCACCCAACGCGGACACGGCGCAGACGCGTTCGCGTCTCTACAAGTCCACGGACGGCGGCCTCACGTGGCGCGAGATCTTGGGCGGCGGCTTACCGTCTCTCACGGGTCGTGTGTCCATCGCCGTAGGGATCGGGACCCCCGCGCAGCGCGTCTATGTCATCGGCGACTTCGGGCTGTACCGCTCCGACGATGGCGGCACGGCGTGGCGCCACATGGCGGCAGACGACAAACGGATCGCCAACGCCCAGGGCGGCTACAATAGCGGCGTGTTCGTCGACCCGAAGAATGCCGACATCGTGTACACGTTCCATGTGACGGCGTACAAGTCCACCGACGGTGGCAACAGCTTCACCGCATTCAAGGGCGGCCCGCCCGGCGGCGACGATCCGCAGGTGATGTGGATCGATCCCACCGACGGCAAGCGCATGCTCATGGGCTACGACCAGGGCGCGATCGTCTCGTTCGATGGCGGCGACACCTGGAGCTCGTGGTACAACCAGTCCACGGAGCAGGTCTACCACATCGCCGCCGACAACGCGTTCCCCTATTGGATCTACGCGACCCAGCAGGACGCGGGCGCGATCGCGACCAACAGTCGCGGCAATCTGGGGACGATCACGCCCATCGACTGGAAGCCCGTGCCGGGCTGGGAGTGGGGCACGATTCTGCCGGATCCGCGCAATCCCAACGTGGTCTACTCGAGCGGGCTCAGCATCTCGAAGATCACGTACCCCGGCGGCGAATGGATCAACGTCGGGCCGGAGCAGGACCCGTCGCTCAAACTGCGCGTGACACTCAACCTACCCATCGTCTTTGCAACGTGGCACGGGAGGCGCGAGCTGCTCGCTGGCTATCAGTATCTCATGGCGACTGCTGACGGAGGCGCGACCTGGTCGAAGCTGAGCCCCGATCTCACCACGCCTCATCCCGGAGTGCCCGTGCTCACCGCACAGCGGGTCCCAGTGCGTGATTCGACCGCGCCGCCCCGCCGCTTGGCCATTTGGTCGATCGCGGCATCGGCCGTGACGCCCGGCGTGATCTGGATCGGGACCACGAACGGCCTGGTCCAGGTATCGCGCGATCATGGCAGGTCATGGACTGACGTTACGAACCCGGGCACCGAGCTCGGTGTACGCCCGATGTTCCCGACGGTCGAGGCATCCCCCTTCGACGCGAGCACCGCGTACGTCGCGGTCGATGCGCACTATCGCGGCGACTTCGACCCGTACATCTACCGCACGCGTGACTATGGGAAAACGTGGGCAAAGATCGTCACGGGATTGCCGGCCACCGTGACCGGCGGCGCCTTCGTGCACGTCGTGCGAGCCGATCCAAAACGCCGCGGTCTCCTGTTCGCAGGTGCCGAGACCGGAGTGTACGTCTCGTTCGACGACGGCGATCACTGGCAATCGCTGATGGGCAACCTGCCCACCACGGTCGTGAGCGACCTCGCCATCCATGACAATGACTTGATCGTCGGCACGTATGGTCGCGGCATCTGGATCCTCGACGACTTCGCGGTGCTCCGCCAACTCGACCCGGCCGCGGGGGCCGAGCCGGCCCACCTCTATGCGCCGAGTGATGCTGTGCGCGTGCGGCGCAACGTGGACTACAACACGCCCTTCCCGCGCGAGGAGCCGCAGGCACCGAACCCGCCGGAGGGAGCGATCTTGTATTACTCGCTGGCCGTCAAGCCGTCGGCCCACATTGCGGTCGATGTCCTCGATGCGAGGGGCAACGTCGTACGCCACCTGACGAGCGCTCCCACGACGTCCGTGCGCGAAGCGGCGCGTCCCCCGATGGAGAGCTTCTGGCTCGCCCCGCCCAGCGCGCTCCCCGTGAACGTCGGACTCAATCGTGCGACGTGGGACCTGAGATACGACCCACCGCCCGCGTTCGCACACACCTTCGCATTCAACGGCAATCCCGGCTCGACACCGGCATTGCCCGAAGGGCCGCTGGCGCTGCCCGGCGCGTACATGGTGCGGCTCACGGTCGACGGTCGGCGCTACACCCAGACCATCGCGGTGCGCGCCGACCCGCGCTCACATGTCTCCCCCGCAGCGCTCGCCGCCCAGCATGCGCTCCTCATGCGGCTCAACTCCGGACTCCAGGCGACGTGGGATGACTTCAGGCCCGTGGCCGCACTGCGGGCTGCGGTGGCGCGGGTCGCTCCTGACGACACGGTTTCGGAAGTGGGGAAAGCGGCGCAGGCGCTCGCGGCGACGCTGGATTCCATCGCCGGCGATTCGCTCGCAGACGCGCGCCAGGTGTGGGACCCCCGGCCGGCGGCCTGGAGCCTGGTCGCATTGAACAGCGAGTTCGGACTGCAGTTGACCGCGCAGGACAACGCCGACCACGCGCCCACGCAAGCCGCGCTGGCCGCGGCACGCCAGAGCTGCGGTGAGCTAGGGAAGGTTGTCGGGCGTTGGCAGCAGACCGTTCAGCGGGACGTGCCGGCATTCAACCAGCTGCTGGCGCGCCATGGCATGACGGCACTCGCGATCCCGCCGGCAGGAGGGAAGCTCTGTCCTTGAATGAGGCGAGCAGTTGGTTGCTAGTAATGGCCAGGGGCGGAATCGAACTGCCGACACGCGGATTTTCAGTCGCGGCCGTGGCCGGCACCATCGTCACATGCGCGCGCGAACAAGCGCAACGACGGGCGCTTCGCGCGGGATGAATACTGGCTCGGGCCCCCGGTTCGCGTACGGTTGACACAGGATTGACACAGTTTTTCATGGGGGCGCCCGAAGCGCAATCAACAAGCCCCCTAACGTGACGAGGCCCCCACTCTCTGTCCAGACGCCCGGCCGACTCAGTGTCCAGATTGACCGGCGAGAGCCGCAGCTTCGAGCGTGTCAGCGTCGGCTCGCACCTCCTTCGATACGCTCTTCGTGTTGTAGCCCTCGAGAAGGTTCGCCCGTTCGACAACCCACGCCGAGACGTCGAGCGACGTCGCTCCCTCCGACGGAAGCGTGAGAATGACAACCTCTGAACGCCTACAGCCAGTGATATGGATGATTCCGCACTTGTGCTCCTTCTCAGCGACGAGCAGGGCACCTACTACAAAGCGTAACCGGAAGCCAAGGTCGAGCAGGCGCTTACCGCCTTCGTCGCCGTGGTAGGTGGTGTACCCCAACTGGCGCGCCCGTGCGTCCGCGCGGCTCAAGGCCGCCGCAGCGTCGCCGCCTGGAAGCGGGGCGACCGCCGAGTACTCATGGGGGCCACCGCAGGCGCTCTGAGAACACAAGCTGAGCGCTGCGATGATAGAGAGCGCGCGGGTCAGCATGGTGTAGCCTCCTTGAGCATGGTGCAAGCCTCCGTGGAAAAGCGCACGTTGTGGTGATCCGGTCAAGACGCCGTCAAGAACCGACTGCAGGCGGGTTTTGTCGGCGGGGACGGGTGAAAATGCGATAAGGGGCGTGATCCCGCGAGCGCAGCCCACGACCTGCGTGCCGCATTCCCGCCCGGCGCCGCCGGCCGTGACGCGAGTGCCCCTCGTTTCCCGTGGGATTGACACGGCGGCTGACACAGCGGGGCCGCAGGCGCCACTATGTTTCGTCGAGAATGCCCTATCCGGAGGGACACGCGGCGAGGGCGACCTGTATTTGCCTCATGGAAAAGAGATTTGCGCGAACAACTCCGGTTGGTTGAGCCCGAATTGACACAGCATTGACACAGCCGCGCGGCGGGCGCCGCGCTAAGTGCTTGTGATGCAAATGGCCAGGGGCAGAATCGAACTGCCGACACGCGGATTTTCAGTCGTGTCCGCCGGGGAAACGAGCACCCACCCCGAGCGCCCACCGCCAGCTAATCTACCCGTTCTCACCACTTCCGCGCAGCGCTTCTCTCCCGCCGTCGCTCGTGTTATCTGCTGGTGGAGGGGACAAACGGGGGACAACGCCCTGTAGTGCAAGGCACCGCGGGAGGCGCCGTGTCGTGGTCGTCCTGGCGCTGGCATTAAGCGGCCTGACCTGTACGCTTCCACCGCCACGAGCGCTAACACCCAGGTTCCCTTCCAATACCTTGACCGCGAACGCCCGGCCCGTACTGTGGCCTGCTCGACGCGGGGGCACAGCACTACTGCGCGCACGATCACGCGATGCGGTACGCGGCGAGCGGCCCGCGCAGCTCGACGGGGATTCGGCGGTGGGCGTACCGGCCGGCCGATCGCGACCGCCCGCGATGACGAAGATCATTCTGCTCGCTCAAGAGTCTCGGTTGCGCTTAGCCTGAGGTGCCGCCGACATGCCCGGCAGCAATGGCTTCCAAACGCTTCTTCAATCGGGCCAGGTAAATGGCTGGAGGCTCCAAGAGCGGAATTGCCGGTTGCACACGGGGCTTGACCTGAGCTAGCAGGTCCAGCGCCACTCGCGCCGACAGGGCGTGCGGCAGGTCGAAGTCTTTAAGACGGTACGAAACCGGGAGGCTGTTCTGCCAATTGCTGTGGTTTTCAATGTAGCGGAGGACTCGCCCCAAAACGCCCCTCGTCTTCTCGTCGGCAACGAAACCAGCGTACTGGTCGATCAAGCGCTCCGGCGTCAGCTCAGCCGAGCGACACATCTGTCCGAATGCGTAGATGTTGAGGGACTCAGCCTCTCGAAAGATCGCATTGGCGACCAGACCGTCCAGGCCGAGCCTGAGACCGGAATCGACGAGAGCCCGGATGTAGCGCGTCTCGCAGGAGGATTGCCCACCGGATTCGTGGTTGTTGGGCTTCACGAAGCCGTCGTCGGCTTCGTCCACGAGGAAATACGGCCAGCCAAGCAGTGGGCCAACTCCCCGCTTTCGCAGCGTCTCAATATCTTGTGCCGCGGGATAGAGCTCTGGCTTCAGCCCCGCTCGCGCGTAACGGCTCAGGGCAAGCGACCGGTAGTAGTTATGGAGAGGGAAAGACACGCCACTCCTGGGCCCAAGCAGCCCGGGTGCCGCCACGGCAGCGCGCGACAGTTTGACCTCCTGCTCCCAAAAGCGCAGGCTGGATGGCGATGGAAAGCCTTCCCACTGGGCTATGCTCCAGAGATTCACGATGAACGTTGCTGCAGACGCTTCCTGCTTTACGATTTCCTGCACCTGGCGACAGAACGACACGCAGTCTTCCAACGTGCTGTTGCCTTCGGGGTCTCCACCCGGATCTCCGGGAAGGAAGACAAATACGTCGGCGCCCCGCAGTTGGGACACGGCGTGCCGCAGATGCGCGAAACGCTCGGTCAGTTTGGTCTTGTCGCGCGGGCTGAAAACCCCGGGAAAGTTAGCGCCCAACGTACTGTCAGGCCCCGTCCACTGCTCCATACCGGCGAGCAGGACGATCCCCACGCGGAACCCCTTGTCATGCGCCAACGTGATCGCGCTTGACATGTCGTTGTAGTATTCTGGCAGCAGGTCGGGGCGACAGCGAAATCCGGCTTCGCAGAATTCCAGGTAGTTATAGCCGCAGGCTTTGAAGAAGTCATAGACTCGGGGGTCCTTCGGCGGCGGATCGGTCGGAAGGGAGGCGTACAGCCCCACAGTCTCGAAACCGCCTGCGTGCTCCGCCGAGCGACTTGCTTCCCGCTCGACCATCGAGGAATTCTGAAACAGAAAAGGTCCGGCGGACGTTGCAAGGACGGCCCGGAGAAAGCCTCTGCGATCCATGCTCTCTCGCATACGCTGCTCCAGCTCACGCTGAAAACTTGGGCAATGCTAATCCAGGACGAATGGATCGGAACGTACACCAAACGACACGTGTCAGCCGTGGCTCGCGAGAGACCAAGGACCAACACATGTGATCGAGAGGACGCTGGTTGGAAACTCCCGAGGCAGGACTCGAACCTGCGACCCGTTGCTTCAGCGAGCCGGGCGAGCCTGCCTCTGATAGTGCAGGTGAGGTTAAAACAGAACCGGACGTTCCGCCAGTCGAACGGCCGACCAGCGAAAAGTCGCCCCCGAAACCGTCACCGAAACCGTCACCGCGCAAGCGGCGCTCGTGAGCTGTGGCGTCGACGATCGGTCCGCGACGCGGAGCGTAAGAGCGGGGTCTCCCAAAGTGGAGCGTAGACCAGCGGTCTCCAAAGACGGCGGGTCCAAGCCGGCCCGCCGTTCTTGTGCTCAGACAGGGCTCTCCAAGACCCCCAAATCCCGTCAGGTCCCTCGCCGACCGGCAAACACTACGGCAAACATTTTTTCACCCGTCGTCGTCCATCACGACCGCCCCAACCGAACGCCACCCCGTGGAGTCGCCCCGCCAGACGGTGCAACGCGTGGGTCGGCCCGCGCCGGCGGCAGCCCAAACGTCGGTGATCTCCTCGGGCAGTGCTGGCGTGTGACCCGCGGGGTCGAAGTCGCGGACACCCACCCACGGCAGAAAATTGAGCGCGTCAACGTAGACGAAGAGGTGCCGAGCGGGTGCCCTCGTTGCGGCCAGCTTTCTGCGGTTGTCGTCCTTGCGCGCTTCCAGGTCGATGGCTTCAACGGCGCACTCCGCACCGACAGCCCCGCCAGTGCCCGGGTAGCCAATCCGAATCCCCGGCTGCTTCAACTTCACGACCCCCGCTGACTCCACGTCGAGATCCTGCCGCAGCCGGTCCACCGATTGGTACATGTAGGCGTGGGCGTGTGTGTGGAAGTACGAAAGGCCGTCCCTCTCCACGTCCGCGAGGTAGTCGTCGATCTCTTCCCGGATGCGCTTGATGTTGGCCCCCGGTAGCGGATGCACGAGCCAGTCTAGTTGGCACCTTTGTCGCGGGACTAGTCCACCCTGCTTCGTGATGGCCGCGTACGTCTGCACCTGCACCGGGTCCATCGAGGCGGTGACTTCTACCGGCACCGTCGTGCCATCCGCGTACGTGAGATCGAAGTCGTGACCACCCGTGGACTGGGCGGTGCGGGAGACCATCCTCGCGCCGGGGATCAGCGCTTCTAGAATGTGTTTGGCCGCGCGCTCGGCGTAGTCCATAGACTCCTCACTTAGGCGCTGCCGGCCTGCCGGTGGTGCAGCTTGTCACCTTCCGCATGGTACTCGTGCATGAAGTGAAACCAGCCCGGTGTAATGGGCGCGGTCGCGTGAGGATTCAACACCAGAATCAGATCAGCACCTGGGTACGTCGGCCGATTGAGCGCATCGCTAGCAGAGTACAGCAATGCGCTGATGCGGCCGTAGGCAGGGGTGACAAACAGATCGGTGGACACCTCCTCCCCAGACTGCTTGCGAACAGCCGGTGAGTATTGGTGCGACTGGCCAACGACCTGGCCGGTGGTGGGGTCGAGGTGGAGTTGCTCCCAGCCGATTGAAAAGGCGACACGGACGATGCGGGGCACGTTGAGATCGCCGTGGAGGAGGCCCAATCCGGCACCGCCCACTGCCACGATCG
>Ga0209378_1001087_pt1 | contig 19550 bp, 14 predicted proteins | sample GraSoiAngelo_156_FD_186170 | JGI IMG/M metagenome (GOLD analysis project Ga0209378, IMG submission 186170) | Grasslands soil microbial communities from the Angelo Coastal Reserve, California, USA - 14_1009_13_40cm (SPAdes) (version 2) | ecosystem: Environmental > Terrestrial > Soil > Grasslands ...
CGACCGTCGAGACCGTAATGTGTCGCGCGCCGATGCCGAGACCGTCCACATCGTTCAGGATCGTGAGCGCCGTGTCTACGGCGGGCCAGTTGAGCAGCGGCTCGCCCATACCCATGAACACGACGTTGGTCGGCCGTTTCGCCGGATCGAGCAGCATGAGCTCCCGCACCTGCGCGCCGATCTCGCCGGCGGTGAGGTTGCGCCGGAACCCCATCCGGCCGGTCGCGCAGAAGACGCAGCCCAGCGCACACCCCACCTGCGACGAGATGCACAGCGTGCGCCGTTTTCCCTCCGGGATGAGCACGGACTCCACCGCTTCTCCGTCGGCGAGCTTCCAGAGGAACTTCTCGGTGCCGTCACGCGACTCCTGGCGTGCGCCGAGCGTCAGCCGGAGGAGGGGGAACGCCGCGGCCAGGTCACGGCGCAGGGCGGTGGGTATTTCGGTCGCCCCGTCCCACGAGCCGAGCGGACGCTGCCACAGCCGCGGCACGATTTGGTGCACGCGGTACGCCGGCTCCCCGCGAGCCGCAACCCATTCGCCGAGCACGGCGCGCGCCGCGCGCGGCGTGAGGGAGAGCAGGTCCGTCACGGCACTCGCCTCCAGGCCCACGCCGCCGCCGGGCGCACAACTCGCCCGGCAGCGGTGGGGCAATCCATTGCATGACGAACGGTTACACAGCCACGTGGCGTCGTCGACTGAAGTTAACTATTTTCAAGTGTTTACGACACTTGGACGCGTGTGCGCCTGTCTGAGCTTCTGTCTCCATCCCGCATCCGAATACCCCTGACTGCGACGGACAAGGAGGGGGTGCTGCGAGAGCTCGTTGAATTGCTGGTGACGGGCAACGGGGCTGGGGGCGGGGGCGGGGGCGGGGGCGGCGGGGAAAACACCAGGGACGACGTGCTGGAGGCAATTCTCGAACGAGAGCGGCAGTTTCCGACGGGGATCGGCTACGGTGTAGCGGTGCCTCACGGCAAGACACCGGCGCTGTCCTCGCTCGTGGTCGTTGCGGGGACGACCCCTGCGCCGGTGCCGTATGAGACGGTCGACGGGGAGCCGGTGCGGCTGTTCTTCCTGCTGGCCGGTCCGGAATCCTGCGCCGGAGCGCACGTCAAGGTGCTGAGCCGCATTTCCCGGCTGGTGCGACGGGAGCCGATCAGAGGCCGCCTGCTCGGCGCGAGGAGCCCGGAAGAGTTCTACACCGTGCTGTGCGAAGCGGAGGTACCATAGAAAGCGCCAGTCGGACCTCCCGGCGCACGCACCGCTGCGGCGAGTTGCGGGCGCAGCATGTGGGGGAACGGGTGCGGCTGGGCGGCTGGGTGGATCGCCGCCGCGACCTCGGCGGCATCGTCTTCATCGACCTGCGCGACCGCGCCGGGATCGTGCAGTTGGCGGTGGGCCCCGGTGCGCCCGAAGGGGTGCGTCGTACCGCCGCCGCGCTGGCGAGCGAGACCGTCGTCGAGGTCGAAGGCGAGGTCAGCGCGCGACCGCCGAACATGAAGAACCCGGAGCTCGCCACGGGCGAGGTCGAGGTGCACCCAGGGAGGCTGGTCGTCGTCGGTCCGGCCGTGACGCCGGCGATCCCGGTGACGCGCGCGAAGGGCGAGGAGCTGCCGGCCGAGGAGCTGCGTCTGAAATACCGGCACCTCGACCTGCGCCGCCCCGAGATGCAGGCGAACCTTGTGCTGCGGCACCGCCTGCTGCAGCGGGCCAGGAAGACGCTGTCCGACCTCGACTTCCTCGAGATCGAGACTCCCATCCTCACCAAGCCCACGCCGGAGGGCGCCCGCGACTACCTGGTGCCGTCGCGCGTGCACCCGGGCGAGTTCTACGCCCTGCCGCAGTCGCCACAGCTCTACAAGCAGCTGCTCATGGTGTCGGGGTTCGACCGCTATTTCCAGCTGGCGCGCTGTTTTCGCGACGAAGACCTGCGCAACGACCGACAGCCCGAATTCACCCAGATCGACCTCGAGGCCTCGTTCGTGGAGACGGAGGACGTGCTCGGGTTCGTCGAGGCGGTGCTCGTGGCGTTGTGGGACGAGGCCGGGCACCGGATCGCGCGGCCCTTTTCCCGGATCCTGTGGCGCGACGCGATGGAGCGGTACGGAACCGACAAGCCGGATCTGCGCTACGATCTCCCCATCGCGGATTGGACCGCGCACGCCCAGCGGTTGCACGTGCCGTTCTTCGAGTCCGCCCTGCAGGACGGGGCGCGTGTGCGCGGGCTTGCGGTGGAGGGCGGCGGCGCGCTGACGCGCAAGGACGTGGACGCGCTTGCCGAGATGGCGAAGCGGCTTGGCGGCTCTGGGCTGGCGTGGGTGAAGCGCCAGGGCGACCAGATCTCGGGGTCCGTGGCGAAGCACTTCACGACGGAGACGCTGGGGGAGCTCGGCGTGGGAGATGGCGACGCCGCCCTCTTCGCCGCCGGCCCCGACCGCGTGACGTCTCCCGTGCTTGACCGCGTCCGGCAGGAGGTCATCCGGCGGCTCGCTCCTCCGCCGAAGGCGGCGCACGCGTTCTGCTGGGTCGTGGACTTCCCGCTGTTCGAGCCCGACCCGGAGACGGGGAAGCCGGTATTCGCGCATCATCCCTTCACCGCGCCGCATCCCGACGACCTGCAGCGGCTGGAGGCCGAGCCGTTCGAGTGCCGCGCGCTCCATTACGACGCGGTCTACAACGGCGCCGAGCTCGGCTCGGGCTCGATCCGGATCACGGACCCGGTGCTCCAGCGGACGGTGCTGGCGCGCCTGGGCATTTCCCCCGCGGACGCCGAGGCGCGGTTCGGGTTCTTGCTGAACGGACTGCAGGCGGGGGCGCCCCCGCACGGCGGGTTCGCCATCGGGTTCGACCGGGTGGTGATGCTCCTCGCCGGCGCGGGCTCGTTGCGCGACGTGATCGCGTTCCCGAAGACCACGGCGGCCCGCGCGCTGTTCGAGGGCGCGCCGGCGCCGGCGAACCCGGCGGACCTGGCGGCCCTGCACATCGCGATCGAGCGATGAGCGACGAAATCATTCACCGCCTGTCGACCGAAGGGGTGGATTCGTTCGCGCTCGCCGGCGTGAACGACGGCAACCTGGTGGAGCTGGCAAAGCGACTGGGCGTGCGGGTGTCGCTGCGCGGCGACACCCTTATGCTCCAGGGGCCGCTCCGTGCGGTGGAGCGGGCGACGCCGGTGGCGCAAGCCCTCGTGGATCTCGCGCGCGTGGGCGAGATCGTGGATGTCGAGGACGTCGAGCGGCTCGTCGACGAGGAATCCCACGGCGCGCCCGACCGCGCTAAGGACGGCGAATTCAAGATCATCCTCCCGGGGCTGCGGCGGGTGATCCAGCCGAAGACGGCGGGCCAGCGCGACTACCTCGAGGCGATCGTCAGACAGGACATCGTGGTGGGGATCGGCCCTGCCGGAACGGGAAAGACCTATCTCGCCGTGGCCGCCGCAGTGGACGCCCTGGCGCGCAAGCGGGTGCGCCGCATCGTGCTCGCCCGGCCGGCGGTCGAGGCGGGCGAGAGTCTCGGGTTCCTCCCGGGCGACGTGCAGGACAAAGTGGATCCCTACCTGCGCCCGCTGTACGACGCGCTCGAGGACATGATGCCGCGCGAGCGGGTGCAGCGGGCGATCGAGAGCCGCGTCATCGAGATCGCCCCGCTCGCCTACATGCGCGGGCGCACCCTGTCCGACGCGTTCGTGATCCTGGACGAGGCCCAGAACGCCACCGGCATGCAGATGAAGATGTTCCTCACCCGCCTGGGGGTGAACTCACGGGCGGTTATCACGGGCGACAAGACGCAGATCGACCTCACCAACCGCGAGGACTCGGGGCTGCTCCAAATCGAGCGGATCCTCCCGGGCATCGAGGGCATCGGCTTCTGCTACCTCGGCGAGGCCGACGTCGTCCGCCACCGGCTCGTCCGCGACATCATTCGGGCGTACGCCGAGGACGCGCAGGGCTAGCGTGAGGCTCCCGACGAAGCAGCAGGTGCGCTATCACGGCGCCCGCTGGTGGTGGGTGGCCGCGCTCGCCGCGCTCGCGTACGCGGCGTTCCCTTCCACTGCGGGCAACGTCGCGCCCCTGCTCGATCCCGGGGCGGTGTCCGAGCGCGAGGTCCTTGCGCCGTTCACGTTCCCGGTCAACAAGTCGGACCCTGACCTCGCGCGCGAGGCCGAAGCGCTCGCGAGCACGGTCAAGCCGATCTACGAGTTTCAGCAGCGCGCGCTCGACAGCGCCACGATCGCAATGCACGCGTTCTTCAGCGCGATGCAAACCGCCGCCGGCCAGGGCGGACCGTCGGCGATCCTGCGCTTCGCGAAGGACCAGGGCGTGGACCTGAGGCCGGCCGAGGCGGCCTACCTCGCCCAGAGCGGCCACCGCGCCCTTCTCGAGCAAGGGCTACGCGACCTGTTCGAGCGCACACTCGCCCTCGGCGTGACCGGAGCGGGCGTGCTCCAGCAGGAGCGCGCACCCGACCTCGTCGTGCGGCGCGGCGCATCCGAAGCGTCCGTGCCACGCGACCAGGTCCTGTCGTATGAGGGATACCTCGCCCGGGCCCGCGCCGCGCCGCCCGACAAGGGCTCGACGGTCGGCGTCTCCCTGTACATCCGGCTGGCGGACCATTTCTTCCGGCCCACCCTTGTGCCCAACGTGCTCGAGGCCGAGCGGCGCCGGGACGAGCTGCGGCGGGGCGTGGATCCGAACAAGTACGTCGTGCGCGGCGGCGACCGGATCGTGGGCGCCCACGAGGTCGTGACGAACGAAGCGCACGAGAAGCTCGTCGCGCTGTACAACGACCTCGTGCGGCGCGGGGCGGCGACCAGCCGGTCGCCGGGTGGCGTGTTCGGTCCCATGCTCCGCGATGCGTTGCTCCTCGGCATCTTCTGGGCGCTGATGGTTTTCTATCGCCGCGACATGTACGGCGACCGGCGCCAGGTCGCCCTGGTCGGCTGTCTGTTCGCGGTGAGCATCGTCGGGGCCGCGATCGTGGCGCGGGCGGAACCGGGGCATCCGGAGCTCATCCCGCTCCCGTTTCAGGCGATGACGCTCACCGTGCTGTTCAACGGCCGCGTCTCGATGATCGCCGCCATGATCCTGGCGGCGGTCATGGGCGTGCAGCCGGTGTTCCACGACGTTCCGGCCCTGTTCCTTTGCAACGTGGGCGGGGTCACCGCCGCCCTCTCGGTCCGGGCCCTGCGGCGTCGCAGCAACCTGCTGGCGGCGGCGGCGATGGTCGGCGCCGGCTACCTGGTCGGCGCGCTCGCCCTGGGCATGGCGGCGAGCTGGGCGGTCGGCGCGATCGGCACCGTCGCGCTGCTGGGAACCGGCCAGGCCCTCGTATCCGCGGGCTTCACGTACATGCTGCTCCCGGCTGCCGAGTCCCTGACACACATCACCACGGACATCACGCTGCTCGAGCTGTCGGACCCGAGCCGACCACTGCTGCGACGCCTCTCCCTCGAGGCGCCTGGGACGTATGCCCACAGCGTCGCGATGGCGAACCTTGTCGAGGCAGCCTGCAACCGCATCGGTGCCAACGGACTGCTCGGGCGCGTGGGCTGCTATTACCACGACATCGGCAAGATCAGAAACCCGCAGTACTTCGTGGAGAACCAGACGCGCGGCAACAACCCGCACGACCGGCTGAAGCCGTACCAATCGGCGCAGATCATCAGGGCGCACGTGACCGACGGGATCGCGTTGGCCCGTGAGGCGGCGCTTCCCGATGCGGTCGCCGCCTTCATCCCGGAGCATCACGGCACCATGGAGATCACCTACTTCCTCGACCGCGCGATCAAGAGCGGCGACGGCGGTCCCCCGGACCCCAGAGACTATACCTATCCCGGCCCTCGGCCGCGCTCTCCGGAAACCGCCATCACGATGCTCGCCGACTCGGTCGAGGCGGCGCTGCGCGTCCTCGAGGAGCTCACGCCCCAAAAGATCGAAGAGGTCATCGACCACATCGTGCGGAGCAAGCTCAACGGCGGCCAGCTCGACGACGTGCCGATGACGCTTCAGCAGCTCGAGCAGGTGAAGCAGGAGTTCGTGCGCATCATCGGCGGGATGTACCACAGCCGCATCGACTACCCGGAGTCGAGTGGTGGCATCACGGCGAGCTGGCAGGCGGCCGAGCGGGTCTGAGCGCGTCGCCCGCCTGGCGCGCGTCGCCCGGCGCGTGCTCGCGTGGGAGGGCGCGACCGCGGCCCGCGTCGAGCTGACCCTGCTCGACGGCGGCGCGATGCGCCGCCTCAACCGGCGCGCCACCGGCCGGCGCGGCGTGACGGACGTGATCGCGTTCGCGCTGCCGCAGCCGGACGGGACGGTCCTCGGCGACGTCTACGTCTGCGCGGCGGCGGCCCGCCGCTGGGTGAAGACCGAGGGAGCAGGGAAGGGAAAAGGGGGAAACCTGGACCAGGAGCTCGTCCGCCTGGCGGTCCACGGCACGCTGCACGTATTGGGGTACGACCACCCGGCAGGACCGGACCGGACCCGCTCCGCCATGTGGCGCCGCCAGGAGCGCTACGTCCGGCGGCTCGCGAACGGCGGCCGCTGATGGAGACGGTGACGGCGCTCCTGTGGGTCCGTCTGGCCGTGCCCCTCGCTCCGGCCCTGGTGGCGGGCCTGATGGCGCTGGTCGAGGAGGCCGCGGTGGGGGAAGCGTTGCACACGCTCGGCGACGCGCCACCGGCAACCGCCATCGGGCGGGTCCCCCCGCATCGGGCCGTCTACGTCGCGCGCCTCGCCCTGCTCGTCGTGGGTGCCGTCGCGGCCGCGTTCATGCTACGCTGGTGGGAGCGGTCGTGGCTCGTCGGGCTCGCCGATCTGGCGATCGCCGTCTCGCTCCTGTTCGTCGTCGGCGATGCGGCGCCGCGCGCGCTGGCCGCGGTCGCACCGCAGCTCGCGTCCGAGGCGTTGCCCCTCGCGCGGCGCGCGCTCACGCCATTCGCACCGTTGCTCTGGTTGCTGAGCTGGGTGGACAAGGGGCTCCACACCCTCATCTCCACCCCGCGGCCGCTCGAGCCTGACCTGGGCGCTTCCCAGCGCGACATGCTGCTCGGCGTCTTCACCCTCGCCGACACGACCGTGGACGAGGTCATGACGCCGCGCCTCGACATGGCCGCCGTGGACATCGCGGCCGCGACCGATGAGGTGGTCGAGGCGTTCCGCCAGACCGAGCACAGACGCCTCCCCGTCTATGACGGGACGCCCGACAACATCGTGGGCGTCATCTTCGCGAAGGATCTCGTTCCCCTGGTGATGGGCGTCACCGAGTCGAACGGCACCCCGCGCTGGCAGCACCTCGTCAAGCCCGCCGCCTACGTTCCCGAGGCCAAGACCCTGGACAGCCAGCTGCGCGATTTCCAGCGCGGGCCGGCCCATCTCGCCATCGTCGTGGACGAGTTCGGCGGCACCTCCGGGCTCATCACGCTCCACGACATCCTGGAGGAGATCGTCGGCGAGATCCGCGACGAGCACCGCGTCGCGACGCCGCCCGCGATTCGACAGGAAGGCGACCGCTACGTCGTGGACGGGCGCGTCAGCCTGGACGAGCTGTCCCATGCCTTGGGGCGCACCTTCGAGCATCCGGAAGTCTCCACCGTCGGCGGCTTGATCTATTCGGTGCTGGGGCGCGTGCCGCGCGCCGGGGAAGAGCTGACGCTCGACGGGTTCTGGGTGGTGGTCGAGCGCGTGGACCGTCGCCGGGTGACCCGCGTCCGCTTCCAGAGACAGTGACCCGCTCCCTCGCCCTCCTCGTCCTCGGCCTGCTTGTCGCCGGCACCTCGGCGGCCGTGGGCGTCGCCGCGGCCGCCGTGAGCCAGCTCGAGCTGACCCGGTGGGTGTCCTACAAGCTCCGCGGTGCGAGCGGTGCGGCCCAGGTGTTGGAGAACCCCGGCCGCGTGCTCGCCGTCGCCAACACCCTCACCACCCTCGGGATCATCGCCGCGGCGAGCGCGATGCCCGCGCTCCTCGCCCAGACCACGACCACGTTCCTGGGCGTATTCACGGTCGCAGTGGGCGTGCCGCTGTTCATCAGCGCGGCCTACCTGGTCCCGCGGGTGGTAGGGCGGCGCTGGGCCGAGCCGATCGTGGCCCGCGCGCTCCCGTGGCTCGAGCGCCTGGCATGGCCGCTCGCACCGTTCATCCCCTGGCGCGATCCCTCGAAGCGCACCGCCCTGGCCGCGGTGCTCACGAACGCCGACACCGGAGCGCTGGCGTCCGCGGACGAAATGGCGATCGTCTCGGGCGTGCTCGCGTTCGCCGACCGCCCGGTCCGGGAGTTGATGACTCCCCGCACCGCGATCGTCGCCATCCCCGAGGGCCTGCTCGCGGCCGAAGCGGCGCACGTGTGCATGCAGTCGCGCTACAGCCGCTATCCCGTTTACAGGAGCTCGCCCGACGAGGTGGTGGGCATCGCTCACGTCTTCGACCTCCTCAAGCTCCAGCCCGAAGATCCAGTCCCCGTCCACCCCGCGCTCGCCGTCCCCGGGACCACGCGGGCGGCGGACGTCATGCTCGAGATGCAGAGGGGACGGAGCCACCTGGCGGTCGTGCTCGACGAGTACGGCGGGACGGCGGGGCTCTTCACGTTCGAGGACCTGCTGCGTGATCTGGTGTCGGAAATCTTTGAGTCCGCGCCCACCCCCGTTCCACCCGGTGCCGAAGCGCCGCTCCGAGTGGCCGAGCTCGAAGGGAGCGCGCCGGCGAGCCGCCTCGAAGAGGTGTTCGGGATCACGCTGGGGACGCGGAGCGCAGAGACCGTCGGCGGCCTGCTGGTGCAGGTGCTGGGTCGGATTCCCAAGCCGGGCGAGCGTTTCCTGCTCAAGGGCCTCGAGTTCGACATCCTCGCAGCCACCGCCACGCGGGTCGAGCGCGTGGCCGTTCGCCCGGGCACGGTGCGTACCATCTCGCTCGATCGGCCGGAGGAGCGCGGGTGAGCGCACGACGCCGTCTGCGGCGCTACTTCTTCACCGGCCTCGTGGTGCTGGCGCCGGTCGGCGCGACGGCGGCGATCCTCGTCTGGCTGTTCAATACGCTCGACGCGATCCTCGGCACGCCCCTCCAACGCGTGATCGGCATGCACGTTCCCGGGCTCGGGCTGCTGCTGCTCGCGCTGGCGATCCTCGGCATCGGCTGGCTCGCGACCTACGCCCTCGGTCGCCAGCTGATCGCCTGGTGGAATAACATGCTTGCGAGGTTCCCCATCGCCGGGCGCATCTACAACACCGCCAGCCAGATCGTGCAGGCCGTGCTGGGCGGCGGGCGCCGGGTGTTTCTGCGCACCGTGCTGGTCGAATTCCCCACGCCCGGGAGTTACGCCATCGGCTGGGTGACCGCGGAACAGAACCCCGCCGCGGAAGCGGTGGTCGGCGAGCCCTGCGTCAACGTGTTCGTCGCCACGACGCCGAACCCGACGTCCGGCTACCTGCTGATCGTGCCCCGGACTCGCACGCGTCCCGTGGACCTGACGATCGAGGAGGGAATGAAGCTCGTGATCTCCGCGGGCGCCCTCCTCCCGACCGACGGCCCGCCCCAGGAAGGCCTGGACCTGTCGAGCCTGCTCGCGAGAACCGGCCCGTGAACCGCCGGCAGACCCCGGTTATTCTTCTGGTTAGAGCGTATTGGCATCTCTGATGAGGATCGAAGCGGTTCGAGGTGTTTTATGACAGGGACTGAAGTCCCTAATAGACAAAACGACGGTACCGCCCGCGTGTCGGGTAACCTGACGTATTTGAGGCCTGAGGCATAGCGAGCGGATGCGACTGGAGGCGATCCTCGATGGGCTCGAGAGGCGAGAGCCGGCGGCGCTGGCCCGCGCCATCAGCCTGGTCGAGAATCAGCGCGATGGGTTCGAGCGTGTCCTGTCCCACGTGCACGCCCGGTTGCGTCGCGGCGGGACCAGACGCATCGGGATCACCGGGCCCCCGGGCGCGGGGAAGAGCACGCTCACCGAGCGCCTGATCCAGCAGTTTCGGTCACAAGAGCTCCGGGTGGGAGTCGTGGCGGTCGATCCCACCAGCCCGTTCACCGGCGGCGCGCTGCTCGGAGACCGGATCCGGATGGAGGCTGCCAGCCTCGACCCGAACGTGTTCATCCGGTCGATGGCAACCCGGGGCGCGCGCGGCGGCCTCGCCACGACGACCGAAGAGGTGACGGACCTGCTCGAAGCCTTCGGGTTCGACCGCATCCTGCTCGAGACCGTGGGGGTCGGACAGACGGAGCTGGACGTCGCACGCACGGCCGAGACGACCGTGCTCGTGCTCGTGCCCGAATCGGGCGATGGCATCCAGACGCTCAAGGCCGGCGTGATGGAGATCGCCGACGTCTACGTGATCAACAAGAGCGACCGTCCGGGAGCCGACAAGCTGCGTCAGGAGATCGAGGTGATGCTGGGGATCAGGCACGGGAACGCATTCCGGCACATGGCGCCCCACCATGCTCCCCCCCCCCGCGCCCCCCGCCCGGCGGACGGGCGGACGGGGGGACCGGCGGACAGGGGTGCACCTCCGTCCGGCCGTCCGCCTGTCCGCCCGTCCGACGTTTGGGACCCGCCGGTGATCGCCACGGTCGCATCGCGGGGCGATGGGGTGGCAGAGCTCGCGCAGGCCGTCGATCGCCACTACGCCTACCTCGAGGCCGGCGGGCTCCTCGCCGAGCGACGCCGGCAGCAGCTGGCGCAACGGACCCGCGCGGTGCTGGAGCGCGCCGTGCAACATTGGATCTCGGAGGCGACGCGTGCGGAGGAGCTGCTGCAGCGCCGCCTCGACGACGTGGCGGACGGCCGCAGGAGCCCCTACGATGTGGCCGCCGAGATCCTGGACCAGGTGAAAACCGGAGCGCTCGGATGAGCGGAATCGACAGGCACCCCGTGTACGGACCGGCGGATCTGGCCGAGTTCGACCCGGAGCGACAGTTGGGCGCCCCGGGCGCGTTTCCCTTCACCCGCGGCGTCCACCCGACGATGTACCGGGGGAGGCTCTGGACGATGCGCCAGTTCGCCGGGTTCGGCACGGCGCAGGACACGAACCGGCGCTACAAGTTCCTCCTCGATCACGGTCAGACGGGTCTGTCGGTCGCCTTCGACTTCCCGACCCTCATGGGGTACGACTCGGACCACGCGCGCGCCGAAGGGGAAGTGGGGAAATGCGGCGTGGCGATCGCCTCGCTCCAGGACATGGAGGATCTGTTCCGCGGCATCCCGCTCGACCAGGTCTCGACCTCCATGACGATCAACGGCCCTGCCGCGATGCTGTTCTGCTTTTACGTGGCTGCGGCGGAGCGGCAGGGGGTGCCCAGCCACAAGCTGCGGGGCACGGTGCAGAACGACATCCTCAAGGAGTACATGGCCCAGCACGCGTGGGTCTACCCCGTGGAGCCGGCGCTCAAGGTCATCGTCGACATGTTCGAGTGGTGCGCCGAGCACGCGCCGCTCTGGAACACAATCTCGATCTCGGGCTATCACATCCGGGAAGCCGGCGCGACGGCGGCGCAGGAGCTCGCTTTCACCCTGGCGAACGGGTTCACGTACGTGGATCGGGCCGTCGCGCGCGGGCTCGACGTGGACCGGTTCGCGCCGCGGCTCTCGTTCTTCTGGGACGTGCACAACGACTTCTTCGAGGAGATCGCGAAGCTGCGCGCCGCGCGGCGTATCTGGGCCCGGCACATGCGGGAGCGCTTCGCGGCGGCGAACCCGCGCTCCTGGATGATGCGGTTCCACTGCCAGACGGCGGGGGTCACGCTCACGGCGCAGCAGCCGATGAACAACGTGGTGCGGGTCGCCTACCAGGCGCTCGCGGCGGTGCTGGGTGGAACGCAGTCGCTGCACACCAACTCCCTCGACGAGACGCTCGCGCTCCCCACGGAGGAGGCGGCGCGGCTCGCGCTCCGCACCCAGCAGATCATCGCCCATGAGTCGGGCGTGGCCGACGTGATCGATCCGCTGGGGGGGGCCTACTACGTCGAGTCTCTCACGGACCAGCTCGAGCGCGAGGCGGAGGCGCTGTTCGCGGAGATCCAGTCGATCGGGGGCGTGGTGAAGGGGATCGAGGACGGCTGGTTCCAGGGCCAGATCGCCCGCTCCGCCGAGCAATTCCAACGCGAGGCGGAGCAGGGGAAGCGGATCGTCGTGGGCGTGAACGAGTTCACCAGCGAGGACGACCATCCGGTGGAGATTCTCAAGATCGCGAACGACGCGGAGCAAGACCAGCGGCGGCGCCTAGCGCGGCTTCGGGCGGAACGCGACAGGAGCCTCGTCCAGGAGAAGCTGGAGGCGCTACGCCAGGCGGCGCTGCGCGACCGGAACGTGATCGGGCCGATGCTCGACTGCGCGCGGGTCTACTGTACCCTGTACGAGATCCGGCACGCGCTCGAGAGCGTCTACGGCGCGTACCGCGAGCCGGTGTTCTTCTGATCCATGACCGCGCTCCCCGTCGTTCCCTCCGTGCGCGCCGTGCGTGACGTCGTCCGGCGGCTCGCCGCCATCGTGCCCGGGTCCCACCGGGTGGTGTCGTGTTATCTGAAGCTCGAGCCGCGCGACAAGACGCGCGGGAAGTACCTGATCAAAATGAAGAACCGCATCCGCGAGGCGCTCGCGCTGCTCGAGGGCCAGACGCTGGACCGCGCGGTGCGCGACGCCGTCGCAGCGGATCTGGAGCGGGTGCGGCGCTACTTCGAGGAGCCCGGTCGGCTGCCGCCGTCGCGCGGCATCGCGATCTTCGCCTGCCGGTCGCTGGGGCTGTTCGAGGCGCTCGCCCTGCCCCACGTACACCGCTCACGCCTGCGCGTGGACGCGACGCCGCTGATCCGCGAGCTCGTCGCGCTGGAGCAGGAGTTCGGAACCATTCTCGTCGCGGCGTGTGATCGCACCGGGGCGCGCTTCTTCGAGGTGACCGCGTTCGACGTCGCCGAGCTGCCGGGCCTCATGGCCGAGGCGACTCGCCCTGGGAAATTCCACGGCGAGCGGCAGGCGAAGAAGGGCACCGTGCTGGCCGGCGGGTACGGCGAGCACAACTACAATATGCGGATCCGCCAGGAAAAACAGCGCCACTATGCCAACGTCGCCGACCACATCTACCAGATCCACAACCAGCGGCCGCTCGCGGGGATCGTCGTGGCGGGGATCGGCGTGGACGCCGCGGCGCTCGTACCGCACCTCCATACCTACCTGCACGACCTCCTGCTGGGCGTGGTGAAGCTCAACCCCAAGAAGGCGAGCCCGGGCGAGGTGCGCGAAGCGGCCCTGTTTCTGCGCGACCAGCGCGAGCGGGCGTGGGAGCAGACGCACGCCGAAGCCGTGCGGGAAGCCCTGGGCACCGGGTGGGCGGTGAATGGCATCGACGACACCCTCCGGGCGCTGGGCAAGGGTCAGGTGCGCACCTTGCTCGCGGACGGCCAGGACGACGACGCGCGCATCGACGACGCGGTCGAGGACGCGCTCCGGCAGCGGACGCAGGTCGACGTGCTGTACGATGAGAAGGCGCGCCGCGCCGTGGACGGCCTGGCGGCCCTGCTGCGGTTCCGGCGCTGATGCCCGGCCCGAAACGACCGATCCGGGTCCTGATCGCAAAGCCAGGGCTCGACGGCCACGACCGCGGCGCAAAGGTGGTCGCGGCGGCGTTGCGCGACGCGGGGATGGAAGTGATCTACACGGGCCTCCACCAGACTCCGGAAATGATCGCCCAGGCCGCGATCCAGGAAGACGTGGATGTCATCGGGCTGTCGATCCTGTCCGGGGCGCACATGACGCTCTTCCCCCGCATCAGGAAGCTGGTCGATGCGGCGGGGCGAAGCGACATCCTCGTCACCGGCGGCGGCATCATTCCACCCGACGACATGGATTCGCTCGAGCGGCAGGGGATCGGCAAGCTGTTCGGCCCGGGCACGCCGACAACGGAGCTAATTGCGTACATCGAAGAATGGGCGGCGGAGCATGTCTCGGCGTAATCAGGCGTCCCACGGCCCATGCCCTCCCCCCCGCTCCCGGCGCCCTCCACACGCCCTCCGTCATTGAACCGGCTCCACACCCTCACGGCCGGGTATCGCGAGCTCCGCGCCCGCCTCGAGCAGGGAGGCGGGCCGGACAAGATCCGCCGCCAGCACGAGCAGCGAAAGCTCACCGCACGCGAGCGCGTGGCCGCGCTGCTGGACAAGGGTGGCGAATGGGTTGAGGTGGGGCTGCTCGTCGCCTACGACCAGTACGACGGCCAGGCCCCGGCGGCGGGCGTCATCACGGGGCTGGGGCGCCTCGCCGGGCGGCCGGTCGTGGTCGTGGCGAACGACGCCACGGTTAAGGCCGGCTCGTGGTGGCCGGAAACGATCAAGAAGATGCTGCGCGCCCAGGAGATCGCGATGCGCCAGCGCATCCCCATCATTTACCTCGTCGACTCCGCGGGCGTGAACCTCCCGTATCAGGGCGGCGTGTTTCCCGGCCAGTATGGCGCGGCGCGCATCTTCTATTACAACTCGGTCATGCGGCGCTACCTGAAGGTGCCCCAGATCGCCGCCGTGATGGGGCCGTGCATCGCCGGAGGCGCGTACCTGCCGGCGCTTTCGGACGTCATCTTCATGGTCGAAGGGACGTCGTTCATGGGCCTCGGCGGCCCGAACCTCGTGAAGGGGGCCACCGGGCAGACCGTGGACGCGGAGCGCTTGGGCGGCGCCCGGACCCACACGGCGATCAGCGGGGTCGCCCACTACCGGGCGCCGGACGACGCAGCCTGCCTCAAGCGGATCCGCGAGTACGTGGAGCGCCTGCCCCGCGACCTGCGACCGCCTGCGCCCGCCGCGAAGCCGAAGCGCAATCCCAAGGATCTCTACGACCTGCTGCCCCCCGACCACCGGATGAGCTACGACCTGCGCGCCGTGCTCGAGTGCCTGCTCGATGCCGGGAAGCTCGACGAGTTCCAGCCTGAGATCGGTCCCGAGATGATCTGCGCACACAGTGCGATCGCCGGCCGGCCCGTCGCCGTGATCGCCAACTCGCGCGGGATCATCAAAGCGAGGCCGGGCGAGGCCCCCCAGGCCCCAAGAATAGGCGGCATCATCTACACCGAGAGCGCGGAAAAGGTGGCCTATTTCATCGAGAACGCCGACCGGGAGCGCATCCCGCTCCTGTTCGTCCAGGACGTCTCGGGGTTCATGGTCGGGACCGAGGCCGAGCACTCGGGGATCATCCGCGCGGGCGCCCGCTTCGTCGAGGCAATGGCCACCGCCACCGTACCGAAGCTCGTCCTGACGCTGAATCATGCCTCCGGCGCCGGCTACTACGCGATGGCGGGGCAGGGGTTCGACCCCGACTTCATCCTGTCCTGGCCCACCGGCCGAATGGGCGTCATGGAAGGCGAATCGGCCATCCAGGCTATCTTCGGCGACGACGCCGCGAAGCCGCCGAACGCCGCCGCCGTGGAGGCGATGCGCGCCGACTACGAGCGACAGCTCGACGCCAAGTTCGCGGGCGCCAGGGGGTATGTAGACGCGATCATCGCTCCCGAGGAGACCCGCGACGTGCTCGCGTTTCTGCTCGAGGTCGCCTCCGAATTCACCGGCCCGCACATCGGGCCCTTCGCCCTGACAGGTCTCCCATGAGGCTGCGCTCCTTCTCGTCCGTCCCCGCCGCCCTCGCCGCCCTCGCCGCCCTCGCCGCCTGCAGCGGCTCCGCCGCGCGACCGGCCACGGCTCCCCCCCCCGAACCCGCTCACGCGCCGCCCCCCGCGGCGGCGCCCGCGTCCCCCGCACCGCCCGACGGCAGCGGGGTGGGAGGGGCGGGGGGGGGGGCGCACGGCGCCGCGCCCCGCGGCGGCGCCCGCGTCCCCCGCACCGCCCGACGGCAGCGGGGTGGGAGGGGCGGGGGGCGCACGGCGCCGCGCCCCAATCCTCCCGCCGTCGCGCGCGCTGCTGGCGGGCCTGATGCCTCTGAACAGCGGGGGCGTGGATGAGTTCCGCGGCAAACACCCGACCTACGACGGGCGCGGCGTCCTGATCGGGATCCTCGACAGCGGCGTCGATCCGGGCGTGGACGGACTGATCACCACCAGCACCGGGGCGCCCAAGCTTCTCGACCTGCGGGACTTCTCCGGTGAGGGCCGCGTTCCCTTGACGCCCGTTGTGCCCAACACCGACGGTACGCTTGCCGTCGCAGGCAAGGTGCTGCGCGGCGCCGGCCGGGTCGCACGGCTCACCGGCTCTCGGGTCTGGTACGCCGGGCAGCTCTCCGAGCTGCCGCTAGGCAATGTGCCCGCGGCGGACCTGAACGGCGACGGTAACAACACCGACCGGTTCCCCGTGGTCGTGGTGAAGGCGACCGATGGGTGGGTGGCGTTCGTGGATTCGAACCTGAACGGCTCCTTCGAAGACGAGACGCCGCTGCACGATTACCGGGAAGGGCGCGAGACGATCGCTCTCGGAACGAAGCCGATCACGCTGGCCGCGAATTTCGAGGAAACGGACGGCGCACCGACGCTCGACTTCGTGTTCGACAACAGCTCTCACGGCACGCACGTGGCGGGGATCGCGGCGGGACACGGTCTCTTCGAGGTCGCCGGCTTCGACGGCGTCGCGCCGGGCGCCCACTTGCTCGGCTTGAAGATCGCGAACGGCGCCCGCGGCGGGATCACGATGACCGGCAGCATCCAGCGCGCCATGGAATACGCCGCTCGCTTCGCCGAGCGGCGCAATCTGCCTCTCGTGCTCAACCTGAGCTTCGGAGTCGGCAACGCGCCGGACGAGCGCGCCGTAATCGACTCGATCGTGGATGCCTTCCTCGTCGCGCATCCCACGGTCGTGTTCACGATCAGCGCCGGCAACGACGGACCTGCCTTGTCCACGGTGGGCCTGCCCGGGTCGGCCGATCTGGCCTTGTCGGTCGGTGCGGCATTGCCGGGCATCTACGTACCGCTCGTGGCGGAAGGCGCGGGTCCCGCCGCCGATGATTTCGTCGAGTCCTTCAGCGCGCGCGGGGGCGAGCGCGCGAAGCCCGATCTCGTCGCCCCGGGCTGGGCGTTCTCCTCCGTGCCGCGTTGGGACACCGGCAACGAAATCAAAGCCGGCACGAGCATGGCCTCGCCCTATATGGCGGGGCTCGCGGCGTGCCTCGTGTCCGCCATGAAACAGCAGGGCCGCTCGGCGAGTGGGCCCGACGTGGCGGCGGCGTTGCGCAACGCGGGGACCGGGTTCCCGGGCGCGAGCGTGCTCGACCAGGGCGTCGGTCTACCGCGGCTCGAGCGCGCGTACCGCTGGTTGCTCGCGGGCCACCAGGGCTCGCAGTATGTCGTACGCGCGGGCGGTGGCGGCTCGGCGGCATTCCGGCGTCGGGGCCTGGCCGGTCCGGGAGACACCATCGAGGTCTTCCGGGTGCGACACGTTGCAGGGCTCCGGGCGGCCCAGTTCCAACTGCGCAGCGACGGACCGTGGCTGTCCGCTCCGGCCACCCTGCCGGCCGGGTCCCGGGAGACCGAGATCCCCGTCGCCTACTCGTCATCCCGTCTCGCGACACCCGGCGTCTACGTCGGAACGGTGTCCGCCTGGAACCCGGCCGACACGCTCGCCGGCCCGTTGTTCCGGCTCGTGAACACCGTCGTCGTTCCCTACGACCTCGGCGCGAAACCCCTCACTGACGAGCGGCGTCCGGTCGGTCCCGCCGAGGTGCGCCGTTACTTCCTGCGGGTACCCCAGGCGGGGGCGACGCTCGAAGCCAGCGTCGTCATCCCCGACTCGGCGGCGCAAACCGCCAAGGTGTCGCTGCACGAGCCGGACGGCCTGCCGTTCCGGGACGTGGCTCCCGATTCCGTGGTGCGCATCGGCCGAACGCAGCCTGGTACCGCCCGCTTCGTCGTACGCGCCGAAGACGTGGTGCCGGGCGTGTACGAATTGGATGTCGTCGCGCCCCCGGTGTCGGGGCAGAGCGTCACGATAACCGTGCGCGCCGAGCTCGCGCCGCTCGTGCTCGAGGACACGGAAATGCTCAACCCGGGCCAGACCACCGTGGGCGGGCGCGTCGCAGCCGCCCTGCTGGGCGCCGAGCGGACGTTCGAGGTCGCGGGCCGGGGCGCGCAAGCCGAGAGCCTCACCATCCGCGTGCCCGACTGGGCGGCGGCGTCGGTCGTGGAGGTCCAGCTGCCGCCCGACGAGTGGCGCGAGTTCACGGACTTCGGGGTGACGGAATTCGCCTCCAGCGGTCAGCAGATCGGCCAGGCGCCGCTCGAGTACGCGTTCGGGCGGCACAGGTTCGTGGTGCCGCCCACGCTTCGTGGTGAGCCGCTGACGGTGGAGCTGTACCCAGGCTTCGCCCGCGACAACGGCGCGCATCCGTGGCGCGCCACTGTGCGCGTGCGATTCCTGCTGCCGGGGCCGCGGGCCGTCGGCGACGAGCATGAGATCACCGTGGCGGCAGGCGGACGGGCCGTCCTCACGCATCCCCGCCGCTCTGAGCTCGCGCTCCCCCAACTGCCCCCAGTCCCCTCCCTCCCTGAGGGCTTCGCACCGCTCATCGAGCTGCGGCTACACCCGGCCGCGGGCCAGGGTGTCGACGCGGTCCGCCGCGTCGTGGTACGCGAGTGACTCCCAGGGGCTCGCCCCCCACCATCCGCATCGCGGCGGGCCAGGGCTTCTGGGGCGACTGGCTGGAGGCGCCGTACCGCCAGGTGACCGGCGGCCCAATCGACTACCTCGTGATGGACTACCTCGCCGAAGTCACGATGTCCATCATGCAGAAGCAGAAATCCCGTGATCCGTCCCTCGGCTACGCCAAGGACTTCGTGCCGCTGATGGAGCGGATCCTGCCGTTGCTCGTGGAGCGGCGGATCAAGGTGGTGGCCAACGCCGGGGGCGTGAATCCTCGCGCCTGCGCGCAGGCGGTCGCGGCGACGGGGCGACGGTTGGGGCTCGGCGGGAAGCTCGCGATCGGCGTGGTCACCGGCGACGACCTCCTCCCCCGCCTCGATGAGCTCCTGGCCCAGGGCCACGAGCTCAGAAACCTGGATACCGGGCGTCCGCTGTCCGACGTTCGCGCCCGTGTGCAAGCGGCGAACGCGTACCTCGGGGCCTGGCCGGTCGTCGAGGCCCTGCGCCAGGGCGCGGGCATCGTGATCACGGGACGCGTGACGGACACGGGGCTCACGCTCGGCCCGATGATCGACGCGTTCGGATGGCGACCGGGGGACTGGGACCTCCTCGCCGCGGGCACCGTCGCCGGCCACACGATCGAATGCGGCGCCCAGTGCAGCGGCGGGAACTGCCTCGTCGACTGGGAGCGCATTCCCGATCTCGCCAACGTCGGCTACCCGATCGTCGAGGCCCATCCCGACGGCACGTTCGAAGTCACGAAGCATCCCGGCACCGGGGGGCGGGTCACCGTGGCCGGCGTAACCGAGCAGCTCGTCTACGAGATGGGGAACCCCGCCGAGTACATCACTCCGGACTGCGTCGCCGACTTCACGACCATCCGGCTGGAGCAGGTGGGGAGGGACCGGGTCCGGTTCTCGGGGATCAAGGGACGCCCGGCGACGGACAAGCTCAAGGTGTCGATCGCCTACTTCTACGGCCACAAGGCGGTGGGCACGCTGGTG
>Ga0209378_1001089_pt1 | contig 19535 bp, 19 predicted proteins | sample GraSoiAngelo_156_FD_186170 | JGI IMG/M metagenome (GOLD analysis project Ga0209378, IMG submission 186170) | Grasslands soil microbial communities from the Angelo Coastal Reserve, California, USA - 14_1009_13_40cm (SPAdes) (version 2) | ecosystem: Environmental > Terrestrial > Soil > Grasslands ...
GCCGCTTATGCGCTGCACAAGGGGGCGCACATCCGCACGGACTTTTTCTACGAGAAGTGGTCGCCCCAGACCAAGGGCATCGTCGACTCGATCTCCTACCTCGTGTTCTTTTTCCCGTCGATCATCATGCTGCTGGCGGCCAGCGGCAGCGAGGCCTGGTATTCGTTCACCATCAACGAAACCTCCGAGCAGACGCCGTGGCGGCCGATTCTGTGGCCCTACAAGGGCGTGGTGCCGCTCACCTGCGTGCTGCTGCTGATCCAGGGCGTCTCGGAGACGATCAAGAGCGTGTACGCCTGGCGCACCGGCATCGAGCTCGAGCACAAGGAGAAGATCGAGATATGACCACCGAGATCCTGATCGGCCTGGTCATGCTGATCGTCATGATCGGCGCCATCTTCATCGGCATCCAGATCTCGTTCACGCTGCTGTTCCTCGCGCTCGCCTTCGGCTACCTCGCGCTGGGGCGGGTGGTGTTCGACCTCGCCTACTTCCAGACCATCGGCTTGATGAAGGAGGAGCTGCTCGCGGCGGTGCCGCTGTTCATCTTCATGGGCTACATCACCGAGCAGGCAGGGCTGATGGAGCGGCTGTTCTCGGCGTTCCGCATGGTGCTCGCTCCGGTACGCGGCTCGCTCTATATCGTGGTCATCTTGACCTCCACGGTATTTGCGATGGCGACCGGCATCGTCGGCGCCGCGGTGACGGTGCTCGGCATCATGGCGGGCCCGATCATGATCAAGACCGGCTACAACCCCGTGCTTTCTGCGGGGGCGATCACCGCCGGCGGCACGCTCGGCATCCTGATTCCGCCTTCGGTGATGCTGATCGTGATGGGACCGGTGCTCGGGGTATCGGTCGCGGATCTGTACGCGTCGGCGTTCGGCCCCGGGTTTCTGCTCGCGGGGATCTATCTTGTCTATTTGATCGTTCGAAGCACCATCAACCCCAAGCTCGGGCCGCCGGTTCCCAAGGAGGAGCGCGTCACCGACATCATCGTCATCCTGAAGGAAGTCGCCGTCGGCGTGTTTCCGCTGCTCCTGTTGATAGTGGCCACGCTGGGTTCGATCCTCGCCGGACTCGCCACGCCTACGGAGGCCTCGGGAATCGGCGCCTTGGGCGCGCTGATTCTTGCGATCGCCTATCGCAGGCTGACCTACGCGGGTCTGAAGCGGGCGGTAATCAGCGCGACGACCACCTCGAGCATGGTGCTGCTGCTCGCCGTGACCTCCAATATCTTCGGCGCGGTGTTCGCGCGCATGGGGACGGCGAACTGGGTCACCGACGCGATGGTCGCGCTTCCGGTGCCGCCGATCGTGATGCTGGCGTTTGTGATCATCCTGCTGTTCCTGCTCGGCTGGCCGTTCGAGTGGCCGGCGATCATCCTGGTGTTTCTGCCGATCTTCTACCCGGTCGTCGATGCGCTGCGGCCGGCGCTGTCGCAAAGCCTCGGCATCCCGGACGACTTGTTCATGGTCTGGTTCGGCTCCCTCGTGGCGGTAACCATGCAGACCGCCTTTTTGTCGCCGCCGGTCGCGATGTCAGCCTACTACCTCAAGCAGGTGGTCAAGGAATGGTCGTTGCTCACCATCTACAAGGGGATGTTCGAGTTCATGGTGCTGCAGTGCATTGCGATCGCCATCATCATGTTCGTTCCTAGCATCGCCACGAAGTTGCCCGAGCACCTGCGCCTCGAGCAGCGGGCGGTGGAGACCCAGGATGTCGACGACAGCATGAACCGCTTGGAGGAGGATCCGCTGAAGGGGCGGCAGCAGGACGAAGAGGAGGAGGAGAAGGAGAAGAAATAGCGTCACGCAGCAAAATGACGCCGGGCCTCGTGCCCGGCTTTTTTTTGCTATAACCGGCGGGTGAGGTTCGATTTCGACGCGCCGCTCGAGCGCGCCGGCACCTGGAGCACCCGCTGGGAGCGCTATGCCGGGCGCGACGTGATTCCGCTGTGGGTCGCCGACAGCGACTTTCGCGCTCCACCGTGCATCCTTGAAGCTCTCCAGAAGAGGATAGAGCACGGCGTTCTCGGCTACACCAGCGCTCCGGAAGAGCTGCGCGAAGCCATCGTCCGTCCTGGATCGTCTTTTTGCCGGGCGTGGTGCCCGGCCTGCATGTTGCGGCGCGCAAGCTATTGCCGCCCGACGGCCACGCGCTCATCCCGGCCCCGGTCTACCAGCACTTCAAGCGCGCCGTGGAGCTCGCGCCGCGCGCGTACGCCGAGTTGCAGTTGGTTTTGCAGCATGGACGCTGGGTTTTCGATGAAGACGAGATCAAGCGGTCCATTCGGCGCAATACGAGGCTGTTTTTTCTTTGCAACCCGCAAAATCCCGGCGGGACGGTCTTTACTCACAATGAACTCGAGCGGATCGCGGCGCTGACGGGCGACCTGGTGATCGTTTCGGACGAGATCCACTGCGAGCTGGTGCTCGAGCGGGACTTGCGCCACGTGCCGATCGCGAGCCTCGCGCCCGAGATCTCGCGCCGCACGGTGACGCTGATGTCGCCCAACAAGGCGTTTAACATCCCGGCCGCGGGATGCGCCTGGGCGATCATCGAGAACGCGGCGCTGAGGCACGCGTTTTCCATCGAGGTGACGGCGCATGTGCTGCACTCGCCCTCGGTGTTCGGCTACGTCGCCGCACTAGCGGCGTACACCGGCGGTGAGGAGTGGCTGGCAGCTGAAGTTGACTACCTGCGCGCGAACAGGGATTTTCTGGAAAAAGAAATTGATCTTCCGATGGCGCACGTCGAGGCAACCTACCTGGCGTGGATCGATTGTTCATTGCTCGGCGTGGCCGATCCTCACGCGCATTTCCTCGCGCACGGCGTGGCGCTCTCGCCGGGCACGCAATTCGGCGATCCGCGCTTCGTGCGGCTGAACTTCGGGACGCAGCGCGCGCGCCTGAAACAGGCGCTCGAGCGCATCAGGAGCGCATCCAGGCCGAGCCCCAGAGGTTGAGCGTGCGCTGCTCGTGCGGCCAGGTGCGGCAGGGCCTTTCCTTCGGCATCAGCTCGAGCTCGGCGGAGAACTCCACCTTGTGGCCGTCCGGATCCTCGATCATGAAGAACAGGTTGTTGCCCGGGCCATGGCGTCCGGGCCCCCACCACAGCGCGATGCCGAGCCGGCCCATCCGGTCGCCCCAATCGCGAATGTCGAGCCAGCCGTTGGTTTCGTAGCAATGATGGTCGGGGCGCGACTCCGGGGCGCGGAACGCGGCGAAGCTGTGGTGCTCCGGGTCCGAGCGCAGGAAGCACGCCGCCAGGCTGTCATTCTCGAGCACTCGATCGGATTCGATCATGCCGAGATCGCCGTAGAACTTCACCATCTCCGGCAAGCGGCTCGTTGCGCAAACGAAATGCTGCAGCCGCGCAGGCAGGCCGTTTTCGCCGCAAGTTTCTTCAGGCAATCCGAAGACGATCCGGCGTCCGTCCGGATCCTTGACCGCGAAGGCGCCGGCGCCGAAAAGCGGCGCCGGCGACGCCTCACAACGTACCCCGATCTGCTCGAGCTCGCGCGCGTACTCGCGCAGTTGCGTTGCGTCCTGCATCTGCAGCGCGAAGTACGGGACTGCGCCCGCGGTGCCGCGGCCGATCACCAGTCGGCGGTGACGGCCGGCAAGTAGCCACGCATCCTCGCCGAGCCGCTCGACGCGGTCGCCCAGCAGCTCGCCGTAGAACTTCGCCAGCCGCTCGGGCTGCGGGCTGTCGCGCCGCAGGTGGTGAAGTCTCGAGGGCCACAGGTTCATGCTCTGTGATTCTCGCGCAAGGCGAGGGCCGCGTGGAGTACCCGCTCCAGATGAGGATCGCGCACGCCGACGTGGTGCATATGGGCGAGCGTATTTTGGATATAGTCCACGCAAGGGCCGCGGATCCCGATGCCCTGCGCGACCAGCCGCGCGCGGCCGTGCACGTCGAGCTCGCGCACATAGGATGGATGCCCGGGGTCGGCCAGGAACGCCAGAGCGCGCACCAGCCGTCCGCCGCGCAAGCGCACGAGGACCAGCCGCGGTTCGTAGACCCGGCGCGGCATTTCCCGGTTCCAAAGGCGAGTGAGCGCCGCGCGCACGTGCGCGGCATCGACGAGGAAGGCCATGCCCCAGCACGAGCCGCCGCGGCACAGGCCGACCACCAGGCCCGGCCTGCGGTGCGTGCCGCGGTAGCGCGTCGACAGGATGCACAGGGCGCGGTGATAGCCGTAGGCCCGGGCCAGGCGCTTTTGCTTGTAACCGAACCCGGGCGACCACATGAGCGAGCCGTAGCCGAATACCCACAGGTCGCCTTGCGGCACCTGCGCCAGGAAATCCTCGAGCTTCATGTGCGCCGCTTCGACGCTTGACGCACGTCGTCGACGGACGCCAGCGTGGCGCCCGTGCGCTCGATGACGAGCCGCGCGGCCTGCACCCACTCGAGGTTGGAGCGCAGCGAACCGAGGGGCGCGTCCTCCAGCCCGACGCGCACATGCCCGCCGCGCGCGATCGCCGCGGGAGCGAGCTTCAGCACGTCCACGGCGAGGCCGCCGACCATCCATGGGGCGCCGGGCGCTTCGCTTGCCAGCAGCTGCAAATACGCGTCGAGCGCGTATTCGGCCGGCGGGAAGCCGTAGCTGAAGCCTTCCGAGAACATGAAGCGGTACACAGGTTGCGGCGCGCCCCCTGCGGCGCGCGCCAGCGCGGCACCCAGGCGCACGAAGCCGGGTTCATAGATGGCGTAAGCGGGACGAAAGCCGTAGCGCGCGGCGAGGCCCAGCCCGTGCCGCGCGTGCTCTTCCGGGTTGATATAGACGAAGCCCGCGATGTTCACCGACCCCGGATCGACCACGGCCCACTCGATCAGGCCGCCGCGCGCCAGCGCCTCCACGGCGGCAAAGCGCTCCGCGGCGGGCATATTGCTGGTAAGGGGAATCGTGGGGTATACGATGCAGTCGACCTGGCTGCGGATGCCCTCGATGATGCGCTGGTAGACGTGCGCTTCTTCGCACTGCCGGCCGCTCGCCTCGTCGTACGCGTGGACGTGAACGATGGCGGCCCCCTCGCGAGCGCAGGCGATGCCCTCTGCGATGATTTCCGCGACGCTCACCGGAATGCCCGGCTGAAGCGCCTTCCCCCAAGACCCGTTCAGCGCTACTTCCAGCCACGTCTTCATGTGGCCCCATTATAGAATCGGTGCGATGTCAGCCCGCCGCCCGCCCATCGTTGGGCGCTATACGGCCGAGGAAGTCGAATTGGCTACGCGCAATCATGGCATGCCGCTCGAGGCACTGCGCTACGACGTCACGCCAGCCGGGCTGCACTACCTGCTGGTCCACTTCGATATCCCGCCGTCCGACGAGGGCTGGAGCCTCGGCATCGGCGGCTTGGTGGAGCGGCCCTTTTCCGTGTCTCTCGCCGAGCTCAGATCGGAAGACAGCCTGACCATTCGCGCCACCCTGGAGTGCGCCGGCAACGGCCGCGGCCAGATCTCGCCCCGTTACCCGTCGGTGCCCTGGCTGGAGGAAGGCGTCTCGACTGCCGAGTGGACCGGCGTGCCGCTCGCCAGGCTGCTCGAGCGGGCCCGGCTGCGCGATGGCGTCAAGGAGATCGTCTTCCACGGCGCCGATCGCGGCTTCGACCACGGGCTCGAGCATGACTTCGCACGCAGCCTGCCGCTGCACGAGGCGATGCGCGAGGAGGTTCTGGTGGCGCACGCCATGAACCGCGCTCCGCTGCCGCCGCAGCACGGCGCGCCGCTGCGCCTCGTGGTGCCGCGCTGGTACGGCATGGCGAGCGTCAAGTGGCTGCGCGCCATCGAGGCGATCGAGCGTCCCTTCGACGGCTTTCAGCAAGCGGTGGCTTATCGCTTCCGCCGCGCGCAGGGGGAAAAAGGCGAGCCCTGCAGCCTGATGCGCGTGAACTCGCTGATGGCGCCGCCCGGGATCGTGGACTTCTACACGCGTCGGCGAATCGTGGATGCAGGCAGCGTGCAAATGAGCGGCCGCGCGTGGTCCGGGGCCGCGCCCGTGGAACGGGTGGAGTTTGCCGTCGATGGGGAATGGACCGATGCCGTCGTCGCAAAGCCCCAGGCGCCGCACGCGTGGCAGTCCTGGCAGGTGCTGTGGCACGCGAAGGCGGGAGAGCACGAGCTTGGCTGCCGCGCCACCGATGCCGCCGGCCGGGCGCAGCCGCTGCAGCCGGTGTGGGACCTGTCAGGGTTTGGAAATAACGCGGTGCAGAGGGTCTTTGTCACGGTGCGCGGCTGACTGCGCGTCAACGCGCCGACCCCTGGAGCGTTTTTCGGGCAGATCCGCTTTGGATCGCTCATAAACGTTCAGGAGAAGCCATGTCCAAGAAGTTGCTCATCGCGTTGATTGCCGCCGCTTTCACGGCGGGCGCCTATGCACAGGCGCAAAAGGCGGAGCCTGCCGCTCCCAAAGGGCAGACGGGAACGACCACTCAACCGGCCACCCCTTCCGCGAAGTCGGCCAAGAAAGCTGACGTAAAGACCGCGAAGAAAGGCAAAGCCAAGGCCAAGTCCACGAAGGGCAAGGCGAAAGCCAAGGCCGACGAGAAAAAGGACACCAGCAAGACCAGCAAGTAGTCGTTTCGCAGACCAGAAGCCCGGCTCCGGCCGGGCTTTTTTTTGGAGTAGAGTATTCCCATGTTCATCCTGGACCGGCTGGTCTCCCGCAGCTCGCGTTCGCTGGCGGTGATGATCGGCTTCGCCCAATCGGATTCAGGCCGGGGCCGGGGCGAGGCGCGCGGTCGGCCGTCGATCGCGTTGCGCGCGCACCTCCTCCCCCCTCCCCCCTCCCCGCCACACCCCCTTCCAGTAGTTCCCTAGATCTCAGCCGCCGAGGAGCGACCATGGATCGTAGAGCCTTCGTGATAAGCACTGCAGCCGCTGTTCTGCCGTGGCGAATAGCTTTCGCGCAGTCCGGGTGGCGCACATTCGAGGTCACCACGCGAGCGGAAGTCGATTTTGCCGAGGGCGTGTCGCGCGTGTGGCTGCCGCTACCGCTCGCCGAAGATACCGAGTGGCATCGCAGCCTCGGCAGCGCGTGGTCGGGCAACGCGGCGCGCGCCGAGGTCGTGCGCGACGGCAAGTACGGCGTGACGATGCTTTATGCCGAATGGCCGGCGGGTCAGGCTGCGCCGCGCATCGAGGTCACCAGCAAGTTCTCCACGCGCGACCGCGCGGTCGATGTCGGCCGTCCCGATGCGAATGCAAAAGCGCTGGGCCCCGCGCAGTACGCCTTCTACACTGCGCCGACGGAGTGGATCCCCACCGACGGTATCGTGCGGGATACCGCGAGCGGCATCGTCAAGGGCGCGGGCAGCGACGTCGAAAAGGCGCGGGCGATCTACGAGTGGGTCGTCGACAATACGTTCCGCGATCCCAAGGTGCGCGGCTGCGGCTGGGGCGACATCAAGACGATGCTCGAGACCGGCAACCTCGGCGGCAAATGCGGCGACCTGAACGCGCTGTTTGTAGGGCTGGCGCGCTCGGTGGGCGTGCCTGCCCGCGACCTCTACGGCATTCGCGTCGCGGCCTCGGCGCACGGTTACCGCAGCCTGGGCGTGGGCACGCCGATGATCAGCAGGGCGCAGCACTGCCGCGCCGAGTTTTACGCGCAGGGCGCAGGCTGGGTGCCGGTCGATCCCGCCGACGTGCGCAAAGTGGTGCTCGAAGAGCCGCCCGGCCGGCTCGCGGTGAGCGATCCCAAGGTCGTGGCGGCGCGCAAGCGCCTGTTCGGCAGCTGGGAGATGAACTGGCTCGCCTACAACATGGGTCACGACATCGCGCTGCCGCATTCGAAGGGTCCGAAGCTGCCGTATCTCATGTACCCGAACGGCGAGACCGGCAATGAGAGGCTCGACCAGCTCGACCCGGATGCGTTCGTGTACGCGATTCGCGCCCGCGAGATCACCTGATGCGGCAGGGGTTCCTGGCTGCGCTGCTGCTCGCCTGGGCGGCGCTTGCCCCGGCGCAGGCGCTGCGAGCCTGGAGCGGAGGCACCGCGCCGCCGCTGGAGCTGCAGGATCTCGAGGGCGGCGCGCACCGGCTTGCCGATTACCGCGGCAAGACGGTGCTGGTCAATTTCTGGGCCACCTGGTGCGCCCCCTGCCGCGAAGAGATGCCGAGCATCGAGCGCCTGCGCCGCGCTCTGGAGGGCAAGCCCTTCGCCGTGCTCGCCGTCAACGTCGGCGAGAGCGCCCGCGTCGCGCGCTCTTTCGCCGACACGATACCGGCGCGCTTTACCTGGCTCCTCGATCGCGACACGCAGACGGCGAAGGCCTGGCGCGCGCGCGTTCTGCCCGCGAGCTACCTCATCGGTCCGGACGGCGCCATCCGCTATAGCGCGCTCGGCGCGCTCGACTGGTCGAGCGACGAGGTGCGCAAAACGATTCAGGGCGTCATGAAGTGAAGTTGCGAATCGCATTTGTTCTTCTGCTTCTGGTCTGCCTTGACAGCAGCGGGGAGGAGGGCGAACGCAGGCCGCCTTTCATCGCCACCCCGGGCGACGTGGTAGAGCGCATGCTGCAGCTTGCCGGCACGCAGCCGGGGGACCTGGTGGTCGATCTGGGCTCGGGCGACGGCCGGATCGTGATCGCGGCGGCGCAGAAATTCGGCGCGCGAGGGCTCGGCATCGAGCTCGACGAGAAGCTGGTCGAGCGCTCGCGGCACAACGCGCGGCTCGCGAAAGTGGCCGACCGCGTGTCCTTCGTGCACGGCGACGTGCTGGCGTCCGATATTTCGAGGGCGAGCGTGGTGACGGTGTATCTGCTGCCTTCGCTCCTGGACCGGCTGCAGCCGCGCTTTGTCGACGAGCTGCAGCCCGGCACGCGCATCGTCTCGCACGCTTTTGCAATGGCGGGCTGGAAGCCCGACCGCGCGGAGACGGTGCGCGTGACACAGCCTCATCCCGGGCAGGGCGACGAGAGCACGCTTTACCTGTGGATCGTGCCCGCCGAGGCGCGCGGCTTATGGCAGGGCGGCGATCTTCGGCTGCGCATCCATCAGAACTACCAGGACATCGAGGTCGAAGGCACGCAGGGCGGAAAACCTGTCGCGGTTCGCCGCGCGACGCTGACCGGGCGCGACATCGCATGGGAAACCCGGGCTTGGAATTTTCGGGGCCGGATAGAACAAAACCAGATTGTAGGCAAGCTTAACGACGTGCCGCTAGTGTTCACGCGAGCGCGCTAACGCAGCTATTTCGTCGCGCTTGAACTGCCCGAGGCCGCAAGGTCGCGGTCTGCAGGGGGAATCCGAGGGCATCAGCGAACCGGAGGCTCTGGCGGCGCTCGGCCCCTGGACAGCAGTATCTGAGCCGCCGCGCCAGCAGACGCGCCGAAAACGGGGCCCCTTAGCCATTGCATTGGGCCGCAGCTAAACTCGTCCCGTAGCCCCGTACAGATATGGAGGCACTAATGCGGAATATCCGCACACCCGTACTGCTCGCAGCGACGCTGTGGCTCTTTGCGTGCGGCGCTGCCGGTGCGCAAACGGCCACCGAGAAAGCTCACGCACTGTTCGACGGATATTCGGAATGGCAAATGCGAGAGCTGCCTGGTTACGCGACTATGGTTGGAGACCATCGCTACGACGATCGCCTTACGGATTTCTCCGAAGCGGCAATCGCTCGCCGCAAGGCGTCTGTGGCCGATTTTGCGAAGCAACTGCAGGGCATCGACCGCAACGCTTTGGCGAATCAGGACAGGATCTCGTATGACGTGCTCGCAACGGTCCTCGATAGCAACTTGCGCCGCTCCGCCGTGTTCAGCGAACCGGACGCTGCCGGAGCCGATCTGTGGTTGGACGTCACCCAGTTCAACGGACCGCAGATCGGATTTGCGGGCCTCCCATCGCTGATTCGAGTGTCCCGCTTCAGCTCGATCCTCGACTATGAGAACTACATCAAGCGACTCGCCGCCGTGCCAGCGCAGCTCGACCAGCTCACCGGCGGGTTGAGGAGGGCAATGGCGCGTGGCTGGCTGCCGCCACGAGTCGTCGTCCAACGCGTTCCGTCGCAGATCGACGCACTACTCACTGCGAACCTCGCCGCGAATCCGCTGTACGCCCCGTTCGAGCGATTCCCGGGAAGCTTTGCTCCAGGCGATCGAGAACGGTTGGCGGCGATGGGCCGCGCCGTGATTGCCGACAAGGTCGGCCCGGCCTTTCGTGCGCTGCGGCAGTTCTACGTAGCCGAGTATCTTCCGGCCTGCAGCGAGGCGCCCGGCGCTAGCGTCCGGCCGAGCTGGATGAAGTTCTACGCGGCTGCGGTTGCGTCACAGACAACGACCGCGCTCACGCCGCGCGAGATCCGCGACCTCGGACTCAAAGAAGTCGAACGGATCGGTGTCGAGATGGACGTTGTTGCAAAGCGCGTTGGATTCAATGGAACGCGGACGGATTTCGCCAATTGGATCAAGTCAGCGCCGGAATTTCATTACTCGAGTGCGGCGGAAATGCTTGCCGGTTATCGTGACATCGCCAAGCGGGTCGACCCGGAGTTGCCGCGATTGTTTGCCGACCTGCCACGACTTCCTTATGGCATCCGCGCCATGGATGCTGCGGAAGGCGATAACGCCGAGAAGTACACTCGCGGGACTACGGATGGAACCCGGGCAGGCTACTTCGAGGCAAATGTCAACAACTTGTCGCGCCGCGCCAAAGGCGACATGGTCACGTTATTGCTGCACGAAGGCGTTCCCGGACACCATCTGCAGAGCGCCCGTGCGCTGGAACTCCGCGATCTGCCGGCATTTCGCAGACAGCTTTTCCTGCCCGCCTACGGCGAGGGCTGGGCGCTCTATGCGGAAAGCCTCGGCGAAGAGCTGGGGCTCTATGGCGATCCCTATGCGAAGTTCGGCTACTTGTCCTCGGAGATGTTCCGCGCCTGCCGGCTTGTCGTGGATACCGGTATTCATGCGTTCGGGTGGACACGCGAGCAAGCGATTCGCTATCTGGTTGACAATGCCGGAATCACCGATGCTACGGCCATCGCGGAGATCGATCGGTATTACGTATTGCCGGGCCAGGCGCTGGCCTACAAGATAGGTGAGCTCAAGATCAAGGTCTTGCGAGCCAAGGCGCAGGCGGCGCTTGGCGAACGTTTCGATATTCGTCGATTTCACAATGCACTCATCGACGATGGTCCGCTGCCGCTGTCGGTGCTGGAGCAGCGCATCGACGACTGGATCGCGCGCAATCGCCAGTGATGGTCGCCGACCGCACCGAGCATGTGGTGCCAGCGATAGTAATTACACCGAGTTCATCGCCGAATGCTCGAAGCTTTGGCACTGTCTCATCCGATGCTTCCATGACTCGCTTTGCATTGGCGGCCTCGGGCCGGACCCAAACATCGAGGTCTCCGGTCGCCCTGACGCGACCGTGGGCCGCAAGAGCCTGAGCGCCGACCCGGGGCAGCCGCCTTCGTGTAGGTCGCTCACTTCTTACCGAGTCGCTCCAGCCATTCGAGGTCGGCAAGATCCTGCGTGCGCCCGACGGCTCGCTTGTTCTTGATCAAGTGTTTTGCCGACAGAACGGGCACAGACAGATCTACGAATTTGGCCGTCATCCGATCGGCCCATGCTTCGTCGAAGGCGACGTCGTCGATACTGGTCAGAACGTCGATCCGTAGCGGCGCGACGCCGATCTGAAACACGGTTCCCGGCCTCGTCAGGTCGGTCTCTTTGAGATCCTGGAGCGGCGCACCGAACACGCGCAGCGCTTCGATGACTCGCTTTGCATTGGCGGCCTCGGGCCGGACCCAAACATCGAGGTCTCCGGTCGCCCTGACGCGACCGTGGGCCGCAAGAGCCTGAGCGCCGACGACAAGATACTCAACGCCGTGAGCGTTGAATGCGAACAACAGATCTCTGAAGTCTGGGCTCACCCGGTCCTCGCCATGCGAGGCACTGGAGGGTCAGTTCCCAGACTGCGTTCATGCGCGCTTCCGGGGTCGAGCCTTCCCAGTCCCGAGCCTCGGGCTGCGGATCGCCGGGGCGAATCACCCGGCTTGTTGCGTTTGCACGCTCGTATCGCGAGCTCATGGGTGCATTATAGATGGGATCGCTAGAGCAGCTTGCCGGGGTTCATCAGTCCGCGCGGATCCAGAGTTTGCTTGAGCGCTCGCATGAGCTCGAGCTCGAGGGGGTCCTTGTGGCGGCGGATTTCGTCGCGCTTGAGCTGCCCCAGGCCATGCTCGGCCGAGATCGAGCCGCCGAGGCTCGCCACCGCGTCGTAGACGATCCGGTTCACCGCTTCGCGCTGGGCAATCAGCGCCTCGGGGCCGACGTTGTAATGCAGGTTGCCGTCGCCCACGTGGCCGAAGACGTACGGCCGCACGCCGGGAAACGCGCTTCCCAGGGCGGCTCCGGCGCGCTCGATCAGCTCCGGGGTCTTCGACACCGGCACCGAGACGTCGTGCTTGACGTTGGTAAATTGCGCCTCCGGAATGGTTTCGCGCAGGCGCCACAGCGAGCGCGCCTGCTCGCCGCTCTGGGCGAGCACCGCGTCGCGCAGCACGCCGCGCTCGGCGCATTCGAACAGGGCCCGCTCGAGATGCCCGTGCAGCAACCCTTGCTCGCCGCTGTCGGCGAGGTCGGAGAGCACGTACCAAGGATGCGGCGAAGCGAGTGGATCCTGAAGATCTTTTGATAAGAAAAGAACAGCTTCTAGGCAGTTGCGCGAAACCAGCTCGAAGGCGCTCAGCCGCTCGCCGAGCCGCTCGCGCAGCAGCGCGAGCAGCTCGACCGCGCGCCGCGGGCTGTCGAGCGCGATCCACGCCGTCGCCGTGGCGCTCGGCCTGGGATGCAGCCGGAGCACGGCGGCGGTAATGACGCCGAGCGTTCCTTCCGCGCCGAGAAACAGCTGCTTGAGGTCGTAACCGGTGTTGTCCTTGCGCAATCCGCGCAGGCCGTTCCAGACGCGCCCGTCGGGCAGCACGACCTCCAGGCCGAGGACCTGGTCGCGCGCGGTGCCGTAGCGCAGCACATTGACGCCGCCGGCGTTGGTCGAGAGGTTGCCGCCGATCTGGCAGCTGCCCTCGGCAGCAAGCGAAAGCGCGAACAGCCGGCCCGCGTCGGCGGCAGCTTTCTGTACCGCGGCCAGCACGCAGCCTGCCTCGACGGTCAGCGTGTCATTCAAGGCATCGAGCTGGCGGATCCGGCTCATGCGCGAAAGCGAGAGCACGATCTCGCGCCTGGACCCGCTCGGCACCGACCCGCCGGAAAGGCCGGTATTGCCGCCCTGCGGCACGAGCGCGACGCCCTCGCGCGCGCAGAGCGCGACCACGCTGGCGACTTCGGCCGTGCTGGCCGGGCGTACCACGCACTCGGCGGCAGCCGAGTACTGCTTGCGCCAGTCGGTAAAGTACGGGGCGGTATCCTGCGGGTCGGTGAGGACGTTGGCAGCGCCTACAATGTCGCGCAGGAGAGCATGCAGTTTCATCCTTGAGCAGGATAAATGACAAGCTGGATTATTAGGGCGCTTTTCGCGCTATTCGTTCTCGCGCCGGCGTTCGCAGCCGAGCCGCCGATCGTGGTAGGCGCGGTAGTCTCGCAGTCCGGGATGCTCGCCGACCTCGCGGACGGGTACCGCAAAGGGCTCCTCGTGTGGCAGGACGAAGTGAACGCCGCCGGCGGCGTGCGCGGCCGCAACGTGGAGCTGCGGCTGCTGGACGATGGCTCCGAGGCGGCGCGCAACTCGGCCCTCTACCAGCAGCTGATCCGTGACGACAAGGCCGATGCGTTGATCGGCCCCTACGGAACTGCGGCTACGCTCATGGCCGCAGCCGAGGCGGAGAAAGCGCGACACGTCATGGTAAACGGAGCTGGTTCTTCGGTCGCCGTCCATCGCCGGCTGCCGCGCTACGTGTTCCAGAGCGCAGTGCCTTACGCGGCGTTCGGCGCCGGCGTGCTGCAGATCGCCGGGGAGCAAGGCTACCGCTCGCTGCTCATCCTCGCGCGCGATGACATGGTGTCGCAGGAAATGGCCGAAGCGGCGCGCGAGAGCGCGCTCAAGCAGGGGTTCACGGTCGGCCCGGTGGAGACCTACGGCGGCGAGGTGGACAACTATGTGCTTCAGGTGGTCAAGGCCATCAATGCGGAGGCCGATGCGTGGATCGCGTTCGGCCAGCCGCGCGACGCGGCGGACATGGTAAGGACGTTGAAAAGGGTAGGCTTCGCGCCGAAGCTGTTCTTCGCGCGTGCGGCGGCGGATCCGAAGTTCATCGAGCTGGTCGGCCAGGACGCGGAATTCAGCCTCGCCGCGGCCGAATACCATCCGCGGCTGAAGACGAATGGAAATGACAGGTTCGTGAAGCTGTATTCGCAAAAATGGTCGAGCCCGCCCAATGCCGCTGCCGCGCAAGGCTATGCCGCGGGAACGGTGCTCGGCGAAGCGCTGCGCCGCGCGGGAAGCGCGGACCAGGAGAAGCTGCGCGCGGCGCTCGCGGCGCTCGAGCTCGACACGGTGCTCGGCCGCTACAAGGTCGACCCGAAGACGGGGGAGCAGACCGGGATCAAGGCCGCGGTCGTGCAGATCGAGACGGGCAGGCCGCTCGCGGTATGGCCGCCCGAGCTGCGGGCGGCGAAGCCGGTGCTGCCCTATCCGCAGTGGCGCGAGCGGCAGTTGCTGAGATAGCGGGGAAAGGCATGACATGGCGTTGAACCGTTCTTTCCTTTTTGCCCCGGGCAACGTGGCGCGGCGCGTAGAGAAGGCGCTGACCCTGGAAGCCGACGCGGTGATCCTCGATCTGGAGGATTCGGTGGCTCCATCGGACAAGCCGGCGACGCGCAAGCGGGTCGCGGAGGCCTTGCGGCAGCCGCGGCGCGTGCGCGGTTATGTGCGGGTGAATGCACCATCCACGGAGTTTTGCTACCGCGATCTGGTAGAGACCATTCACGAACGCGTCGACGGCGTGGTGCTGCCCAAGGCGGAAAGCGCCGCCGACCTTCATGCCATCGACTGGCTGCTTGCCGCACTGGAACGCGAGCGCGGTATCGCCGAGGGCTCGATCGACCTGATGCCGCTGGTGGAGACCGCCGCCGGCGTACAGAGCGTCGAGCGCATCCTCCAGGCGAGAAACCTGCGGCCCTATCCGGGCCCCTGGCGCGTCAAGCGCATCGCCTTCGGCGCCGGCGACTACGCCAACGATATCGGACTCGAGCCCGGCCTAGACGAGGCCGAGCTTGCAGATGCCCGCGCGCGCCTCGTGCTCGCCGCGCGCGCCGCCGGCATGGAGAACCCGATCGACAGCCCGTGGTTTCACTTCAAGGAGGCGGAAGCCTTCAGGCGGGCGCTCGAGAGGAGCCGGCGCGGCGGCTTCCAGGGCCGGCTGTGCGTGCACCCCGATCAGATCGGCCCGGTGAACAGCGCGTACCTGCCCTCCGCCGAGGAGTTGGCGCGCGCCGAGCGCATCGTCGCCGCGTTCAGGCAGGCGGAGGCCAAGGGAGAAGCCGCCATCCAGGTCGACGGCCAGATGATCGACTACCCCATCGTTTACCGTGCGCAGGCGCTCCTCGATGCGATGCAAAAAGCGGCGAAATGAACGCAGTGCTGCTGGCTGGCGGGCTGTGGATGCCCGGCATCGCCATGGCGCTTCTCGGCGCCCGGCTGGGCCGCCACGGCTACTCGACGCACGTGTTTCACTATTCCGGGCGTGATTCGCTCGAGGGCAATGTCGAGCGGCTGGTGCGCCACGCAGGCGCTCATGGAAGGGTGCACTTGGTGGGCTATAGTCTGGGCGGGGTGCTGGTGTTCGACGCGCTCGAGCGTCACCCCGAGCTCGACGTGGCGACGGCAGTGCTGATCGGAGCGCCGGTGCGCGGCTGCCTGGCCGGACGCCGGCTGGCCGGCTCGCGGCTCGGACGCTGGATGATCGGCGCGACGGCGCCGCGCTGGAGCGAGCGCAACGCGACCTGGCGGCGCCCCGAGCCGCTCGGGATCATCGCCGGTACGCTGCCCCTCGGGCTGGGATGGATGACCGGCAGACTGCCCGGACGGAGCGACGGCGTGGTGCGGGTGGAAGAAACGCTTGTCGAGGGCATGGCGCAGCAGGTCACCGTGCCGGTCGCCCACAGCGCGCTGATCGCCTCCCGGCGCGTCGCGGGGCTCGCCGGGCGTTTTCTTGCCGCCGGGCGCTTCGAATGAGCTGGCGCCACGGCCTCGCGGCTGCAGTGCTTCTGCTCGCCGGCGGCTGCGAGTCGATCGGGTACTATCGCCAGGCTATCGAGGGTCATCTCGGCGTCATGGCTTCCGCGCGGCCGATCGACGCATGGCTTGCTGACCCGTCGACTTCACCCGCGCTGCGCGAGCGGCTCGAGACCGCGCGCCGCATCCGGCAGTACGCGTCGCGCGAGCTCGGCCTGCCCGACAACGGCAGCTACCTTTCGTACGCCGACCTCGGCCGGCCGTTCGTGGCGTGGAACGTCTTTGCGGCCCCGGAGTTCTCGGTCGAGCCGAAGAAGGAGTGCTTCCCGTTCGCCGGCTGCGTCAGCTATCGCGGCTTTTTCTCCGAGGAGGAGGCCCGCCGGCACGCCGCGCAGCTGCGCGGGGCCGGCTACGATGTGCATGTCGCCGGCGTCCCGGCCTACTCGACGCTCGGCTGGTTCGACGATCCGCTGCTGTCGAGCTTCATCCTGTATTCCGACGCCCAGCTTGCGCGCCTCATCTTCCACGAGCTCGCGCACCAGGTGGTTTACGCGGGCGGCGACAGCACGTTCAACGAATCTTTCGCCGTGGTGGTCGAGGAGGAAGGCGTGCGGCGCTGGCTCGAGGCCGAGGGCCGCTCCGCGGAGCTGGCGGCGTTCCGCGCCGCGCAAGAGAGAAGGCGCGAATTCGCAGCCCGCGTCGAGGCGGCGCGCGAACGACTGAAGTCGATCTACAGCGGCAGCCTGCCGAAAGAGGGCATGCTGGAGCTCAAGCGCGGCGAGTTCGCGCGGCTGCGCGCCGAGTATGGCGCGATCGTGCCGGCTGAGCCCAACAATGCGTTCCTGGCTTCGATCTCGCTCTACACGCAGCTCGTGCCGGAGTTCGAGCGGCTGCTCGCCGAAAGCGGCAGTCTCGAGATGTTCTACCTGCGGGTGCGCGAGCTCGCCGCTACGAAAGCGGGATATCGACGATTTTCCGGAACGCAGGACGGCCGCACAGCCGGTCGAACCAGGCCTTCAGGCTAGGCAGCGCCGGACGCTCGAGCGGCAGGCGCATCCACAGCTGCACATGGCAGCCGAGCGGAATGTCGCCCATGCTGAAGCTGCCGGCCAGGTATTGGCGTCCCTGGAGCGCCGCGTCGGGAATGGCGAGCAGCTCGGCGCATTTCTTCCTCGCCTCCTCGATCGCGTTCATGTCCCGCTTCTCCGCCGGCGTGCGCACCAGCCCCCAGAACACGGCGCGGAACGCGGCCTGGAAGGTGAACGCCCAGTCCATCCAGCGCTCGGCGTCGGCGCGCACGCGCAGCTCGTTCGGCCACAGGCTGCCGGCGCCGTGCTTGGCCGCGAGATAGCGCACTATGCTGTGCGACTCCCACAGCACGAAGCCGTCGTCCTCGATGGTCGGCACCAGTCCTGTCGGGTTCATCCTGCGGTACTCGGGGGTGTTGTTGACGCCGAATTGCATGCCGGCGTCGACGCGCTCGTACTTGACTCCCAGTTCCTCCAGAGCCCAAAGCGCCTTCTTCACGTTGACCGAGTTTGTCCTGCCCCAGATCTTGAGCATTTAAAAGCCTACGGCTTGGCCATCTCTACGGGGATCGCTGGCGGCAAAATAACCGCCATCGAGCTTCCAGATCAACTGCGCGCAGCCGAACTGGTTGTAGTCATCGGGCACCGAAACGATCTTGTGGCCGCGGCGCGCGAGGTCTTCCAGCACCGCCGGCGCGAAACCCGATTCGACGCTGACTTCCAGGCCCTGCACGATGCGGTAGCGCGGCCCGTCGCTCGCCGCCTGCGGATTCTGGCCGTAGTCGGCGATGCGCACCATCACCTGGGCGTGGCCCTGCGGCTGCATGGTGCCCCCCATGACTCCGAAGCTCATCACCGGCTGGCCGTTCTTCGTGACGAAGCCGGGGATGATCGTCTGGTAAGGGCGCTTGCGCGGGCCGACGCGGTTGGGATGGCCGCTCGTCATCACGAAGGTCGCGCCCCGGTTCTGCATCGAGATGCCGTTCACTACCACGCCCGAGCCGAACCCCATGTAATTGGACTGGATGAAGGACACCATCATGCCGGAGGCATCGGCCGCCGTGAGATAGACGGTGCCGCCCTGGGGGGGCGTGCCGTGGCCGAAATCCTGCGCGCGCTTCATGTCGATGAGCGCGGCGCGCGATTTGAGGTAGCCCGGCCCCAAGAGCTGCTGCGGCCGCACGTCCATGTAGTCGAGATCGCCCACGTAGCGGCGCGCATCGGCGAAAGCGAGCTTCATCGCCTCGATCTGCAGGTGCAGGCTGTCGGCGCCGCCGACCTTGAGCGAGGCGAGATCGAAGTGCTGCAGGATGCCGAGCGCGATCAGAGCGACGATCCCCTGGCCGTTGGGCGGCAGCTCGTGCAGTGTGTAGCCGCGGTAGTCGATTGCGAGCGGCGCGACCCAGTCCGCGCGGTGGGCTGCCAGGTCCGCGGCGCGCATCGCGCCGCCGTGCTTTATGGCATGCGCCTCGATTTTTTCGGCCAGGGCTCCCCGGTAGAACGCCTCGCCCCCGGATTTCGCAATCTGTGCGAGAGCCTCCGCATGCTCGGGAAAACGAAAGCGCTCGCCGGGCCGCGGTGCGCGGCCGCCCGGCATGAAGGCTTCGGCGAACCCCGGCTGCGCTTTCAGCTCCGGCACCTGCTTCTCCCACTGGCCGGCGATGGTGGGCGAGACGAGGAACCCTTCTCGAGCGTACCGGATTGCCCTCTCGAAGAGCTTTTCGAACGGCAGCTTGCCGAATTTGCGATGCAGCTCCAGCCACGCCGATACGCAGCCCGGAACGCTGACGGCATTCCAGCCGCGCGTAGGCATCGCTTTCTCGCCGCCGAAGAACTCGGGTGTCCAGCCGGCCGGAGAGCGCCCGGACGCATTGAGGCCATGCAGCTGCCTGCCGTCCCAGACGATGGCGTAGGCGTCGGAGCCGATGCCGTTGGACACCGGCTCGACCAGCGTGAGGGTGATGGCGGTGGCGAGGGCGGCGTCGACTGCCGTGCCGCCGGCGGCGAGCATCTGCAGCCCGGCCTGCGCGGCAAGCGGCTGCGAGGTGGCCACGGCATTTTCGGCGAGCACCGGCCGGCGCGGCCAGGCGTAGGGATTGTTCCAGGAAAAGGGCGTCATGGTTCGCGTGCGGTCGCCGGAGCAGTGCTCACCGACCCGAAGTCCAGCACCACGCGGCCGAGCACCTTCCCGCCTTTCAGGTCTTCGAGCGCGCGGCTCGCCTGGTCCGCGGCGCGCGTCTCGACCGGGATCGGCTTGAGCTTCCCCTTTTTCGCCAGCGCCACCACCTCCTTCAGCTCCTGGAGGTTGCCGACGTACGAGCCGACGATGCCGATGGCGCGCTGCGCGATCGGCGGCAGCGGATG
>Ga0209378_1001092_pt1 | contig 19507 bp, 18 predicted proteins | sample GraSoiAngelo_156_FD_186170 | JGI IMG/M metagenome (GOLD analysis project Ga0209378, IMG submission 186170) | Grasslands soil microbial communities from the Angelo Coastal Reserve, California, USA - 14_1009_13_40cm (SPAdes) (version 2) | ecosystem: Environmental > Terrestrial > Soil > Grasslands ...
CATCATCGCCGCGGTTTATTATCCGAGCGCAGCCGGGAGCGTGACCGGCGATTACATTCCAGTCACCGGAATTCACCGCGAGAGTTCGACCAGTCGCACGCAGGACTTCCTAGGGTCGGAGATTCGCGAAGGCGCGGCTTATACCTGGCAGGTGATCGACAATGGCAAAGTTGGCGGCGCAGTTCTCAGGGCACGCAAGGCACGCGAGATCAACGAAGTTGAATTGCGAAAATTGGAAGCGAGCGTCGGTCGGGAGCTTTCGCGTATTCATAATCAACTGACCGGCATTGACGCGCGCCATAAATCGTTCGCGGCCGGCACCGACGTCGCCGGACAAACAGCGACCGCTGTTCAACAAAATCTCGGCAGCGGTCTGGCATCAGAATTGGAGCATCGCCTTGCCGAAGGCAATTATTTGAAAACGCAAACCGGATTGCTGGAGGCGAATTATCTTCACAACGTCGCCGTGGCGGAATGGGACCGCGCCACCGGGCGTTATTTCCAATTCGCCGAAGATGTGCATTAGTTGCACTCCTTGAAGGTGCCGGAGTCCAGGCGGGTATTATGGGTCGTGGGCGCGCTGCTCATCGTCATTTGCGGCGTGGCGTATTATTTTTTCATGCCGGTGGCGGAAGTGGCCACCGTCCGCCGCGGCACCGCGATCTCTGCGGTTTACGGGACGGTCCGGATCGAGCCCGCATTTGTCGTCCATGTTCGGGCGCAGAATTCAGGTTTCATCCAGCTGGCTGAAGAATTTTCGGCCGGCCGCGGCGCAATTGGCAAGAGCGTGACCAAAGGCCAGTTGCTCGCGAGCATTGCCGACGAAACGACCGCGCGGCAGTTGAAACAGGCGCAGGCTGATCTGAAGGCGGCGACCGAGCGGGCCAAGCTCCCGTTGCCGTCCGAGGAACTGCTAAAAGCTGCAGAGGATAATCTGCGTCGGCTCGAACAAGTGGTCGCCTCCGGGAATGTGCCTGCAGTCGAGTACGAAAAAGCAAAAAGCGAGGCGAACCGATTGCGAGGCGCGCTTGAAAACGAGCGGATCGAGCGAGATCGGAATCTGCAGTCGCTGGATGAGGCCCGCAAAAAACTAGAATCGCAAATGCGCAATTCGGAGATTCGCGCGCCGATGGACGGCCTGCTGACCGCGGTCTCAACCATCGACGGCGAATTGGTCGCGGAAGGAAACCAGCTCTTCACCGTCTCGTCCCGCAAAACTTACGTGCGCGGTGAAGTGAACGAGGAAGACGTGGGCGAAGTGAAGCCGGGAATGAAAGCGAAAGTGCAGCTTTATGCTTATCGCACTCAGACTTTCGAGGCCCGCGTCTCATCCGTTCAACCGGCCGCCGATCCGGATACGCAGCGTTACACCGTGATTTTGGAAATGGAAAAACCACCGGACAATTTAATGGCCGGAATGACCGGCGAGATGAACATCATCACCGGCTCGCACGAAAACGCGCTGCTCGTGCCGACTCGCGCACTACTTGTCGATCAAGCATTAGTCGTAAAACGCGGCGTCGTGCAGCGGCGCACGATCAAAGTCGGTTTTCGCACGCTCGATTTTGTTGAAGCGCTGAGTGGAGTATCAGCCGGCGATCGCGTTGTCGTTGCAGATCAGGACCGATTGAAGCCCGGTCAACCGGTGCGGCAACGGCGCGTCGACAATTCGAAAAAATCGTGACCGCACCGTTGTATATCGCGTTGCGTTTCGCAACGCACCGCAAACGGGCGCTTCTGCTAAGCCTCGTCGGCGTTGTCTTCGGGGTTGCCATTTTTATTTGCACGCAAGCCCAAACCCAGGGTTTTGCGCAGTATTTCATTAACTCAACCATCGGGAGCAGCGGCGCCATGGTTTTACGCACCAAGTTTCAGCCACGCTACGAAGGGTTGGCCGTCGCGGCAAAGAACACAACCGGTGCTACCAATCGGCGTAATTATTTCGAAGGCGTTAGCAATGTGGGCGAAATCATGCGCGTGAGCCGTCAATTCTCGAACGTCGTTGCTTGTGCTCCGGTGCTCCGAGGTAACGTGAGCGCGCGGGCGGGATTCGAAAACGCCAGTGTCGAAATTTACGGGATCGACCCGGCAGCCCAACTAAAAGCGACCGACTTGGCCACGCAAATCATCGCCGGCAAATTTGATGATTTTAGTAACAACACGAGCGCGGTGATCATTGGCTACAAGTTAGCGGATTTCTTGAATGTCGGAGCGGGCGACGCGATCCAGATTTTATCACCCGGCGGTGAATACTGGCGGTTTACGGTCGCGGCGATCGCGCGCAGTGGAGTCGGCACCGTCGACCTGAATCGCGTTTACGCGCACGCGCGCGTGGCCCAGCGGCTCCTGAAGAAGCCGTATCAAGCATCGATGATTATTTATAAACTGCGGAATCCTTCGCGAGCGCCGGAGTTAGCCAATCACTTCGAGGAGTTGTTCCAACATCGAACGGAAAGCTGGCAGGAGCGCGAGGAAGGAAACCTGCAAATCTTTTTCACACTGCAGGTTTCGGCGGCGATCACTGTCTCTTTAATCATTCTCCTGGCCGGCTTCGGCATCTTCAACGTCCTGACCATGTCCGTCCTCTCCAAAGTTCGTGAAATCGCGATTTTGCGTTCGATGGGTTACCGGCGGATTGACATCTCCTCGATCTTCTTGTGGCAGGGCGCACTGATTGCCGGTGTCGGCTCATTGCTCGGTTGCATTCTTGGCGCGGTCCTGACTTGGGGCATCTCAAAAGTCCCAATTCACATTCGTGGTCTGCTCTATACGAATCACTTTCTGGTTGTTTGGGATTGGCGACACTATTTTTGGGCAACGCTACTGGCCGTGGTCGCGGTCTTCATCGCGAGTTACGTCCCGTCGCAGCGCGCAGCGCACCTTCAGCCGGTCGACACGCTGCGCGGATCGAGTTTATGAACGGCGAAGTTTCTCTCAGTTGCCGCGACCTCGAGCGTTACCTCGGCAAGGAGGAGGAACGCGTGCACGCATTGCGCGGCGTTTCGCTCGATATCGAAGCGGGCAGCCTGCACGCAGTCGTCGGACCGTCGGGCTGCGGCAAGAGCACGCTGCTCTACATTCTTGGGCTGCTTGACCAGCCTGATGCTGGCTCGATCATAATCGCGTCCGAGAATGTGTCCGATTTGCCAGATCAAGAATGGTCACGTCGGCGTAACGAGTTGATCGGTTTCATTTTCCAGTTCCATTTCCTGATGGAGGATTTCACCGCCGAGGAGAACGTGATGATGCCGATGCGGCGGCTCGGCCATCTCAGCGAATCGGAAATGCGCGATCGCGCGGCGGCGCTGCTCCACGATGTCGATCTTGGCGATAAGCTTCGACGCGAAAGCCGGCACCTTTCCGGAGGGGAGCAACAGCGCGTCGCGATTGCTCGCGCACTGGCCAATGATCCTCAAGTGATCCTCGCCGATGAACCGACCGGAAACCTCGACACTCGCAACTCGGAACGCGCATTCGCGCTCCTGGCTGACCTGGTTCGTCAGCGTAGAAAAGCGCTGCTTCTGGTGACTCATAATAGATTCATCGCCGATGCCTGCGATTGGGTTCACGAGATGCAAGATGGACGCATCATTGGTAGCCACCCACGTGGCCAGCGTGGGTCGATTACGACGAACGTATGAGCCGATTAAGCGGAGCCCTTTAGTCGTTCCTCCAGTCGGTCAATGTAATCGGTCCAACTGCGAAAATCTCGCGCGCGCGCGTCCGCCGATAAGCGTTCGTAAGTCGCATTGTCAGCGAGGAGCGTTCGCATCGCACCGGCGAGCGCGTCGGCACTTGTTTGATCGACAATCAAGCAACCGCCGGGACGCGCGAGTTCCCCGAGTGCCCCGTTTCCACCGCAAACGCAAGGTTTGCCGTGCCGAAGGCTCTCCGCGATCGGAAGGCCGAATCCCTCCATCCGTGAAGGGTAGACGGTGAATCTGCAACTACGATAAGCGCGGTGGAGCGCGCGATCATTCACATGCTGCAACCATCGAATTCGGTAGCCGGCTCTCTGTAACTGCTTCATGGGCGAAATGACTTTGTGTCCATAGTATCCTGTGCTTCGACCAATCAGTTGGAGCTCGAAGGAAAATCCATCCTTCCAGAGGATCTCTGCCGCACGCAACAATGTGAGATGGTTTTTACGCGGTTCGAGCGTGCCAACGGACAAGATGACGGGCACAGACGCACTATCCTCTCTACTCGGTTCCTCACGCACCGTCGGATCCAGGTCGCCCGGCGGCAATTCTTCCACGCACGTTTCGGTAGGTTTTGTTCCGTGCTCTCGCCACAGTTGATGAAGATGTTCTTGCGAATCTCTTGAGACGCAGATGACGAGATGGAACGTTGCCAGCGAATCGATGTATTTTTCAAAACGCGCAAGAGCCCTGTTCCGCATAAGTCCTAATCGCAGGGCGGCGGCATCGTGAAAAATTACTACAGAGCGCGCCCCTGTTTCTCGAATCAATTGAGGCAAATAACCGATTCGGGCGTCGCGATACATATCCGGGACAAAGAGGACATCGCCGGATTCCATTTTTGTCTTAAGAGGAATCGACTCGCGAAAAAGGAGCCGCAGCAACTCGGCGATAGGGTTTTCGCCGCGCAAATCCGGTCGAGCTGTGCTCCGCGCAAGAACCCGGAAGGGATCCTGTAGAATCTGCAATTCACGCCGGCCCAGTCTTTGATAACACTTCCCAAACAGATTCCAGGACATCGGCAATATCGTTTCGCGCCGGCCGAGCTCGCGAAAAACGCTGCGTGTCGCGCGTTGAATTCCGGTGCTCTTCGCAGACTTGCACGAGCCGGTTACATCGAGATAAATCATTTAGCGTTGATCGGCTTCGTATCGACTACCTTCGATTTCGACCACACGAAAGGAGTATATGACCATCGGCAAAGTTCGTCATGGAAGAGGGGCGGCGCGGATTGTTGTCGATGCCCGTACGTTGCGAGGCGATCCGGGCGGCGTCGCTTCCTATACCGAAGCGCTCATCGAGCATCTGCCGGCAGTTCTTCCAGAAGTACCCATCGTGCTTTTGCGTCATCCTCTTAACCCGCGCGCTCTTTCACGGGCGCCCAACGTGACCGAATGGATTTTGGGCGGAAAACCAAATAGCCCCTGGACTTATTTTCGCATGGGATCGTGGCTCAACGCCCGGCTTAGCCGTGACGATCTCTTTCACGCTCCTTACCGAATTCTTCCTCGCGGGCTCAAAGCAAAAAGCGCGATTACCATTCACGACGTCATGCAAATAGTCTGTCCCGAGCTTGTTTTTCCCAATCCCGTCACCCGCGCGGTTGTGCAGCCGTTCTGGTCGACCGCCATCCGTAACGCCATTCGGCAGGCCGATCGAATACTGGCCGTCAGCCAACATAGCGCGGACGACACTCTTCGCGTCGATCCGTCGTGCGGCCCGCGACTCCGCGTGACACTCAATGGAAAATCACCATCGTTACGCCCGATGGCGAAAGCCGATGCCGAGTACCTAAGCGCATCCATCGTTCCTCTCGGGCGGCGTTTCTTCCTTGTTGTTGGCGGAGGTTATCCGAACAAGAATCACGTCACGGCGGTATCAGCTTTCGCCAAGGCATTTCCGTTTTCTGAAGATATTTGTTTGCTGGTCATTCAGCGCCGCCGGACGCTGCCAAAAGAACTTCGACGGCTTCTGCGTCGCCTGCGATTCGATTCCCGAATACAAGTTCGGCGCGACGTTCGGAATGATGAGCTGGTTGCGCTTTATAATCGCGCCGAGGCCCTTGTTTTCCCTTCGCTCTATGAGGGGTTTGGTCTGCCAGTTCTAGAAGCGATGGCGTGCGGGTGTCCCGTAATTTGCTCGAACGTGACGTCGCTACCTGAAGTGGCCGGAAAGGCCGCGCTCTTTGTCGAACCCAAGGACGAAGAGGCAATCGCGGAAGCAATCCGCCGCATCGTTGAGGATGACAACCTCCGGCAGTCCCTCGCGCAGAAAGGAGTTCAACGAGCTGCCCTTTTTGACTGGCGAAAGACGGTCGTCGAGACCGTCCTCGTCTATCGCGAGATTGCGTCGTGGCTGCCGAACATCAAATTGGCCTTATGAAGCGCATCTTCTTGACTGGCGCGAGCTCCGGGATCGGTCGCGCCATTGCTCGTGAATTGATTGCGCATGGTCACGAAGTGTGGGGGACTTCGCGCGACCTCAGCCGCATTCAGGCGACGGCGCGCCTTCACGCAGTGCAACTTGATTTGCGCAATTCGCAAATGCTTGAAGAGGTTTTTACACGCGCCTGGAGTGAATCGGGCGGGCTCGATGTTGTCATCAACAACGCGGGTAGCGGACATTTTGGGCCAACGGAAAATTTTCCAACAGAGGGGTTGATTGATGAGTTTCAAGTTCTGGTCTTCGCGCAATTACAATTGCTGCAATTAGCAATGCGCAGAATGCGGGCGCGGGGAACCGGATTGATCGTCAATGTGACTTCGCTCGCCTCACGATTACCGGTTCCATTCATGCCAGGGTATAACTCCGCAAAAGCGGCGCTGGCCACTTTTACCATGTCAATTCAACTCGAGCTGCCAAAAATCGGAGTGCGCATTGTCGATCTTCAACCGGCCGATATTCGGACTGAATTTAATGACTCCGTCGTGAAGACGGACGCCACCCATTACGAAGATAAAGCCGCAAAAACATGGGCAGCAGTGCAGCGAAACATGGCTGCTGCGCCAACGCCCGAATTGGTCGCCCGACGGGTGCTGGGATTAATCGAGCAATCGAATCCACCACCGCGCGTGACCGTCGGCGGAATTTTTCAAGCGAAGGTAGCGCCGTTGATCTTCCGCTTTCTCCCACAACGAGTGCGCATCTGGGGGCTGCGAAAGTATTACGGGATATGAGCGCGATTCGCGAAGCGGTGATTTTAATGGCCGGGTCGGGTTCGCGTCTTCGCCGTTCGCCAGAAACTTTGCCCAAACCACTCACGCTCATTCTCGGCCGACCGCTGATTTCCTATACACTCAATGCGCTGGCCGGCGCCGGGATTACAAAGATCAATATTGTGGTCGGCTACGAAAGCGATCGACTAACCGCAGCCGTCGCAGAATTGGCGCCGTCCAACGTTACACTTTCCTTCGTCCTGAATCCAGAGTGGCAAAAGCAAAATGGCATTTCGCTTCTGGCGGCGGCGAAAAACATCAAGAGCAATTTCCTTTTGACGATGAGCGACCACCTTTTCGACAATGTGATTGTCGATCTACTGATGGAATCGGCGGTGCCCAGCGTTCTCAATCTCACGGTCGACCGAAAGATCAATTCTATCTTCGATCTCGATGATGCGATGAAAGTTCAAACGCAGGGGGGTCGCGTGGTCGCCATCGGAAAAGAACTTCCGAATTACGACGCGATCGATACCGGTCTCTTTGTCTGTCCAATCGAAATTTTTGCATATCTCGAGCGCGCAAAAGAAAACAGGGACTGCAGTCTCGCCGACAGCGTGCGGTTAATGGCCACGGATGGCAAAGTCCGAGCGATCGACATCGGCGATGCGTGGTGGCAAGACATTGATACCGTAGAGATGCTGCAACACGCGGAGAAGCACATGGCCGAAGAATCAAAAACGCAGCGTCTGGCCAAGTAAAATGCCGGATGAATGCGTCATTCTGGCCGATGGTCCAGCAGCGTTGGTCGAGTTGTGCGGAATTTCCACACTGGAACGATTGCTGCGCACGCTTCAACGCTGCGGAATTACTCGCGCGATAATTCTCTCCAGCAGTGCGGCAGAGATTGCGCAGCGCCTCGCCCGACCCTCGTGGGCGCGGGCCGATTTAGAATTCACTATTCACGAACGCCCCCCCGGTCCGACAACAGTGCAACAGATTGTCGATCTTTGGCCGGAGGCCGCGGCGCGCCTGCTCCTGATTCAAGGCGACGTAGTCTTCGATATTCGTCTCTTGCGCACTCTCCTGGCGCAAACTTCGTCCGCGATGTTGATTGATTCTTCGGCGCCGGAGACGAACCGGGGCAAATTGTGCGGTGCGGCGTTGCTGCAACGTGAATGGGCTGTCGCCCGAAACGGTTCCGTCGAGAGTGCGCTCCTCGAAGGCCTCGAACAGCGCACAGCCGAAGCGTTGGATGTTGCGAACCAACCGTTGTACGACCCGGGACTGCGGCGAAACCTGCGGCCATTTTGTTTTCCCGCCCCCGCCCTCGCGGACAAGCAAGCGGCCGAAAGAGTCCTGTTTGACTCCGTGCAAAAGGGCACGCGCGCCTTTCCGGCGTGGATTCACGCGCCTATCGAAAAGTTCCTGCTCAGATACCTGTGCAGAACATCAATCACCCCTAACCAGTTGACGATCTCCTGGGCTATCGCGGCTTGCCTAACGACAATCTTTTTTGCCACGGGTCATCTGATCTGGGGGATCGTGCTGGCACTAGTCGTTGGCATCCTTGACGGGCTCGACGGCAAACAGGCACGCCTTAAAGTCGAGACGACAGCGGGCGGAAAAATAGAACATCATCTCGATTCGTTCTTCGATGTGGTGTGGCCAATCGCACTAGCCTTTCATTTTTATTCGTCAGGACGATTGCCAACCGCTTTTTATTATTTGGCGGTATTATTGGCTGGCGAAGGCGTGGATGGAATTGCCAAAGCCATCATTTACTCGGGCGCCGGACGACTGATGACCGCCCCGAGCATGTTCGATCGATTCGTGCGACTCATCGGCGGGCGGCGAAATATTTACATTTGGGTGTTGGCCATCGCGCTGATTCTTGGAGCGCCGGAAAAGGCTCTAATTGTGATGGCGTGGTGGGAATTGATGACTGTTGTAATCGACATTCCGCAAGCAGCACGGATGTTGATCTTGCGCCAAAAAACACGCTAGTCGACCAACTTACGATAAATCCTGTAGGTCTTGTACTTGGTTGCGCCGACCGCTTCGATGAAGCGGTTTATCATAACGTTGTCTTCGAGCGTCATGCTGAGCTCGCCCTTGAAGCCGCGGCTTACGCCCTCTTCCATTACTTGCAGAACAAGCGTCTCGGCAATGCCGGCGCGGCGATACTTTCCCAAAACGCCGAGCGCAACGAAACGCACTGTGCGAATTTTGCGACGATAGTAGAGCAACTTGATTAATCCAATGGGCAGACCAAAACGCGTCAGTCGTCCATTCAAGTGCCGCAACGCGACGTTAATATCGGGCACACAAATCACGAACGCGACCGGCGCGTTGTCGATTTCGGCGATCAATGTCATCCGCGGATCGATTATCGGACGCATTTCCGTGGCCATATGTTTCGCTTCGGCGTCAGTGAACGGCACAAATCCCCAGTTATTCTTCCAAGCTTCATTGAAGACAGCGGCGAGGCGCTGACTGTCGTCAGCGACGCGACGAAGATCGATTGGACGAATTTTCACCGAGGTTTTCCGAGAGCGCGCATTCACGAGGCGGCGCAATCTCGAAACCGGTGCATTGTCGGGATCGAGCCACCAGGCGTACCAGTCCGTCACCTTTTCAAAGCCGCAGGCCGCGATTAATCGGACGTAATAAGGCGGATTGTGCGCCGTGAGCACCGTTGGCGGATGTTCAAAGCCGTCGATCAATAGTCCGCAAACGTAGTTGGTCGAATAATCGATTGGCCCCATGATTTCGCTCCGGCCTCGACGGCGCAACCATTCGACAGCGCGATCTAATAACGCCGCCGCAACATCGACATCGTCGGTCGATTCAAACAAACCAAAGCAGCCGACGTTCGACTGATGGAGCGCGTTGTAGTTTGGATCGTCGCTCGCCATGATGCGGCCGACGATCTCGCCATTTCGCTTAGCGAGGAAGAGCGCGGCGTCACCGTGCTGGTAAAACGGCTGGCGTTTGCGATCGAGAAATGCTTTGCGCTCGATAATCAGCGGCGGGACCCAGGCCGGATCATTTCGATAGATCCGCCACGGAAACTTGATGAATTGATCCCGCTCTTTGCGGTCAGTTACTTGTGAAACTTCGATCTGCGACACGGCCTGAGAACCTAGACTGCTGCACGCCGCGCGGTGACGAGTTGAACCAGCGAGCGCAAAGCGTTTCCCTGCTGCCCGAGCAGATAGACGAGGAGAAAATTGAACAAGCTGACCTCTATCCAAAAGTACCAAATCGGCCGACCAATCAACAAAAGGAGAAAGAGCAGCAGCATGCGCGTATTGGTCATGAGCAATCTCCACCAAGCGAGGAATGGCCGGGCAAGTTGGCGATATCCATCCCGCAGCCAAAGCGGAATTTCCTCCGAAAACGCCCGCTCGGTTACTTGATGCAAACGCTGCAGGCCGGGCGCGAAAAGCTCCTGCTGCGATGTAAAATTCAGATAGAACGCGAGCAGAACTTTTTGCCACGGCTGATTGCGCCAACGCAGACGCTGGAATTCGCTTCGCAGCTCAGCGGATAAATCCAAATTGGCGCGCGCGCGTCCTCTGACGAAATAGAGGTAACCGCTTCGGCAATAATCAGCGGCCGCGGCCTGGCAACCATGGCTGAGCCCGGCGGCAAGGGCTAGAACAGCGATCGCGAGAGGCGAACCTTCCGACCCACAGCGCAACGCCAAATGAAAATAGACGCTTAGCCAGACGAGATGGTCGGCCACACCATCGATCAACCGGCCCATTCGGGTTGTCTGGTTGGTCAGTCGCGCAAGCTGGCCATCGGCATTATCGAAAACATTCGCGGCGACGTGCAGAAGCATGCCGAAAATGTTCAGGCGTAAATCGCGGTAATAGTAAAAGTGGCCCGCGGTTACTCCGCAGATGCAGCCAATGGCAGACACCGTTGTCGGTGTTAGACCCAATGCCGCGAACAGCCGTGCCAGTTGAAACCCGACTTTGCGATAAAAGTAAATGTCGATCCAACCTTCGAGTTCAGGCGCCTTGTATGTTTTTTCGACTGTGGCCGACGCGGCGCCGGTCTCGAGATCGGTGTCCATTGCTCCAACCGTTCCCCCGTCAGCTCAGGAGACGCGCGCCGTTTCCCGAACTGCCGGAGTAAATGTATCGGCGAGGATGTTGAGCGCTTCGTCCAGGTCCGCGCGCGTATGTTTCGCAGTCACGCAGGCCCGGAAACAAATTCGGTTTTGCGGAACCGCCGGGTAGTCGACCGGCGCGACCCAAAGCCCGCGTCGTCGCAATTCATGACCGAGCCGATACATTCGTTCCCGATCGCCAATGACGAGCGGCATGACGTAGCTGGTTGATGCTCCGGTGTCGATCCCGAGCTCGCGCAGTTGTTCGTGAAAATAATCGGCATTCTCCCAAAGGACCTTTCTCAATGCAGCTCCGTCGCGGATCGCAATCTCCAATGCTTTGAGGAGACCGGCGATAACGACTGGCGGCAACGCGCACGAATAAACATATGGGTGCGCATAAAATCGCAGATATTGCAGGGTCTCTTTCGATCCGGCGACAAATCCGCCCAGCGCACCGAACGCCTTGGAAAAGGTGCCGTAGATGAGCGGGACACGGTCTTCCACTCCAAATTGTTCGGCCGCGCCTCGCCCGTTTTTGCCACAACCAAGGACCGAGTGCGCTTCGTCAATGAAAACGCTTGCGCCGTGTGATACGGCGACATCGGTCAGCTCGTTTAACTTCCCGAAATCGCCGTCCATCGAATAAATTCCCTCGATGATGACAAGCTGGCGGCGGCCGCTCTTGTGACTCAAAGCCGCATCGAGCGAGGCCGCGTCGTTGTGTTCAAACTTCTCAGTCCGGCAACGCGAAAGCACCGCGCCGTCGCGCAGACTCAGGTGCGATCGATTATCGAGGACCGCGACGTCGCTTTTGCGAAGCAGACCGGAAATAGTGCCGAGAGCTCCGCCAAAACCGCTGTTGAAGAGCATTGCATCTTCACGGTCAAGAAATTTTGCGATTCGCGACTCCAATTCGCGATGAAGATCGGTCATGCCCGAAAGCATGGGTGAACCGCAGGCACCCAAACCGTGAGTATTCAGCGCTTCATGGGCCGCGGCGATGACATCAGGATGGTTGGCCAGACCGAGATAATTGTAGGAGCAAAGATTGATGACGCGTTGCGACTTGCCGTCGTATCTGATGGTAGTGCGGGCATCTGCGCCGGCGAGCAATTCCGGCTCATACAATTCGACCGCCCACGCGCCGGCCTGCATCCAGGCGGTGAAACTTGGCGGGGCTTGCAATGGGTCGCGGCTTTCGCCCGCGAGAAAATTGCTCAAACTAAGTTTTGCAGGGTCTTGGTTCATTCCTTATGGCAAATCGGTCGCCTTTGGCGACGTTCCATATCGGGGCAACAATTTTACGAAATCCCGCCCATGGAACAAGTTTTTAGTTCGGCTAGTTCCGGAGCGCAGGCTGCGCTCATGGGCGCCTGACGGTATCGAGTTTTTGTGGGGCAAGCATCCGGCGCTGCAAAATCGTCCCAAGTAACGTCCATCCCGGGCTTCCGACTCGAAAATGGGCACGGCGAATCGCTCGGACCATAGTGGCAGGTTCCTTGAAGAACATCCCGAAGAGGCGGAGAACGATCTGACATCGGTAATAAAGACGCCCAAGCAGAGTAGATTCCTGTCGCGATCTGCAAATCAAGAGGAGCATCGGACAGTCCTCGCGAGCCAAGCGGTCCTGATGGCGTTCGTATATCTCCGCCAAAGCACGCTCGCACAATATCCTGACCTCAGACCGACGGGTGAGATCCCGGCGAATACTTAATTGGTCTCCATGAAACCGCCACCTGGCCAGCTTTTGCGGTAAATGGACTGTTCCGGTGAGATTGGTCAGACGAAGCAACCATCCGAAGTCGGCGACCGAACCCACTGTGGTCTCGAAGAGACCCGCGGCGTTTGCCAGAGATACGCGAACGACGAGCTGCGTAAGCGAGAAATAAACGCTGCGCCCAAAAAAATGCATCAAACAATCGTGCGGCGCGGGCCGGTAATTAGTTTTTTCCTGCAGCTCTTCTCCCGGGAAAGCACTGACAATTTTCCCATGGGCCAGCAGGCGCTTGATCGCTCCTCTCGACAGATGGCCGGTCAAATCCTGCGCCGAAAGCGGCTCACCATTCTGATTAATCAACATCACGTCGCAGACTGCGATGCCAGAATCCGGGCATCGGCCCAGTGCTTCCACCATTCTGGCCAGAAATTCCGAAGACATGGTGTCGTCGCAGGTAGCAAAATGCAGAAGCTGACCGGTCGCGAGCTGCATACCCTGGTTAAGAGCCGCATAAACTCCTTCTCGAGGAATTTGATAAAGGCGAAAACGCGGATCGACGGACGCAATCGATTTGAAAAACTCCCAACTGCCGTCGCTGGAACCGCTGTCGAGAACGATTGCTTCCCAATCGGAGTAAACTTGAGCCATCAGCGAATCGATTCGCGGTTCGAGATATGCCCGTGCATTTAAACACGGCAAAAGAATAGAAATTTTGGGAGCGCCCATTCTGTCCGCATCTAGATGACGCGGCCGTTTGCGACAATCAGGTATTGGCGTTTCAGGAGGCGGGCAAAACCTCGAAACAGGCCATCCGATTTCTTTCTCTTGTTCTGAAGCGGCTTGGAATATCCAAGCCGGGCCGCTTGCAACATCACTTCGCGAATATACGGCGCATAAATTTCCTGGACGACGACTTTGGACGGGATCACGCGGTACTTTGCCAATTGGGTGTCGTAGATCCAACCCGCGACTCGCTGGAACGCGTGAAAATGGAAAAAAATCAACGGCTGCTCGTCTACTAAAATGACCCCGTCGCGAATGGAAATGCGATAGTTCCCGATATTCCAAGGCGCCAGATTCGCGCCCTTGTGCTGCAAGACAACAACATTGGGGAAGCGAGTCGGCCAGTCATCCAAATATTTTTGATCGGCAAACTTATTCTCTTCAATGCGATCGTAACACCACTCGAGACATCGTTCCCTCCACCACTGGAGACAAGCCAGACCATGCTCGTCGCGTCTAAAACTGACCCAGCCGACATTGAAAATACCGTTCCATTCGCAATGGCGAAAGGCCGGGGTGAATCGATGAGCGATGATAGCGATCGATTTCCCCTCCATTTCTTGAAAGAGCGGTTCAACACTTGAGAAGAAAAACAGATCGGCATCGAGATACGTGATCAGATCGACCTTGGGATCGGCGCGCAGAATGAACAGCGGCAATGAAGGCGTGCAGGTGAAGTAATATTCGATGCGTGATCGGTTCTCCTTCGCTCCGAGCAATGCCGGATCACCTCTTTCGAGCTCATCCAACGTGAGCAAGCTGACTTCCGGCAGGTTCAACCTGGTCAACTCTGAATGGCTCGGCTCATCCAGGCATAAAATCCAGAGCTTGAATTCAGGGCAGTGTCTTTTGAGCGACTGGTAAAGTGCCAGCCCTCGCGCTGAATAATGATGGTCGAAATAAGTGCAAAAATAACGCATCGACTTTTTTCATTGCGAAACTTGCGTTCGAGTTTCCGCCGTTTTCTCCCATTTAACATCCGCATAAACTTGGCCGAGTTCCTCAGTCGGAAAGCCCTGATACCCACCAGGCATGCCTACAATTTGAAAACCGAGCGCTTGGTCACGGCGATCGTAGAGATGCACATTGGGTATGTGGAGGGCGAGATTGATAAAATAGCGGCCCGGCAATAACAAACGCGCTGGAATCATCGCCGAGACATGATGGGTTCCGGCCGATTCCACCGAGATGGCAGGCTCGGCCATGGAATTAGTCGAATAAAAAACTTCTTCGCCTTTGAAGTTAAACACCGAAAACGAGACCTGGAGTCCCGGAATACTCCGTTGGAGGGTGAACGAACATTTCATGAGCACGGGCGCATTGGCACTGAATGAAGTCGAGGACTCACCTTCTGGCCCGTGCAACCCGGCGACCTGAAAACTCGCTTCGCTACCCGCCGCCTTAAAGTAGACCACGGGCGGTTGTTGTTGACCTGCGCCTAGATAAGCAGCGACAACTTCGGCGGTGTTTCCCGATAGCTCGATCTCGCCATGCCGGAGCAAAATGCATCGAGAGCAAAGATGGCATATCGCGTCGATGTTATGGCTAACGAACATGATGGTGCGGCCCTCTTTCGTCACCACGTCGTCCATTTTACCGAGACATTTTTTTTGAAACTCGGCGTCACCGACGGCTAGCACTTCGTCGACCAGAAGAATTTCCGGATCGAGATGGGCCGCGACAGCAAACGCGAGCCGGACGTACATGCCGCTTGAATAGCGCTTGACCGGTGTGTCGAGGAACTGCTCGATCTCGGCAAAAGCGACGATCTCATCGAATTTCTTTCGAATTTCCGCGCGGCTCATCCCGAGAATGGCGCCGTTCAAAAAGACGTTTTCCCGGCCGGTCAATTCTGGATGAAAACCTGTTCCCACCTCAAGCAGCGCACCGACCCGGCCGTAAACGTCCGCACCGCCCGAGGTGGGCTCAGTAATCCGATTAAGAATCTTCAGCAGCGTGCTCTTGCCTGCTCCGTTGCGTCCGATGATGCCCACCACTTCGCCCTGTTTAACGTCGAACGAAATATTCTTTAACGCCCAAAATATTTCAGAGGTAGACCGGCCGTTCCGACTCAAGCGCGACAACAATCGCTTTGGCAAACCAATCAAATCGTCGTGCAGCGTGCGATAGGCCCGCCGCCCGATCGATTCATGGTCGATCTTGAACGACTTGCTTAATTGCTCAACCGAAATGGCGATGTCCGACATTTTTAAGGCGGAAATTTAAATAATGTCGGCAAAGCCACGCTCGACTCGGCGAAAGAAAAAGGCACCGCTGAACAACAAGAACAGGGACATGGCAATCGTAAGCAGAAGAATATTCAGGTTCAACGCACTGTGACCAAGGACGGCCCATCGAAAACCTTCCACGAAACCGACCGCCGGATTTAGCGCGAACAACGATTGCCATTGCGCCGGCACCATGCTGGTCGGATAGACGACTGGACTCGCATACATCCAGATCTGGGCAAAGAAAGGTAAGGCGTAGGACGTGTCGCGGTACTTTACGCTGACGGCAGAGAACCACAGAGCCACCCCAGTGGCAGCGAGCATCATCAAAAGCAGAAAGCCGGGGATTGCTAGCAGCCGGAAGGTGGCCGGAACTCGATAAAACCCCATAAAGATAAAAAGCATGACGATCATAACCGCGAAATCGACCAGGACGGCAAACATGGTCGCGAGCGGAATTAACATTCGAGGAAAGTAAACTTTAGAGACGAGTTGAGAGTTGCGGATGAGACTGTTGCTGGCGCGTTGCATCGAATTGGAAAAGTAGGTCCATGCGGTCAACCCACAGAACACGAACAAGAGGTAAGGCGCACCGTCGCTCGGCAGTTTCGCGAATCGACCAAAGATGAGGGCAAGAATGTTCGCGCCAATGAGAGGCTGCAGCGCGACCCAACCAAACCCGAGCGCGGTTTGTTTGTAGAGGAGCTTGATGTCGCGATTCACCAGGATCCAAAGGAGGTCGCGATACCTCCACAGTTCACCCACATTGAGCGCGGCCCACCCCTTTGTTGGCCGAATGCGAAGAGTCGGCTTTTGATTTCGAGGGCTCGCCGAAAGTGACGTCAGCGGCGGTGTCGCTTCGGCGACAAGGATGGGAGATTCGGCCTTCAAGGGATCAACTTTACCGACGATTTTCCTCCTGATCAAAAGGACAAGTACTCATACTTTGGGAGGAAAAGACCTTGTCGATCTTTGCCGGTTTGTTCGAATCGGGACCGGTTCTCGCGCAGGTCTCGCCGGAGATTTTTGACATCCTCGGCGGATTTGATTCCCAATCCCGCCAATCGCAGAAGTCCGGCTTCCCGTCGGCTTTTCGGGATCGTTGCGGGGTGGTCAAGGATATCGAAAAGAAATTCTCCGTCCCGTTCGGCTCGCACAGCACAATTTTGGCGCAACGATTCGGCGACGTAGATCGAGCGATGAACTCCACCGACGATGCCGAGGGCAAGACCGAGCATCGCGAATCCGAGGACTGCATAGCGTTGCCATCCGCGGAATGTGGCACGGTGATAAATCTCGGCTAAAGCAATGGGGATTGCCGTCATGAAGGCGAGCGTGGGCAAGGCGATACCGAAAGGGCGCGCCACGCCGATGGCGGGCAGCGAAAGCAGCGCGCCCAAACAACAGATGCCAAGAACTCGGCGGCGTGCTGGTGGACGACTTGCGACAAGAAACCGATCCAGACAAATCCAATCAGTTTGTCGGCCGTCCCGATCATCGTATAGCCGCCTGGCAGCCAAGAGGACGCCATCGCTCGGAGAAGCTTGTTTGCGGCGGAAAAAGTGAACTGGGGGCTAAGCGCATTGGGGATCAAGAAATGCCAGAGGCAATAGTGGAAAGCGAAGATGACAATCAGACTAAGCGAGGCCACCAACACTTGGCGCCAACGCGTGCGATCCGGTGTTGAGACCAGCCAGATGAGCGGGAGTGCCACCGGCAGCGTGTAGCTTTCTTCGCGGATAAAGGTGGCCACGGTTGCGGAGAGCAACATCAGGACAAAGAAGATGGTCCGCTGTTGTTTGATCCAATGAATAAAAAAAAGAGCGGTCAGCGTAATAAAAATATAGGCCAGTATGAGGTGACTCAGGCTTACCCAGAGAACGAGCGAAGCGAACACTCTTGAAGAAATAAATAAGGCAAAGACGATCGCGAGCTGGAACAACCCGAGACCGAGCTCGGACAAAAGAAGCCCGACTAAAAACAAAAAGAGCGCCATCAGGAAGAGGACGAAGATCCTGTGGAGCAGAATGTTTTCGCCCCAGAGCGTACCTTGCAGGTTGTAAAGAAGAATACTCACCGGTCGCAATCCGGGCGTTTCGATCTTGTCCGGATCGACCACGCCGTGAAACACCGAGAGCATTTCCGCGCCGCTGTACTGGCGAATTAAATGAAAGTCGTCCCAATGAAAGGGACAGGAAAACGTGGAAGCAAACACCGCGGACCAGATGAGCAAGAGAATGCCAATGAGGCCGGCGATTTTTAGGGCGGAACGCATTGTTAGATCAACATTCGTCGAATCGGCTGCGCCGCTTACTGCACTCGCGGCGAGGGCAATGGAATAATGTAACGCCCTCTAAAACCACGCTGCGTTAGCTTCGGGATGAGTTCATCAGCAATGTGCCAGGACAAGAGCAGCGCGTATTCAGGCTGGTCGGAAAAAAGGCGCAATTCTTCTACAACTGGAATGATCGTGCCCGGGACGTACTTGCCGATTTTGTATGACCCTTTGATTTCAAGCACGGAGTCGAGAATGCCGTTGTCCAGACCGACGTAATTAATAAGTGTGCTGGCACGGGAAGGCGCGCCGATTCCGTAGACGCGGCCGCCGTCGCGTTTGATGTTCTTGAGGAGCGCAAGCAATTCGAGCTTGGAATTGACAACCGCGCGGTTGAATCGCGCGAAGGCCTCCGGCGTGATCTCGCGCTTTTCCTCGGAGAGTATTTTTTCGACGCTAGGCTGAACCGGATGCCGATCTTTTCTCGCGGCATAAACGCGAATTGAGCCGCCATGAGTCGGAATACGTTTGGCGTGGATCACTTCGAGCCCGTGCATTTCGAGAAGATTCCGCAAACTGGTTAGCGTGTAGTAGCGAAGATGTTCGTGATAAATCGTGTCGTATTGGAGCGTTTCGAGGAGCGAGCCAAAGTAATGGGACTCGCTAATGAAAATACCATCGTCGCTCAGGAGAATGAGAATTCCCGCCACGATGTCGTGAATATCTTCGATGTGGGCGAAGACGTTCGTCGCCGTGACAATTTGAGCTTTTCCTTGTTCAGCCGCCGCCTTCTCCGCGACCTCCTTGTTAAAAAACGAAATCATCGACGGAATCCCGCGCTCGATCGCCAGTTTCGCGGCGTTGGTCGGCTCAATCCCAAACACGCGCACGCCGTTTTTCTGGAAGTTGCTCAGGAGCGTGCCGTCGTTGGAACCGATGTCGATGATCAATTGACCGGGTTTAAGCGGATAAAGGGATTCCACTTCGCGCGAGAGTTCGGCAAAATTCTCGCGCAGGATTTTCGTCGTGCCGCTGGTGTATGGATACGAAGGTGGAAAAAGAATTGCCGGATCCACGATCAATCCGAGTTGGGCGAGAGTGCAGTTCTTGCAAAACAACAATTGCGCGGGATAAGCCGGCTGTTCTGCCAGTGGAGAACCAATGACCGGCATCGTATTCACGGGCGGGAGATAGCCAAGGAATAGAATCGGCTCCAAGTCCGGAGAATCGCAGACCTGGCAATGATCGACGACGATGCTTCCACCACTGCCGGCGGCAAGTTTCTTTGGCGTCTTCATGAATCGCGGCGCGGATTTTTGTCGGCGTGCTTTACATACCAGGGAATGGTCGCGGCTAAACCTTGCCTGAGCGAAACGGTCGGTCTGTAACCCAAAGCGCCGATCCGTTCAATGCTGGGGCAACGGCGCAATGTCCCCCCGGCCTTCAGTTCTCCAGGGACAATCTGCACCTCGCGATGAAAATGGCGCGCGATCTCTTCGGCAAGTTGCTTAATCGAAATCTC
>Ga0209378_1001101_pt1 | contig 19423 bp, 21 predicted proteins | sample GraSoiAngelo_156_FD_186170 | JGI IMG/M metagenome (GOLD analysis project Ga0209378, IMG submission 186170) | Grasslands soil microbial communities from the Angelo Coastal Reserve, California, USA - 14_1009_13_40cm (SPAdes) (version 2) | ecosystem: Environmental > Terrestrial > Soil > Grasslands ...
CGCCTCGCGCATCCCCGTGGTGGTCGGCGTCGGCCACGAGAGCGACTTCACCATCGCCGACTTCGCCGCCGACCGGCGTGCGCCTACGCCCACGGCGGCGGCCGAGCTCGTCAGCGCGTCGCGCGCGGAGCTGCTCGGGCGGCTCGCCGACTGCGTGCGCGGCGTGGGACGTGAAATGCGCCGCCGCCTCGAATACGCCATGCAGAACACCGACTCGCTGGCGCGCCGGCTGGTGCACCCGGGGGAGCGCCTGCGTTCCCACCAGCAGCTCATGACGCAGCTTCTGGCGCGTCTCGCTTTCGGTGTTTCGCAGCGGATTCATCGCTGCAGCGCGCTTCTCGAGCGGTTCCAGGCGACGCTTGCAAGCGTCGACCCAACGGCCGTGCTCGCGCGCGGCTACAGCATCACGCGCAATGCCGTGGGTGAAGTCATCCGCGATGCGGCTGTCGTCAAGGAGGGGGAAGTCGTGAGGACGACGCTCGCCCGCGGCAGCCTGGAGAGCGAAGTGCGGAAGAAATCGAACCTATAATCGTCCATGGGTCACCGGCTTTCCAAAATCACCACGCGCACCGGTGATGCGGGCGAAACCGGGCTCGGCGACGGCTCGCGCGTGCCCAAGGACAGCCCGCGCGTGCGCGCGCTGGGCGATATCGATGAGCTCAACTCGGCGATCGGGGTGCTGCTCGCGGAGGAGTTGCCGCCGGAGCTGCGCGACGCGCTGGACAAAACCCAGCACGACCTGTTCGACCTCGGCGGCGAGCTGAGCATCCCTGGCCACGCGCTGCTTGGCGATGCGCACGTCGCGCATCTCGAGGAGCGGCTCGAGGCCTGGAACGCAGGTCTGCCGCCGCTCAAGGAGTTCATCCTGCCAGGCGGCACGCGCGCCGCGGCGCTCGCGCACCTTGCGCGCACGGTGTGCCGGCGCGCCGAGCGCAGCGTGGTCGCGCTCGGACATAATGACGGGATCAGCGCGCACGCGCGCCGTTACCTGAATCGCCTGTCCGATCTGCTGTTCGTCGTCGCGCGGATTCTCAATCGCCACGCCGGGCGCAGCGACGTGCAGTGGCGCCACGAGCGCAACAAACCCTCACGCTGACCAGGACCCATGACAGACATCCGCATCTACAACGTTGACGCCCTCGGCAAGCCGCTCGGCCAGTACTCGCACCTGACCCGGGTCAAGGCCGGTGAATTCCTTTTCATTGCCGGCATGCTGGCGCCCGGCGACGACTTCGACGCGCAGTGCGCCGGCGTGTTCGCCCAGATCGAGAAAGCGCTGAAATCGGCCGGCGCCGGCTGGGGGAACGTAGTGCAGTTCACCACCTACCTGGTGCACTCGCAGGACATCGCGAAATTCATGCAGTTCAGGCTGCGCGAATTCCCCCGCATGTTCCCGAACGGCGCCTATCCGCCCAACACGCTGCTCATCATCGACCGCCTGGTAGGCGAGCAGTACCTGCTCGAAGTGCAAACGGTCGCGGCGCTCTAGGCTTCCTCGACGAACACCTCTTCGCGCTTCTTGCGGATCGCCGGCAGCGCCACCACGATCAGCAGGATCGTCGCCGCGATGATAAAGCCGGCGCTGATCGGCTTGTAGATGAAGGTCATCGGATCGCCGCGCGAGAGCAGCATCGCGCGCCTCAGGTTCTCCTCCATCAGCGGCCCGAGGATGAAGCCGAGGATCATCGGCGCCGGCTCGCACTCGAGCTTGACGCAGATGTAGCCCAGAACGCCGAACACCGCCATGATCAGCACGTCGAAGGCGTTGTTCGACAGGCTGAACACGCCGATCGCCATGAACACCAGGATCGAGGGATACAGGTAGCGGTACGGCACGGTCAGCAGCTTGACCCACATGCCGATCAGCGGCAGGTTGAGCACCACCAGCATCAGGTTGCCTACCCACATCGACGCGATCAGCCCCCAGAACAGCTGCGGCTTCTCGTTCATCACCTGCGGCCCGGGCGCGATGCCCTGGATCATGAGAGCGCCGATCATCAGCGCCATCACCGCGTTGCTCGGGATGCCCAGCGTCAGCATCGGGATGAACGAGGTCTGGGCGCCGGCGTTGTTCGCCGACTCCGGCCCTGCCACGCCCTCGATCGCGCCCTTGCCGAACTGCTCGGGATGTCTCGACATCTTTTTTTCCAGGGTATAGGCGCCGAACGAGGCGAGCAGCGCGCCGCCTCCGGGAAGAATGCCGAGGAACGAGCCGAGCGCCGTGCCGCGCATCACGGCCGCCCAGGAACGCTTGAAGTCTTCCTTGGTCGGCCACAGGTTCTTCACGTCCTTGGTGAAGATCTCGCGCTTGTCCTTCAGCTCGAGGTTGGCGACGATCTCCGCGGTGCCGAACATGCCCATCGCGACGATGACGAAGCCGATGCCGTCGGAGAGCTCAGGGATGTTGAAGGTAAAGCGCAGCACGCCCGAGTTGACGTCGGTGCCGACGATGCCGAGCAGCAGGCCGAACACCACCATCGCGATCGCCTTGATGAGCGAGCCGTGCGCGAGCACGGTCGCCGCCACCAGGCCGAACACCATCAGCGAGAAGTACTCCGATGGGCCGAACTTGAGCGCCACCTCGGCAAGCGGCGGCGCGGCGAGCGCGATGATCAGCGTCGACACGCAGCCGGCGAAGAACGAGCCGAGCGCCGCCACGGCGAGCGCCGGCCCGGCACGGCCCTGGCGCGCCATCTGGTAGCCGTCGAGGCAGGTGACCACCGACGACGATTCGCCCGGGATGTTGACCAGGATCGCAGTGGTCGAGCCGCCGTACTGGGCGCCGTAGTAGATGCCGGCGAGCATGATCAGCGCCGCCACCGGGCTGAGGTTGAAAGTGATCGGCAGCAGCATCGCGATCGTGGCCACCGGCCCGATCCCCGGCAGCACGCCGATCAGCGTACCGAGCAGGCATCCGATCAAGGCATAGAGCAGGTGAATCGGCGTGATCGCCACCCCGAATCCCATGACCAGATTATTGAAGATTTCCATCGCGTCGGTTCCTTACCTGATCGGGCAGTTGGCGATGAAATCCGGGCACAGCGGGAAGGGAAGCGTCAGCCCCCTCACGAACACCAGCCACGAGCCCAGCATCAGGATCGCGTACAGGATGAGGACCTCTTTCCATTTGAACTCGTGACCGCCGAAGGCACTGACCACCACCAGCGCCAGCGTCGCGACGAATAGCCCGAGCGGTTTCATGAGGTAGCCGTAGAGCACGCAGCCGACCGAGAGCAGGATCAGCGGCCGGAGAGCGAAGGCCGGAACCGGCGGCCCTTCGACCACGAAGGATTCGAGCAGGATCAGCAGGCCGAGGACGGCGAGCAGGCCGCCGAGCAGAACCGGGAAATACGCCGGCCCCATGCGCACCGCGGTTCCCATCTGGTAATAAATGGCGGCCCAGATGACAAAGAACAGGCCGAAACCAAGAAACATCAGGCCCGACCAGAAGTCCTTCGGACTCTTGATCTTCATTGTCCCCTCCTCCTTGCTGCGGCGGCAAAGTGTAACATGCGCCCCGCCACAATCGTCTTGCGCTCGATGTCAGCTTTTCGCTTCGTTCTGCTCGCGTTGCTGTCCCTGCAGCTGGCGGGCTGCGGCGAGCGCCCCAGGCTCGAGCGTCTGCCCGAGAGCGCGGTGGTGCTCGCCTTCGGCGACAGCCTCACTTTCGGCACCGGCGCGAACGAGGACGAGAGCTACCCCGCCCGCCTGGAGAAGCTGATCGCCCGGCGCGTAGTGCGCGCGGGGGTGCCCGGGGAGATCACCGCCCAGGCGCTCGAGCGCCTGCCGGCGGCGCTGGACGAGCATCAGCCGCGGCTGCTTCTGCTTTGCATCGGCGGCAATGACTTCCTGCGCCGCCTCGACCTGCGGCAGGCCGAGAATAACGTGCGTGCAATGGTGAAGCTGGCGCGGGACCGCGGCATCGGCGTGGTGCTGATCGGCACGCCGGAGCCCGGGCTGATGCTCAGCCCGCCCGGGTTCTATTCCGCCATCGCCAGGGAATTCCGCGTGCCCTACGAGGCGGCGGTGATCCGTGACGTGCTGAAGGACGAGAACCTGAAGTCGGACCCGATCCATCCCAACGCGCGCGGCTACCGCGTCATCGCCGAAAGGCTGGCGGCCGTGCTGAAGGAAGGCGGAGCGATCTGAGGCGCTCGAGGTCCGCGGGACGATCGACGTCCCAGACACTGCGCAGCGCGCGCCATCGGTATCCCAGGGCGAGCAGCCGTTCCGCGGTCTGCGCGTAAACGCCGCTTTCGCTCCAGGCGATGCCGTCGAACAGCCGGCGCGAAACGCGTCGCGCGCCGATGAGCGCGTAGCCCCCATCCTCCGCCGGCGCAAGCACGACGTCGCAGCCGCCGCGAAGCAGCCGCGTCGCGCGCCGCAGGTCCTGCGGCCGCAGGACGGGACAATCCGTGCCGATGAGCAGCGCCGCCGAATAGCGTCGAAGCGCCGCCGCCAGCGCGCGATACATGCGCTCGCCCAGATCGCACCCGTGTTGAGATTTCAATGCAACACCCCAGCTTTTCCACGGTGCATGGATGCGAGGCGTGACATGCAGCTGCACTTCACCGCAGCGCGCGGCGAGGGCGGTGCGCACCGCCTGTCGCGTCAGCCGCGCCTGGAGGCGTGCCGCGCCCCATTCGCCAAGCCGGGGCACCAGGCGCGTCTTGACGCGGCCCGGCAGCGGGGCGCGCGCGAAGACGATGACCACCGCGTTACGGCTCGTTGGCGTAGAGGCGGGCAAGGACCTCCGGGCGAGCGCCAAGAAAATACATCACCCGCAGCCGCCACATGAGCACGATGGTGCGCACCACGCCGCGCGACTCCCAGCGGCGCCCCGAGGTAACGACGCGCTGAGCAAGGCACGCTGGCGGCCCGGCGCGCTTCATCGCCTTGCTGAAGGCGATGTCCTCCATCAAGGCAATCTCCGGAAATCCGCGGAAGGCGTCGCGCCGCACGAAGATCGCCTGGTCGCCGGTGGCGATGCCGGTGAGCCTGGAGCGCAGGTTCATGGCGCAGCCAACGAGCTTCAGCAGCGGGTGCCGAGCGTCGATCTGCACGTCGAAGCGACCCCAGGCATGGGTTCTCAGGGAAGACAGAATCATCTCGTCGGCCAGGGCAGGAAGTCGCGTGTCGGCATGCAGAAAAACGAGCGCGTCGCCGCGCGCTTCCCGCGCCCCGGCATTCATCTGCAGCGCGCGCCCGCGCGGCGCCGCGATCACCCGGTCGCAAAGCTCGCGCGCGAGCTGCGGCGTGCCGTCGGCGCTGCCGCCGTCCACTACGATGACCTCGTGGCCGCGCCGGCGCAGCGGCTCGAGCCCCTGCAGGGCCGCCGCGATGCCCCGCGCCTCGTTCAGCGCCGGGACGATGACGGAAAGTCGGATCAGCCGCGCATCCATGCATGCAGTCTTTCGACTTGCCGCAGCAGCGCTTCGGGGGCGTGCGCCTTTCTCCACACGCCGGCCGCGTATTTGTTCGCCTCGGCGAGCGTCGGATAGATATGGATGGTGCCGAGGATCTTGTTCAGGCCGAGGCCGTGCTGCATGGCGGCGATGAACTCCACGATCAGGTCGCCGGCGTGCTCGCCGACCAGAGTGGCGCCGAGGATGCGGTCCTTGCCCGGAACGGTCAGCACCTTCACCATGCCGCGCGCCACGCCGTCGGCGATAGCCCGGTCGAGCTCGTCGATGCCGAATACCGATACCTCGTGCGGAACATTCTGTTCCTTCGCCTCGGACTCGTTCAACCCCACGCGAGCCACTTCGGGATCGGTGAACGTCGCCCACGGGATCGCCGAGTAGTCGGCGCGGAATTTTCTGAAGCTGCCGAAGAGCGCATTGACTGCGGCGTACCACGCCTGGTGCGACGCCGTGTGCGTGAACTGGTAGGGCCCGGCCACGTCCCCGCAGGCATAGATGTTGGGATACAGCGTTTGCAGCCACTCGTTGGTTTCCACCGTGCGCGCCCTGCTGACCGCAATGCCGAGCTCCTCCAGCCCATAGCCGGCAGTGTTCGCGACGCGGCCGACCGCGCATAGCAGCTCGTCGAACTCGATGCGCGTGTCGACGCCTGCATGCTCAGCGATCAGGAGCTTCCTGCCGTCCTCCACGATCACCTGTTTTGCCTTGCTGTTCACCAGAACGTCAATCCCCTCCTCGCGAAAACTCCCCTCCACCATGGCGGAAACCTCAGGGTCCTCGCGCGGCAGGATGCGCGGCAGCATCTCGACCTGCGTCACCGCGGCGCCCAGCCGCGCGAACGCCTGCGCCAGCTCGCAGCCGACCGGGCCGCCGCCGAGGACCAGCAGCCGCCGCGGCAGCTCGCGCAATTCCCACACGTTGTCCGAGGTGAGCACACGGATCGCGTCCATGCCGGGGATCGGCGGCACGAAGGGCCGCGCGCCGGCGGCGATGACGATAGCTCGGGTGCTGAGCGTACGGGTCCCGCTTGCGGTGCTGATTTCCACCGTCCAGGGAGAAGAGATGCGCGCCTCGCCTTGAATGCATTCGACGCCGAGCGCCGTATAGCGCGCCGCCGAGTCGTGCGGCGCCACTGCCTTGATGACGCGCTGCACGCGTTCCATGACGCCGGCAAAATCGACCTCCGCGGTGGCATTCCTCAAGCCGAACTCGTCTGCCTTTCTGATCTGCGACAGGACGCGCGCCGATTTGATGAGAGCTTTCGACGGCACGCAGCCCGTGTTTAGACAGTCGCCGCCCATGCGGTGCTTCTCCACCAGCGTGACCTTGGCCCGCACCGCGGCCGCGATGTAGGCCGCGACCAGCCCGGCCGAGCCGGCGCCGATCACCACCAGGTTGCGGTCGAGCTTCGCTGGCCGCTTCCAGCGCGCATACAGGCGCCGCGCTTTGACGCCGTCGACGGTTTTTTTTGCGAGCAGCGGGAAAAACCCGAGCAGCAGGAAAGCCCCGATCAGCTGCCACGACAGAACGTCCGCCGGCGCAGCGATTTTTGCCAGCTGGGTCCCGGCGTTCACGTACACCAGGGTGCCTGCGAGCATGCCTTTTGCCAGCTGGGTCCCGGCGTTCACGTACACCAGGGTGCCTGCGAGCATGCCGAACTGGCTCACCCAATAAAAAGTCCGCGCGCGCAGCGGCGTCAGCCCCATGGCCAGGTTGATGACGAAGAACGGGATCACCGGGATCAGGCGCAAGGTGAACAGATAGAACGCGCCCTCCTTTTCGATCCCCGCGTTGACTCCCTGAAGCGCCTTGCCGAAGCGCCGCTGCACCCAGTCGCGCAGGAGGAAGCGCGAAATGAGGAAGGCGAGCGTGGCGCCGATCGAAGAGGCGAAGGAGACGATCAGCGTGCCCCAGGGCAGCCCGAAGATCGCCCCGGCAATGAGCGTCAGGAGGGTGGCGCCGGGCAGCGACAGCGCCGCGACCGCGACATAGAAGGCGAAAAAGCCGAGCGCGGTCTGCCAGGGGTGCGCGAAGTACCGCGACTCGATCGCCGCCTGCTGCGCCTTGACATTCTCGAAGGTGAAATAGCGCGCGCCGCCGGCGGCGAAGAAAGCAACGACGGCGAGCGCGACGAGGGCGAGGACGAGAAGCCGGCCCCGGCTCACGCGGCAAGCGCGCCGCCGCACGACGACCCCTGCCCCGCGGTGCAGCCATAGCAGTGGTCGCGCACGGCGATCGGGTTGCCGGCGAGATCGCGTCCGATCAGGTCCGAAAGATGCGGGCGCCCGCGGCCTTCGAGCCGCAGCGGCAGCCCCAGCATCTGGTTGAAATCGCAGTCGTAGACGTAGCCCTGCCAGTCGACCGAGAGCAGCGTGCGGCACATCACGCCCTCGAGGTTGTCGGCGCGGTGCGAGCGGTGCAGCAGGGCCATGTACTCGCTGAACTGGCCCTTGGAGATCAGCGTCGAGCCGAAGCGCTGGATCGGCATGTTGGCGAGGGTATAGAGACGATTGAAGACGATGCCGAAGCGCTCGCCCAGGACCCGTTTGTAATCGAGCTCGAGCTTATCCTGCGCGGGCGGCAGGGTCGGCCCTTGCGGGTTGTAGACAAGATTGAGAGCCAGCTGGTCATCCGTACCGTAACCAAGGGCGTTCAACCGCTTGAGAGCGCTGATGCTCTTCTCGTACACGCCTTTGCCGCGCTGGCGGTCGACCAGCTCCTCGGTGTAGCACGGCAGGGACGCGATCACCTCGACCTGCCGGGAGGCGAGGAACTCTGCGAGATCCGCCTGGCCCGGCTCCTCGAGGATCGTCAGGTTGCAGCGGTCGATGACGTGCACTCCCAGCTCCCGCGCGTGCACGACCAGCTCCCGGAAATGGGCATTCAGCTCCGGGGCTCCGCCGGTGATGTCAAGGATCCGGATCGAAGACATACCGATAAACGCGACCACGTCGGCCACGGTCTCGCGCGACATCTCCTCGGTGCGCTGCGGGCCTGCGTTGACGTGGCAGTGCACGCAGGTCTGGTTGCACCTGTATCCGACATTGACCTGCAGGGTTTCGAGGCGGCGGCGATTGAGGGCCGGGAACCCGTAACGCCGCATCAACGGAAGCGTCGCGTGCATGGCGTCAAAGAATGTCGGCTGCGCCCTGAAAGTTTTCGTCGAGCAGCCCGAGCAGCCGCTGGCTCGTGGCACGCAGCCGCTGCGAGAGCATGAGGACCAGCTCCATCAGGATCTTGGCGCCGAGCAGCGGCTGCTCGACGATGATGCGGGCCAGGCTCTCGCGGTGGAGCACGGCGATCAGCGTCGGCTCTGCCGCGACGCAGGTGGCGAAGCGCGCCTCGCCGTCGATCATCGACATCTCGCCGAGCGTCCTTCCGCCTTCGACCACCGCCAGCGTCTGCGGCGTGTTCCAGCGGTCGCGCTTCTGCACCTCGACCTTGCCTTCGACGACCATCAGCATGAAATCGCCGCCGTCGCCTTCCTGGATGATTTCAACGCCCGGCTCGGCGCGGTACATCTCCATGAAATGCGCCAGCAGAAGCACCTCAGCCGGAGAGAAGTTCTCCAGCAGCGCGCAGCGTGGAATAAGCGCGTGCATCTGGCTCGCAAACCTGGTGGCGTCGCCGAGAGGTTCGAGGTGCGCGAGCTGTGGCGGGGAATCAGGCATACGCTCGGCGGCAATTATGCCGAATCCCGGCTACTTGCGGTGCTTGCGGCGCTGCTTCACTGCCTGCGCCAGCGCGTCGAGGACCTGCACCGAGTCGTCCCAGCCGAGGCAGGCGTCGGTGATGCTCTGGCCGAAGCGCAGCGGCTCGCCCGGTTCCAGCTCCTGGCGCCCTTCCACCAGGTGCGACTCGATCATCACGCCCACGATGCGCTTCTCGCCACCGGCGAGCTGCTTGGCGAGGTCGGCTGCGACATCGGCCTGGCGCTTGTACTGCTTGGCGGCGTTGGCGTGCGAGCAGTCGATCATCAGCCGCTGCGGCAGCTTGGCGCGCTCGAGCTCCTCGCAGGCCGCCTGCACGCTCGCCGCGTCATAGTTCGGCTGCTTGCCGCCGCGCAGGATGATGTGGCAGTCGTCGTTGCCGCGCGTCTGCACGATCGCCACCTGGCCGCTCTTGTGCACCGACAGGAAATGGTGCTTCTGGCGTGCGGCGAGGATCGCGTCCACGGCGATTCTCACGTTGCCGTCGGTGCCGTTCTTGAAGCCGACCGGCGCCGACAGGCCGGATGCCAGCTCGCGATGTACTTGGCTTTCGGTGGTACGCGCACCGATCGCGCCCCAGGACACCAGGTCGCCGATGTACTGCGGCGAGATCACGTCGAGGAACTCGCAGCCGGCGGGCATTCCGGCCCGGTTGATGCGCACCAGCAGGTCGCGCGCGATGCGCAGCCCCTCGTTGATGCGGAAGCTGCCGTCGAGGTAAGGATCGTTGATCAGGCCTTTCCAGCCCACCGTGGTGCGCGGCTTCTCGAAGTACACGCGCATCAGCAGCTCGAGCTCGTCGCCGTGACGCCTTCTCTCCTTCTCCAGTTTCCCTGCATATTCCAGCGCCGCGAGAGGATCGTGGATCGAGCACGGCCCCATCACTACCAGCAGCCGGTCGCCGCGGCCGTGCAGGATCTGGCGCACGCTGCGGCGCGTCTCGCTGATCAGGCTCTCGACCGGCGTGCCCTGGATCGGAAAGAAGCGGATCAGGTGCTCGGGCGGCGGCAGCGGGACGATGTTCTCGATGCGCTCGTCGTCGGTGAGCGAGGTCTTGTCCGCAGGAACGCTGGCGAGATAGCTGTCTAGTGGCGTGGTCATCCTTTTCCTTTCCCAAAAACAAAAACCGCCAGACCTTTCGGCTGGCGGTTTTCGCAGGATCTTAGGGGCTGAGCTTAGCCGGTCCCGTCCGCCAGCAGGCAGGGGAAGAAGTAGAAGCCGAAAAAGAACCGGGTCATGGCGGTGGATTCAAACATGCTTTCGCCGCGCTGTCTACCTGGGCCAGAGCACCATCTGCGTACAGCGAAACAGCGCGATCTTGGCGCCGCTGCCCTCGAGCGTGACAACCGCATCCCAGACTTGCGTCGTGCGCCCCAGATGGACCGGCGTCGCGCGGCACAGGATGGCGCCGGCGCGCGCGGTGCCGAGGAAGTTTGCCTTCAGCTCGACGGTCGTGAAGCCGCTTGCGCCTGCCGGCAGCAGCGAGATGCAACCGTAGCCGCAGCTCGTGTCGGCCAGCGCGATCACCGAGGCGGCGTGCAGGTAGCCGTTCGGCGCCATCACTTCCTTTCGCACCGCCATCCGGCTCGCGACGGCCTCGGGCGTGATTGTGAGAATTTCCACACCGACCAGCCCCGGCAGATGGCCTTTGCCGAAACCATTGAAGTACTCAGGCGTTGTAGTAGCCATGCCGGACTACTTTACCGGATTAGCACTCTGGATGGCCGGCTGCCAGGCGCACGGTTTGCTGACTCAGACGCATCATGCTAAGAAGGTGGGTGACAACATGTCTGCTAGCGTGACTATTCCGATCGCGGGCTTCAAGGACGTCTACGACGTGCCGAGCGTCGAAAAGGCCCTGCAGGACCTTTCCCCCACGGCGAACGAAGCGCTGCGCGCGCTCTACGAGAAGATGCTGCGCCTCGGCGGTCAGCGCTTCACGGTGAAGCCCTCGGCGCTGCCCGAGATGGAAACGCTGTTCGAGGAGCTGCCGAACTTCGGCGAAGCGCTGGAGGACATCCGCAAGCACCTCGCGCTGTGCATCGATTCCGACGACTCGATCGAGCTGCCGCCGATGCTGCTGCTCGGCGAGCCGGGCATCGGCAAGACCCATTTCGCGCGCAAGATCGCGCAGCTCCTGGGCACGGGCTTCGGCTTCGTGCCGATGAGCTCGCTCACCGCCGGCTGGGTGCTCTCGGGCGCTTCCTCGCAGTGGAAGAATGCCAAGCCGGGCAAGGTGTTCGACACCTTCCTCAACGGCGACTACGCCAACCCGGTGATCGTGGTCGACGAGCTCGACAAGGCGAGCTCCGACGGCCAGTACGACCCCCTGGGCGCGCTCTACGAGCTGCTCGAGGTCGAGACCTCGACGCGCTTCGTCGACGAGTTCGTCGAGCTGCCGATCGACGCCTCGGGCGCGCTCTGGCTGGCGACCGCCAACGATGCGGCGCGCATCCCCGACCCCCTCCTCAACCGTCTCAGCATCTACGAGATCGAGGCGCCGGACGCGGCCGGCTCGGCGCGCATCGCCGCCACCATCTACCGCGAGATCCGCAGCACGCACGATTGGGGGCGGCAGTTCCCCGAGTCGCTCTCGCCATCGGCGCTGGAGAAGCTGGCGTCGCTGCCGCCGCGCGAGATGCGGCGCGTGGTCCACTCGGCATTTGGCAACGCAAAGCTGGCCGGGCGCGGCGAAATCGGCCCGGATGACCTCCAGGACGCGCGCGGCGCGAGGAAGACGCGGATCGGGTTCTGAGACGCGCGTTACACGCGCTGCTCGACCCAGGACTTCACGGATTGCAGAGCGACAAGTAGGTTGCCGGGCTGCGTGCCTCCGGCCTGGGCCATGTCGGGCCGGCCGCCACCCTTGCCGCCGACCTGCTGCGCCACGAAATTCACCAGCTCGCCGGCTTTCACCTTGGCGGTGAGATCTGCCGTAACCCCGGCGATCAGCGATACCTTGCCGTCGGCGACCGAGCCGAGGACGATCGCCGCCGACTTGAGCCGGTCTTTGAGCCTGTCCATGGTCTCGCGCAGGGTCTTCGCATCGGCGCCCTCGAGCCTGGCAGCCAGCACTTTGGCGCCCTTCACGTCGACCGCCTGCGCGGCAAGGTCCTCGCCCTGGCTCGCCGCCAGCTTCGACTTGAGTCGCGCCAGCTCCCTCTCGAGCGCGCGCTTTTCCTCGCGCTCGGCCCTGAGCTTGTCCTTCAGCGCCGCGCCCTTGGCCTGGAAAAAATCCTCGACGAAACCCTTGACCTGCTCCATCTGCTGCACCCAGGCGAGCGCGCCCTCGCCGGTCACCGCCTCGATGCGGCGGACCCCGGCCGCCACGCCCGACTCCGACACGATCTTGAAAAAGCCGATCTCGCCGGTGCGCCGCACGTGCGTGCCGCCGCACAGCTCGGTCGAGAACTCGCCCATCGTGAGCACGCGCACCTCGTCGCCGTACTTGTCGCCGAAGAAGGCGAGCGCGCCGGCGCGCATCGCATCGTCGTATTTCATGATGCGCGCCGTCACCTCGTCGTTGCGCTGGATCGCCGCGTTCACCAGCGCCTCGACCCGGGCGAGCTCCTCCGCGGTCAGCGGCTTGGGATGCGAGAAGTCGAAGCGCGTGCGCTGCGCGTCGACCAGCGAACCCTTCTGCTCGACGTGCTTGCCGAGCACCTGACGCAGCGCCGCGTGCATGAGGTGCGTGGCGGAATGGTTCCACATCGCGCGCCGCCGCGACGCCCTGTCCACCTGCGCGTCCACCGTATCGCCGACGCGAAGCACGCCGGTGCGCTGCCTGCCGTGATGGCCGAACACCTCGGCCTGGATCTTCTGCGTATCGTCGACCGCGAACGTGCCGGCGGGACCGGCCAGCTCGCCGCGATCGCCGACCTGCCCTCCCGACTCGGCGTAGAACGGCGTGCGCTCGAGCACCACCACCCCCGCATCGCCCGCGCGCAGCTCCTGCGCCGGCGTGCCTTCGCGGTAAAGCGCTGCCACCCGGGCGCGCAGCGTCAGCGTATCGTAGCCAAGGAACTCGGTCTTGTTGCCCGAGTATTCGAGCCCGCTCGCCACGGAGAAGCGCGAGGCGGCGCGCGCCCGCTCGCGCTGCTGCTCCATGGCCGCCTCGAACCCCGCCATGTCGATGCGCACGCCGCGCTCGCGGCCGATATCGGCAGTGAGGTCGACGGGAAACCCGTAGGTGTCGTAGAGGCGGAATACCGTGTCGCCGTCGAGCAGCTTTTCGCCCGAGGCGAGCGCCGACTCGAGGACCGCCATGCCGTTCTCCAGCGTCTCGGCGAAGCGCTCCTCTTCCTGCCGCAGGACCTGCTCGACCTTCCCCTTCGACGCCCGCAGCTCGGGATAGGCGTCTCCCATCGTCTTGTCGAGATCGCCGACGAGCCGGTGGAAGAACGGTTGCGTCTGGCCGAGCTTGTAGCCGTGCCGGATGGCGCGCCGGATGATCCGCCGCAGCACGTACCCCCGCCCCTCGTTGCCCGGGATCACTCCGTCGACGATCAGGAACGAGCAGGCGCGGATGTGATCGGCGATGACGTTGAGCGAAGGGTTCTTGAGATCCTTCTGGTGCGTCTCGCGCGCTGCCGCTCTGATCAGGTCCTGGAACAGGTCGATCTCGTAGTTCGAGTGCTTGCCCTGCATCACGGCGGCCATGCGCTCAAGGCCCATGCCGGTATCGACCGAGGGCTTCGGCAGGGGATGCATGGCTCCGGCTTCATCGCGGTTGAACTGCATGAACACCAGGTTCCAGATCTCGATGTAGCGCTCGCCGTCCGCATCCGGGGATCCCGGCGGTCCGCCTTCGATGCCCGGCCCGTGGTCGTAGAAGATCTCGCTGCACGGGCCGCAGGGGCCGGTATCGGCCATCTGCCAGAAGTTGTCGGACTGGTATTTCTGCCCGCCGGGCTGGTCGCCGATGCGGACCACGCGCTCCTTCGGCAGGCCCACCGTCTTGGTCCACAGGCCGTAAGCCTCGTCGTCGGTGTGATAGACGGTCGCCCACAAGCGCTCCGGCGGGAGCTTGAAGATCCTGGTGAGCAGCTCCCAGGCGAACCGGATGGCGTCCTGCTTGAAGTAGTCGCCGAAGGAGAAGTTGCCGAGCATCTCGAAGAACGTGTGATGACGCGCGGTATAGCCGACATTCTCCAGATCGTTGTGCTTGCCGCCTGCGCGCAGCGAGCGTTGCGAGCTCACCGCCCGCACGTAAGGCCGCCTTTCCTTGCCGAGGAACACGTCCTTGAACTGCACCATCCCGGAGTTCACGAACAGCAGCGTCGGGTCGTTCACCGGCACGAGCGAGCTCGAAGGCACCACGGCGTGGCCCTTCGAGCGGAAATAGTCGAGAAACGTCGAGCGAATCTCGCTTGACTTCATCGGGCCATTCTACTGCAGTGCGAAAAAACCCCGGGGCGCCGGCCGGCCGCCCCGGGACATGCGCTGCTAGGCGTTGATGCGGCCGTATTTCAATAGCCGCGCGCGCACCGCCCCCATCGTTCTTTCATGCGCCGCCGCCAGCTCCTGCAGCGCACGCCCCGCGTCGAAGGCGGCGAGGAGCTTGCGGTCCTCGTCTTCGGACCACGGCTCGCCGGTCTTCTGCGGCAGCTGCGCCTTGCGGCGCTCGAAGCGCTCGATGCGCTCGAGCGCACTCGCCGCCTCGTAGAGCGCGCGCACCACTAGCCGCCTTTGATAGGCGCTCTCCGGCGGAAACCCTTCGCCGCTTTCAGCGCGCGCACCACTAGCGGCCTTTGATAGGCGCTCTCCAGCGGAAACACTTCGCCGCTTTCAGGATCGACGCCGTTCGCCAGCGAACGCACCACCGCCAATGCTTGTACTGAATCCATGCCGATCACCCCCTCTCCACGCTATCGCGTGCAGGGATGAACGTTTATACAGTATCAGCGGATGACAGCGTCAGCCGCGCAACCCGGCCGGTGCCGTCCCCGTGCGTCGCTGATCGGTCTTGTCCTCGGTTTGGGGCCGCGCCTCGGGCAGAAGGGGCGCCCAGAGCATGACCGCGGGTTGGCTCGTGGGCGACCGAATGAAGGCCGACGTGACGTAGTCTGCTGCCAAGTCAAGACAGCCGACGGCGACCGCAATGGTGATACAACCCGCCAATGACTTGCGCATTGGTCTCCTCCGTTCGGACTCCTATTGGAAGATTCAGGCTGCTCGCTGAAAAACCTGCGCGCAAGGCTGTCGCTGCCAGGCGACTGCGATTCGTCGCTCGCTGGCGACGCAAAAACGGCCGTTCTGAACCTCTTGTGGCGGCTTAGCTACAGTGAGGCGTCGTCGCCGGAAAGATCAAGCGCGCGGCGGATCGCCTCATAGGAGAAACCCCGGCCCTGGAGAAAGCGCGCGCGGCGCGCACGCTCCTCACGCGTCGTAGCCTTGGTTCTGTACTTTTTCCTCAGTGCAAGGCTCGCCTGCTCGAGCTCGTCGTCGTCGGAGCAGGCGAGCGCGACCAGCTCTTCGGCGACGCCTTTCGCGCGCAGATCGCGGCGGATGCGCACGGGGCCGTACTTGCGCGCCAGCCAGCGCGCGCGCTCCGACGCATAGCGCTCGTCCGATAGCTGCCTCTTCTCAATCAGGCTGTCGAGGAGCGTTTCCAGCCCCTGGGCCGACCCGGCATGCGGCGCGAGCTTGCGCGCGAGCTCAGCGCGCGAATGCTCGCGCCGCGCCAGCAGCCGCAACGCGCGCTGTCTGAGCTCAGCCGCGCTTGCGGGTGGCGAGGTGCTCAACCTTTTTTTCTTCCGCCGGCTCCGCGGCGGCCGGGGCGGGCTTGGCGATGCCCGCCTTTTCGCGGATCTTCGCTTCGATCTCGCGCGCGAGCTGGGGGTTTTCCCTCAGGAAGTCGCGCGCGTTGTCCTTGCCCTGCCCCAGCCGGTCGCCGTTGTGGATGTACCAGGCGCCCGACTTCTCGAGCACGCCGAGATTGACGCCGATCTCGAGCACTTCGCCTTCGCGCGAAATGCCGTCGCCGTACATGATGTCGAACTCGGCCTGCTTGAAGGGCGGCGCCACCTTGTTCTTCACCACCTTGACGCGCGTCTCGGAGCCGACCACCTCGTCGCCCTTCTTGATCGAGCCGATCCTGCGGATGTCCATGCGCACCGAGGCATAGAACTTGAGCGCGTTGCCGCCGCTGGTGGTCTCGGGATTGCCGAACAGCACGCCGATCTTCATGCGGATCTGGTTGATGAAGATGACCAGCGTGTTGGTGCGCTTGATATTGGCGGTGAGCTTCCTCAGCGCCTGGCTCATCAGCCGCGCCTGCAGGCCCATCTGCGGCTCGCCCATCTCCCCCTCGATCTCCGCCTTGGGCGTGAGCGCGGCCACCGAATCGATGACGATCACGTCGATCGCGCCCGAGCGCACCAGCATGTCGGCGATCTCGAGCGCCTGCTCGCCGGTATCGGGCTGCGAGATCAGCAGGTCCTCGGTCTTCACGCCGAGCTTGCCGGCGTAAGTGACATCGAGCGCGTTTTCCGCGTCGATGAAGGCCGCCGTGCCGCCTGCCTTCTGCACCTCGGCGATGACCTGCAGCGTGAGCGTGGTCTTGCCGGAGGACTCCGGCCCGTAGATCTCCACCACCCTGCCGCGCGGCAGCCCGCCGACGCCCAGCGCGAGATCGAGGCCCAGCGAGCCGGTGGACACCACCTCGATGTCCTTGATCGCCTCGGCGTCCATCTTCATGATCGAGCCCTTGCCGAACTGCTTCTCGATCTGGGACAGTGCGGCGGCTAATGCCTTAGACTTGTTGTCATCCATTGCTGTACCTCTTTTTTAGGTTGGCATCTACGGCAGGCACTTTAGCGCTGGGCCAACACCGGATACTGTATAAACGTCCAGGTATTGTGGGTCGTTGACGCCGGCCTGTCAACTTCAAAAAATTCCTTTAGGAGACAAAACGATGGCGAAGCTAGCGTTCCTGGGTCTTGGCGTGATGGGCTATCCCATGGCCGGCCACCTGCAGAAAAAAGGCGGCCATCAGGTCACCGTCTATAACCGCACCGGCGCCAAGGCCCAGCAATGGGCCGGGGAATTCGGCGGGCAGCACGCCGCCAGCCCGCGCGAGGCCGCGAAGGACTGCGATTTCGTCATGCTGTGCGTCGGCAACGATGACGACGTGCGCTCGGTGGCGTACGGCGACAACGGCGCGCTCGCCGGCATGAGACGCGGCGCGATCCTGGTGGATCACACCACGGCCTCTGCGCTACTCGCCAAAGAATTATTTGCAAAGGCCAAAGAGCGCGGCGTCGGCTTCATCGACGCGCCCGTGTCGGGCGGCCAGGCAGGCGCCCAGAACGGCCAGCTCGGCATCATGTGCGGCGGCGAGCCGGCCGACTTCAACCGCGCCAAGCCGGTGCTCGACGTCTACGCCAAGATGTGCGCGCTGATCGGCGGCCCGGGCTCGGGCCAGCTCACCAAGATGGTGAACCAGATCGCCATCGCCGGCTTGGTGCAAGGCCTCGCCGAAGGACTGGCGTTTGCGAAAAGAGCCAATTTGGATGTCGAGAAGGTGGTCGGCGTGATCTCCAAGGGAGCGGCGCAATCCTGGCAGATGGAAAACCGCTGGAAGCAGATGAACGAGCTCAAGTTCGACGGCTTCGGCTTTGCGGTCGACTGGATGCGCAAGGACCTCGGCATCTGCCTCGAGGAAGCGAAGAGAAACGGCTCGCGGCTTCCCGCCACCGCGCTCATCGACCAGTTCTACGCGTGGGTGCAGGCGCGCGGCGGGCGCCGCTGGGACACCTCTAGTTTGATGCACCTGCTAATGAAGGACTGAACGTGTCCTGCAGCGGAAGAACCAGGCTGAGAACCTGGTAGAACCCGTCGGCGCGGAACAGGAACGTCTCGAGAAAGCTCACGGAAGCGGCGCCCTGCAGCACGCCCGGCTGCGGCCCGTCAAACGGTGCCGCCCGCAGCACGCTCGCCAGCGCGACCTGCTCGAGCTCCGGATAGCCGTTGGAGCGGATGACATAGACATCGAGGGGGTAACCGCGGCGGTCGACCGTGATCTCTAGAACCACGACCGATTTCAGCATCTCCGGCAACGGCTCGAAAAACACTTCCTCGTTCGCGGCCACGATGCGGCTTGCCACGGTTCTCTTGTAGTCGTTGATCAAGAGCGGCCCGTCCTCGGGGAACGGCGCAGCGAGCGCGGGCGTGACGGCGGGAGCGGAAACCGGCTCGATCCTGGGCTGCGGCGCGCAGGCCGAGACCAGGAGCACTGACAGGATGCAGATCCCCCGCGCGACCATCTTGTTGTTCCCCTCTGCCTAGCATATCAGTTGGCGGTTAGACCCTGCTGTCCAGCCTTACGGGGATGCGGCGCGGCCCGAAGGGGCGGCCGAACTTCTGGAACCGGCCGCTGATCCGCGTGCCGCAGGACCTGCAGGCGCCATCGTCGGCGAGGTGGTAGCCGCGGATGTCGTACCAGTCGCGCACGATCACTGCATTCCCGCACGCGGGGCAGTAAGTCGAGCCACCGGTCTCATCGTGCACATTGCCCGTATAGACGTAGCGCAGGCCATGACGCAGCGCGATCTCGCGCGCCCGCGTGAGTGTCGCCGGCGGCGTCGGCGGCACGTCGGTCATCTTCCAGTCGGGATGGAAAGCGGTGAAGTGCAGCGGAACGTCGGCACCGAGGTGCTGCATGACCCACTTGCACTCGGCTTCGAGCTCGGCATCCGAATCGTTCCTGCCGGGGATCAGCAGCGTCGTGATCTCGGTCCAGACCCCGGTCTCCTTCGCCAGGTAGACAAGCGTGTCGAGCACCGGCTGCAGGTGGCCGCCGCAGATCTTGAAGTAGAAGTCGTCGGTAAAGCCCTTCAGGTCGACGTTCGCGGCGTCCATCTTGGCGTAGAACTCGCGCCGCGGCTCGGCATGGATATAACCCGCGGTGACGGCCACGGCTTTCACCCCCTTCGCATGGCAGGCGTCGGCGATGTCCATCGCGTACTCGGCGAAGATCACCGGGTCGTTGTACGTGAACGCGACCGATTTGCAGCCGAGCTTGAGCGCCGCGTCGGCGATTCTTTCCGGGCTTGCCTGGTCCTGCAGGCGGTCCATCTCGCGCGATTTCGAGATGTCCCAGTTCTGGCAGAACTTGCACGCCAGGTTGCAGCCCGCGGTGCCGAAGGACAGGATGCTGGTCCCCGGATAAAAGTGGTTGAGCGGCTTCTTCTCGACCGGGTCGATGCAGAACCCGGAGGAGCGGCCGTACGTGGTGAGCACCATGCGGCCGCCTTCCATCTTGCGCACGAAGCACATGCCGCGCTGGCC
>Ga0209378_1001110_pt1 | contig 19355 bp, 14 predicted proteins | sample GraSoiAngelo_156_FD_186170 | JGI IMG/M metagenome (GOLD analysis project Ga0209378, IMG submission 186170) | Grasslands soil microbial communities from the Angelo Coastal Reserve, California, USA - 14_1009_13_40cm (SPAdes) (version 2) | ecosystem: Environmental > Terrestrial > Soil > Grasslands ...
ACGGGAAGATCGAGTAAAAGGCCGCGTAGCCAAGGGCGAGGGCCAAGATACAGGCCGACCGGAGGACCCGGATGGTCTGCTGGAGCCGGGCCGACAACTCACGCCCCATAGTCCGTCCCCTGACCGATGACGATTCGAACGATGTCCGTGAGATAGAGCGCGGCCGTAGGCGAATCCGGCGGTGGCGCCCCGTCGATGTAGAGGCTCGTGAGGATGAAGAGCTCCGACGGGATCGCGGTCGGCGAGACGCCATGGGAGACGGCAAACCCCGTGATATTCTGGACCGCGGCGAACGTGTACGGGTCGAGCCGTACCGTGACGTCGATCACGAGCTGCACCGTCGCCCGACCGAACGCGGGAACCGAGACTCCGCTGGACGTGTTGGAGCCGCTGAAGGCGAGGTAGATCCATCGGGTCATGGTTCCGTTCTGAACGGGCACGTCCCTCCGACCGACCGCAAAGCCCGCTTCGCGGGGAAGGTCTTCGATCCATAGCTTGTAGATCACCGTGTCGAACTGCAGCGATCGCGAGCTGGGGTTCACCGCGGTGACGTTGATCCGCGCCCGAGCCGTACCGTTGTCGGAGAGGGTTCCGTTCGACGCGAGTCCCAGATATCCCACAGACGCGGTTGCCTCGACGCCGAGGGATCCATGAACCTGGGCGACGGACACGAAGTTCGCGACGGAGAGCCCCATGAACACCAGCAGAAATCCGATGGCCACGACGAAGGGAATCTCGAGACGCCATTCGTGGGAGGCGAGAAAACCGATGCGGATCACGATCCCGCCGCTAAGGTCGCGGCGATTTCCTCCGGCGCGGGGATCTGGCGGGCCATCGGCGGCTCGACGAGCGCCCCCGAGAAGATGTCGGCCGCGAAGTGGCACTCCGCGACGGGGCCGGGCGCGACCTCGACCCGCGGAGGAGCCGTCCTTGCGCAGATTTCTTGGGCGACGACGAGTCCTGCCTTGCGGGCGACCTCATCGAGATCTACGACCGCGTAGCCGCGGGTCGCGAGGACCCCGCAAGGGGAGGACTTCCCAGTTCCCCGTGTCCCGGAACCGGCGACGATCACGTCCGGCCCGAAAAGCGTGGGCCATAAAGGCCTTGCGCCTCAGTCGGTTGGACCGTGGCTCGCGGGTTGGTGAAACGCGAGATCCGCCGGAGCCCGCGCGCCACGGTACATGAACACACTGCCACTTGGACGTCGGTTAACCTTTCCCGTGGGGTTGTGTACCGAAACGGAGAGCCACCAACTCTCGCCTCCTCCGGAACCACCGAAACGAAAGAACAGAACCGACCGCGATGAGGATCGCGAACCCCGAAAGCACGACGATCGCAAGAGGAATTTCGAGGCCGAGGAATCGTACGGGCGCGACGAAGATTTCGTGGGTCATGTTCGCAATGCGCCCCCGACCATCCGTGATCTCGAGACGCACGGTGTGGCTTCCAGGCTCATCGAAGCGATGGGTGGCCGTCTTCGTTAGGCTCCAGTCCGTGTCCCAAATCCCATCCCCGTCAAAATCCCAGCGCACCAGGATTCCGGAGTCAGGCCCGCTCGGGTCCGAAGAGGCAGACGCATTGAGCACGAAGAAGCTGGAGGTGTCTCCCGACGCCGGCAGCACCGTGAATGAAGCCGCGAGGGGCAATGGAGGGGCGTTGAAGGGACGCACCGTGGGGTATCGATCGATTCCGGCATTCGACACCGAGTACGCCGTATCGCCGATGCCATCCGCGTCGGGACAGATGTCCTGCAGAACTCCGCTGCAGTCATCTGTGCCGCCATAGTCGGACCAGTAGTTTCCCCCGCTTGGGTAACCCGCGTCCCAAGTTTCCCGATCCTTCCCACTGACCTGCGCGCTGTTCAGCGCGAACGAGTTCTGAGTTGCGACGATGCCCGAGGAGGCGATGAGGCGCAAGCCGTAATAACTGCCCCAAAGGACGTTGTGTTGGAGGACCGCATCCTGTACATAGGCCAGTTCCACGGCGACATCCGTCTGCCCGATGGTCAGGTTGGAGGCGCGGAACCCGGTGCAGTTTGAGACCAAGAGCTGCCCGGTCGGCTGGCCGTCAAGGGAGAGGGGACCACAATCGTGGTAATAGCGCAGCGGCCTCCCGTTCACGAAGTTCGAAGATGCAATCTCGTGGGAATCAAAGTCATTGACGGTGGTTCCTTCCAGGAGAACTCCCGTGTAATTGAAATGGTTTGTCCGGATTCGGTTCCTCTCGGAGCCCCACACGACGACCCCCTTTCCTCCGAAAGCGGAGAACTGGTTCCCCTCAATCGTCGCGTTGCCCCTTTGAAACAAGTAAAGGCCGTACTCATTGTCTCGGAAGACGTTGTCGGAGACCGAAACTGACTCCGAGTGGACGTAGAGGGCAAACCCGTTGGAGCTGAAACTGTTTCCGACGACCCGCGTTGAATCGGAGCTCTCGAGGAACACCGCGAAGGAGTGATTCGCCACCGAGTTGCCGCGGACGATGCCGTTCGGCGACGCGCTCAGGTACACCCCGGAAGCCCCTTGGGACAACAGCAAGTTGTCCGCGAACACCGCGGCCGGAGCCGCTTCAAAGAAAACTTCAATCGGAGTGGCAGAGAGGTAGCCGTTCCCTCCGATCGTGTTCCCTGTCAGATTCGCCGAGGGCGTGTCGAGAACATGGACTCCATAGAGACCGTTATCCAGGATGTGACTGTCCGCGAGGACAATGCGAGTTGAATTGGTGACCGAGATCCCTTCGTAGTCGTTGAGCCGAACTTCGCTCGCCGAGACTGTCAAGTTGTCCGAATTCTGAATCACGATGCCGTACCGATTGCCCGTGGACGCGACGCGAAGGACCTGCCCATTCGCGACTCCTTGGAGCCAAACGCCTGGATTCGTCGGCGAGCCGTCGCGGATTGCGACGTCCCGGATGACGAAGTACGCATTCGTATTCCGAATCTGGATCCCAGGGCCGGAGGAGGCGATGATCGTCCAACCTGCGATGACGAAGGGGTCCGAGGGCGTCCCGGACCCGCCGACCACGCCGCTCGCCGGCGTGAAATTCCCGTTGCCGTCAATGAAAATCGTGCCTTGATACAGGCTCATGGAAACCAGGCTGGGGAAACTCGACGCGATCGGCAACACAAGCATCGAGAGGAGAAGGCCCGTTACGGCGAGTGCCCATCGTCCTGACCGTAGGCGGAGCATCGACAGTCAAGAGTCCATTTTCACCAGACTATATCGACCTTCCCTACGGCGGACTGCGGGGCCGCCTTCCGGCGACCGAAAAGAAACGGCAGGTGCCACGCGCCCGCCAAGGGGCCTTACCGGACCCGCGGTGGCCTGGCGGACGCCCTCACGATGAGCCGTTCGCGGAACGAGAGGCCCACAGAGCCCCCAATCACATCCATGAAGAGGGCCAACAGAAAGATGAAAAACCCGTTGTGGATGACATCGTACACGAGGACATCGGCCTGTGCGCCGACGCCGATGAATATGGGCGAGACGGAGAGCACGGACGCGACGGCGATGCTAAAGGGGATTGAGAGGAAGACCTGAACCACGCCGTCTTGCACGTTCGAGGTGACGAATCCCGCGGGAACCGACGTGACAAACAACAGAATCAAGAGATAACCGAAGGACGCCTCGCCTGCCGACGGGACGGTCATGTTCGGATACACCGCGTAGAACGCGGAGTAACCCGCTACCAGGCCAAGGAAGGCGGCGAGGGCCACAGACCGGGCGATCCGGTGGAGGACGCGGCGGAGATCAGACAAGGTAGGTTCCCACCTGTCGCGCGATGAGATGGATTTTGAGGATGTAGGACCCCGCGGTAGGAGACGTCGCCGGAGGCACACCGTCGATGGACAGGAAGACCAGCGCCCAGTGATTCCACGGAGCAGCGGTGGCACTGCCCAGGACATGCGCCGCGTAGTCCGTGATGTTCTGGAGGGCTGCGAACGATGGCGGATCGGATCGGCGATCCATCGAATACGCCACGACGACGGAGGCATTGCCCCGAGCGGGGATCGGATTCCGGGGCATGCTCGGTGGCGGGCAGATCATCCGGAAGAAATATCGAGAGCTCGCGCCCTGGACGAGCACGACATCCGACGCGACACGGGAGGTGTTCAGCCCCGTCTCCGCGGGTAGATCCTCGATCCAACCGCAGTAGGTCACCTGGGTGGCGTGGAGGAACCGATCGCTCGGATTCACGATGTCGAAGTCAGCGGTGACAGTAACCGAGCCGTCCGCCTCCAGGGATCCGTTCGAGTCGATCCCGGTGAAGGCGACACGGAAGGATGGGACCACATACACGTTCTCTTGGGCAACGACAATCGAGGTGTAGTTCGCTGACGACGCAATGCTCAGAAGGAGTAGGACAACTGCAATCGCCCCGAGAAAGGCCCACGCAGCCCGCTCAACCCTCGCGACCGGATCGGCGGGGCGAAGCCACTTCATGCTCCCCCGGGTTCAAGATGGCCTTCCGGAACCCATTCCGAAGAGGCGGCGGTCACCGCTATCGGCGGCTCCACCAAGCGGCCCTCGTAAATGTCACGGGCGAAATGGCATTCTGCGAAGTGGCCCGCCGACACCTCGATGTTGGGTGGTTCCGTGGTCTTGCAGATGTCCTGGGCGAACAGACAACGGGTACGGAACCGGCATCCGCTCGGGAGGTCGATCGGGCTCGGCAACTCCCCTTTGATGGGGATCTCGACGTACTCGTGGGCAGGATCCGGGATGGGCACGGCCGAGAGGAGGGCGCGGGTGTAAGGATGTGTCGGATGAGTGATGACTTCCTCGGTCGGCGCAGTCTCGACAATCCGTCCGAGGTACATGACCGCGATCCGGTCGGACATGTAACGTGCGACGGCGATGTCGTGAGTGATGAACACGTAGGGAATTTGGTGTTCGGCGCGCAAGTCGAGCATGAGATTCATCACGCCGGCCCGGATGGACACGTCGAGCATGGAGACAGGTTCGTCCGCGATGATGACCTTCGGGTTCAGGATGATCGCACGAGCTATCGCAACACGTTGCCGTTGCCCGCCGGACAGCTCGTGGGGAAAACGATCGAGGAAGTCTTGGCCGGGACGGAGACCAGACTCCTCCAGGGCTTTGATCACGAGCTCAGCCCGTTGTTCCCGCGTCTCCCCAATTCCGTGAATGACGAGCGGCTCGGAGACGGCCCGAAGCACATTGAAGCGGGGATTCAAGGATTCGTAGGGATCTTGGAAAATCATCTGAAAGTCGCGGCGAAACGAGAAGAGAGCACGACCATCCAACGAGGCGAGGTCCACCAAGCCGAGCCCGAGCTCTCCCCCGTCCCCGCCACGTTCCTCCCGGATCACGATTCGACCTTCGCTCGGCGTCTCGAGGCGGGCAATCAAACGACCCGTGGTGGTCTTGCCGCACCCGCTCTCCCCCACGAGGCCGAGAATCTCGCCCCGACGGAGATCAAAGGAGACTCCGTCCACCGCGCGAACGTAGATTCGGTCGCCGCGGAGGGACTTGAGGAAGCCTCGTTTGAGTTCGAAGTGCTTCTTCAGCCCCTCGACGTGAACGACGATGTCCTCGTCCAGGCGCATCTCTGAAGGCACCATCGGCTCGACCGGCTTGGTCGGGACACTCATGCCCTCGCCAGACCTCCTTGCGCGGAGAACTCGTTCGAGAAGTGACACAGCGCTCGATGCAGGGGCTCTTGGAGAACGAAGAATGGCGGGTCTGTCGTTGTGCAAATGTCTTTCGCGTACTTGCACCGGGGGTGGAAACGGCACCCGCTTGGAGGCGTGACGAGGCTCGGCGGGCTCCCCGGAATCGCTTCGAGTCGCCGTTTCTCGCCCTTGACGCTCGGGAAGGCCCCAAGGAGCCCGTCCGTGTACGGGTGCAAGGTGCGATCGAAGATCTCCTTTGAAGCGCCCTCCTCAACGATCTGGCCTGCATACATCACGCAAATCCGATCGGCGACCTTGGCGACCGTGGACACGTCGTGGGAGATGATGATGAGAGTCATCTTGAGTTGCCTCTGGATTCGGAGAACCTCGTCCATGATTTTTGCCGCCGTAATGACGTCCAGCGCCGTGGTGGGCTCGTCCATGATCACGAGCTTCGGATTCAGCGCGAGGGCCATCGCAATCATGGCCCGCTGCTTCATCCCGCCGCTGTACTCGTGAGGGAAGTTGTCAATTCGATCCACTGGAATCCCCACAAGTTTGTACAGTTCGATGACGCGCTTCCGCCCTTGCTCTTCGTCGATTTCCTCGTGAGCCTGAATCGCTTCGATAATCTGGTCACCGACGGTGTACACGGGGTTGAGCGCGTTCATGGCGCCCTGAAAGACCATCGCGATCTCCTTCCATCGAATCTCGTTCAGCTTGGGATGGTACTCCCGGAGGCGGCCGTCGGATCGACGGGTAATGTCCACCAGATCGAATTCCTGGGAGGCCGCGGCATACCGAGCCCGAACCTCTCGAAGGGCGTCGCGTGCGTCCTTGTCCCCTTGGATCGCCTGGGCCTCGATCCGAGCGAGGTTCTCCTTGAGCTGACCCAGCTCGGCCTTCAGGTACCTGCGATAGGTGGACGACAACGGGTACCGCAGCTCTTGGACCCTCTCTTCCAAGGTGTCATGGGTTTTCCGGGACCGATCGTCATCCTCGCGTGCCGGATTTCGGCCGAGTTCCACCTCGGCCTCGGACAGGTCCTTCGCCATCCGCTCCTCGCCGGTGCGCCGGTACACCTGCCGATATCGGTCGACTCGACGATCCGCGTTGAAGAACACCTGACCGCCGAGGACGTAGGCATTCGAGGGAAGCAGCTGGCTGATCGCGTATGCCAAGGTCGTCTTGCCGCAACCGCTCTCCCCCACGAGGCCGACCGTCTCGCCTTGGTCCACCTCGAGGCCCACCCCATCCACCGCGCGGACCCACCCCTGACGGATCTTGAAGTAGACCTTCAGGCTGCGGACCGAGAGGAGCGGCATCGTCACCGCCGCCGCAACCGCGGGTTGATGATCTCGTCGAAGCCGCGACCCATCAGGTAAAATCCGAGGGAGAGAAACGTGATGCTCAGCCCCGGCGGGATGAGCCACCACCACGCCGAGAGGGCGCCGCCAAACGTCAGGACCTGAGACAGCATGCCGCCCCAAGAAATGACGCGCGCGTCGCCGAGTCCCAGGAAGCTCAGCGCGGCCTCCGTGATGATGGCGCCGGACACAGTCAGGCTCATGTAAAGGAAACTGAACGGAAGGACATTCGGGGCGATGTGGCGGAAGATGAGCCGCCAGTCCGAGGCACCCGAGACCCGAGCCGCGTCGATGAACGGGCGCTCTCGCAAGCTCAGAACCTGCGCCCGGATGACCCGGGCGATCCCGGGCCAGCCAACGATGCTAATGACCAGGATGATTGTCCAGATGCTCGGCCTCAAGATCGCGTCCAGGATGAGGACGATCGGAAGGAAGGGAAGGACGAGGAAAATATCGGTGGTCCGCATGAGGAGGGTGTCGATAATCTTACCAAAGAACCCGGCGATGAGCCCAACCACCGTACCGATGCCCACAGTGAACAGGGCCGCCAAGAGGCCAACGATGAAGGCGACCTGAGTCCCGTAGAACAATTGCGTAAGGACATCTTCGCCCTTGAAGTTCGTCCCGAGAAGATATCGGTTGCCAGATGTATACGTCCCGGGCGGGAGAGGCGTCCGCGATGTGCCGAGAAGCTGGAACAGGGTTGTCTCAGCCCCTTGCGAGTCTGTCCAAATCCCGTGCATTTCCTGTTGGCTGAGTCCTCCGCCATAAAGGGTACCGGCCGGAGTGCCGGCGTAGCCCACGTAAGACCGGTTCGAGGGAGGCTGCAGTGCGTAGAGAACCGGAGTTGCCGTGGTCAATCCGCTGAATGACGTCCCCAAGGAGAAGATTCGGCCCCCCTCGGAATACAGGAAGACCTTCGACAGCTCTTGGACCTCGAAGAAGGTCCGCAGACGGCCCATGAATGTCCAGTTCACCTGGGGAATCGGGGTTGCCTGGCCGGTGAACCCGAGGAACAGGGTGCTCCTCGCCACCGGGTCATAGAACCCGAGGAAGGTCCGCCCGCCGGCTCCGCCAACGAAGCTCGTGGGTAAACCAAGCGGTTCCCAATTCGGATGGGGCAGGCTGAAGGAGTTCGCGATCCTCAAACTCGACATGTCCAACACACCCAGTCCAACGGCCGCAGAAGACTTCAGAGGGAGGAAGACGACCGGAGGCTCCTCCGGGGCTCGAAGATATCCGATCGACCCAACGACATGTGCTGGCTGCCCAGCGAGGGAAAGGGGCACCCAAGCCCGAGCCTTTCCGGAGACGTTGTACACGAGAAGCGAATCATTGGCCAGAGGGAGCACAATGGCCTGCCCGATGCCGCTCCGAAAGCTATCGTAGGAGTCTACGAATCCGGGGTTGTACAGCACGAACGGGGGAGCCGACAAGGTTCCGTTGTATGCGAGTGCTACGTGACCGCCCGGTAAAGCGATTTTCAGCTGGTTGTTGACGAGGGCTCCCGCGTCTCCCTCGTGGACATACTGAATTTCGAACACCAACGTGTGATCGCCATCGGACGCGGTGAAGTACCGGTACGGTCCAACGAAGCTCACGTTGAGGCCTTGACCTCCTTGTCGCTCCGTGGGGATCACGAGCATCTCGCCTGCGGACGCCGGATCCTCCGTCGTCCACGTGGGAACGAACGGTAGGGGATAGTGGAAGAAAACCGACTTCGAGAAGGGGGATAGGGCGACGAACTCGCGGCCCGAAAAGAACGCGAGGGCCCCGTTGGAAACGACGCCCCCCAGGGTGCCGAGACCCGTGGCGCTCAGATTCTGGCCTGGGATGATGTAATACACCGCAGTCAACGGAGGAGTCAGGACATCTGGCTGGACGCTCGCGCTGAGTTCCGAGACGTTCAGAATCGACCGTTGGCCGCCGCGCTCAAACGGCGATTCGTTGCTGCCGAGCGTGTACCGGGTGAAGTCCATGAAGATCCGACCCTGGGTCGCCGAGTCGATGACCCAGACACCACCCAGCTTGTCGTCGGAGAGAGGCGTCGTCGGACCGAGCACAGGGGCGTTGTAGTCGAGTCCACGCTCCAAATTACTCGAGTACGTGGCAATGACGAAGCGGTCCGAGTCCGGCGCCGTGAAATCCCGGGGATAGGGAGAAATGACGGGGGCCAAGAGGGCGATGAACGCGAAGATGAGGACGATGGAGAGCCCGGCTAAGCCCAAGTGACTTTGGCGGAACACGCCCCAGATCGAACGAAAGAAACGCCGAATTTGACGCCAAACCCATTCCGGTCCGAACTGGATCCTAGGCGATTGGACCTCAGATCCGGACACGAGGATCGAGCACTCCGTACAAGATGTCAGCGATGATGTTTGCGAAAATGACGAGGACGGACAGGATGAACAGGATCGCGCCTGCGAGGAAGTGGTCTTGGTTTAGGATTGCTTGGAGAAGGTAATAGCCTAGGCCGAAGTAGGAAAAGATCTGTTCGAGGATAATCGCGCCTCCGATCGAGAATGCCAGGGCAATCGTGAAGGATGTCACGACGGGCAGGTACGCGTTCCGAGCCGCATGCCGCCTCCGCACAATGCGCTCCGGAAGTCCCTTCGCCCGCGCGGTGAGGATGAAGTCCTCGCCCATGACCTCAAGCATCGACGTCTGCATGAGCAGGATTGTGCCAGCAGCCGTGATCAGGACGAGGGCGAGCATCGGGAGGGCTGCGTGCATGAGGAGGTCGGCGAGCTTGAAGAGGATGCTCCCTGGGTCGAAGAGCGTTCCCGGGAAGTGCGACGCCGTCCATTGGGTATCGCTAAAGCTGCGTAACGGAAACCAATCCGTTGAGAAGGCGAAGACCCAAAGGAGGATCAACCCAATCCAGAACGACGGCATGTTGTAGAAGAAAAGGCTTGAGACGATCGCGGCGCTCTCGGAGACCCGTCCCCGTTTCCATGCGATGTATCGGCCGACGAAGACCCCTACCCCATACTCGATCATCGTGGCGCCCCCGAAGAGGAAGAGCGTTCGCGGGGCCGCGTCCGCGATGATGTCTCTCACGGGACGAGCTTCAAGGAAGGACGGCCCGAAGTCGAGGGTAAACATGTTTTTTAGATACTTGAAAAGGGCGACGAAGGGCGGATCGTTGATTCCGAATTGCTCGCTTAGCTGCTGGAGACGCGCTTGGGAAAAAGTGGGATCCGAGCGAAATCGGTCGATCGGGCTTCCGGGCATCGCACGGAAGAGCAGGAACACGATCACGGTGACGACAAAAATCGTGATGACGCCTTGGACCAACCGACGACCAATATATCGGCTCAGGGACGCCAACCTAACCCACTCCCCTCGCAGGCTTTACAATCCGATGCACCCTATAAGTATGTTTTTCCGCGCACGAACGGGAGCGACGAAAAGGGAACAGGGACCGGGGCCTCAATCCCCGGTCCGTTTGGGCTAGAGGTTCTCCTCCGGGGGTAGCTCCTCCTCGGCCGCCCCGGGCGACTCGTCTCTCCCCTCGGGGGCCATCGTCGGTTTCTTCCCGCCGCGACGACCGAGTAGAATACCAACGACCGCACCAACGACGAGGCCCGCGATCAGCAACCCGATCCCGAGAATCTGTGAGATCGTAGCTTCCTGCGGAGGCGCCGTCGGCGCCGGGATCGTTGCGGTAGTGGATTGCGTCCCCACGGCAATCGTATGCGATCCCGACGTCCCGAAGACGTAGGTGAAACTCACCTGCTTCGTCCCGAGCGACGCAATCGAGACCGTCTGCACGGCGACCGTTGTTCCATCCACCACGAGCGCGACCGTGACGTTGCCAGCGAGGGGCAACGTATTCGTCAAGGTCACGTTGATCGTCGATGCCTTTCCGGGCACCTGTGCAAACACGGACGGCACGGAGTACGTCACCACTGGGGCACTCGCCATGATGCCGTACCATGCTCGAGTCGCATATCCCGCCGGCGTCACGATCGACGCGAGGTATTCAACCGCGCCGGTACCCGCGGAGAACGTGATCGATGCTTGGCCCGTCGCGTTCGTGGTGGCTTGGTATGGACCGCTCCAGACGGTCGCGTCGGAAACGGGATTGCCGTAGACGTCCGTCACGGTGAAGGAGGCCGTCGCCTGGCCGCCCACCGGCACGATCGTCTTGTCCACCGACACCGCGACGAAGACCGCGGTCGTCGGGATGACCATGTAGCCCTTCACGAACTGGAACGGGATCTTCGCGAGCAAGACTGCGAACGTCGGAGCAAGCCAGAAGTCGCCCAACGACCCTTGGAATAGCTGCTCGCGGCCTCCGAACGCGTACCGTGGATCGGCCGGCACGAAAGCGTACGTGAGGGCCTGCGAGGAGCCCAACGGCGAAGTTTGCACCGCGCTGTTGAACCCGAAGGGCCACGTTGAGTAGTCCCAAACGCGAACTCTCGTGTATTGCTCGGACACGTGCCACGTCAGGGTGCCATTCACATCCGTATGGATCGTCCCGAAGGTTGCTCCGGTGCGGCAGGCGGTTGTCCTGGTATACGCCGGGTTGTCGATCGGGTTCGGACAGGTCGAGTACCCCGTCACGCGGGCGTCTCGGCCGGCGCCACGCGTCAAGAACACCTGCACGTTCCGCGCCGGGTCATCGAGGCCCGAGGTGAGGTTCAGCTGGTAGAACTGCGCGTGCAAGGTGCGCACACGGTCCAGGTTCGTGAAGATCGGCTTGTCCATCCACTCGTTGCCGAGTGCGAAAACGGGCGCCCGCCTCACGACGAGGCCCGAGTCGACCTTGAACGCAGCGTTCTGGATCGAGGCGCTGAACGCGCAGGCGTCCGCCACGATCCGCATGGGCGCGGTTGCGCTCGGCTTGCCGACATACGCGTTCACCTGGATGGCGTTGTCCAACCGGTGCGGGTTGGTCGTCAAGGGCACCGTCAGCTGGCCCAACAGGTTCGTCGTGCTCGTCACGTTGATGTAGTACTTCAGGCCGGGAGCCGTCGGCGTAATCCCCGTCACGCCGCTCGGCCAAGGCACCATCGTGAGCAAGCCAAGGGCTATATCCTGACCGTTCGCGAGAGTGGCATTGCCCGTAGGATCGCAGCCGTCGACGACTGGCCAGTCACCCACAACCTCGAAGTCTTCCACGAAGTTCTCGACACCGTACTGGATCGTCGAATCGGGGAGTCTGGCTCCGTCCGACATGTAGTAGATGTTGGGCCATTTGTTCGTCGAGTTCTGGAACGAGCCGCCTAGAGAGCCCTGACCGAAACTGTTGAGATCCAAGCCGTTCAGCCCGGCGCTGTTGTAGTCGATCAAATCACCGACCGAACTCTCCGGGTCCCCGTAATGGTAGTCCCACGGGAAGTGCGCTCCAAGACCGAGCGGCCCGTACAGGACCTGCAGGAACACCGGCACGCCGGAAACGGGCGCGCCGTTCGAGTCGACGACAGTCACCGTTGCACTGGCGGTGCCATCTGTCGGAGCAGAGTCCAGCGTGCGGTTACTGATTGTGACCTTGGCCGCATAGTCCCCGGTTGGCAGAATGTTGTTAGACACGACCAGCTCGACATCGTCGGACACTTGGTTCGGATCGTCATGAACCTGGAACCGGACATTCACCGAGGTGTGGTTCAGGGCCGTCCGAGCGTTCGTGGTCGTCGAGAAGGTGAATGTGGCGAGACCGCTCGCGGGCGTCGTCACGGACGCGGGCGCAGTCACGTTCCAGTTGTCCGAAGACAAAACTGCATCCACGACCTTTCCCGACAAGCCCGCGGTACTGCCGCTGTAGAGGTTCGTGAAGTTCGTCACCTTCACCGTGATGGACGTCGAGTACGCGAGCGAGTTGGAAGTCGACAGGTTCAGGTTCGGCGTCCCTTGCACGGTGACAATCCGGAAGTCCGGCGATTTCGCATTGTAGACGAGGATTTGCATCGCCTGGGTCTGCGTATCGCTTGCGATCGTGTCGGGGATATTCACGGACGCCCGGACGAGGTCGGCGAGGTGCTGATTGGGGAACAAGGCCGCGCTGGGCGGAGTGTACGTGAATACGATTTTACCTGACGCACTCGTCAGTCCATACTCAGGCGCGATGGTCCCCAACAGCACTTTCTTGTCAATCGACACGTTGACGCCCGCCATCGGCGCACCCGTGCCGTCGATCAACGTCGCCGTGATCTGCGTCGTGTCGGTCGGCCGGATGACCGGCTTTGACGTCGACAGGTTCAGCGTGGCGATGGGGGCGGGAGGCCCGACCGTGATCGTGACCCGTTTCGTCGCCGTCGCCGTGGATGTGCCTTGGGTCGCGGTCGCCGTCATGAGGACGTCGCCGAGCACGAGCGGGACTTTCCAGCTGAACCCTGCGTGGCCGCCGCTATCCGTCGCGCCCGTCAGGGTCTGGGAGTTGTTACCGAACACGGCCTTCAACGTGACTGAAGCGCCACTGACCGGTACGTTGGCGCTTGCGACGATGACGTCCACGGGAACCGTGGCCCCGAACCTGACGCGGCCCGGCACCGTCATCGCGACGGAGAAGACGCCGGTTGTTGGCGGGATCGGAGGCGTCACCAGGCCGGCTGGGGCCAAGTTGACGAGGGACCAGTAGTTGTACAGCTGCGGCGGCGTGTTGACCCAACCGACCCACGCATCGTTCCGGTACGCGTTGAGGTTCTTGCGGTAGAACAGGACGTTCCAAGGCAGGTCGCGGACCACTATGCTCTCCACGTCCTTGACGAGTTTGTATCTCGCTTGGTTGTCCACGGTGACAAGAGCCTTCTTGATGAGCGTGTCGACGACCGGATTGTTGTAGCCCGCGGAATTGCCACCGGCCGGATCGATGTTCGGGTCTTCATACGAACAGAAGAAGTTGCAGAGATATGACTCCGGGAAGTCGCCGAGCAAGAATCCGAGGATGTAGATGTCATAATCGACGGGCGGCGTGAACGCCTTCGCTACAATTGTGTCGAAACTCGTCGGCGCAGAATCGATGTCGAGGTTGATGCTTTTCAGGTTGTTCGCAATCATGATGCCTGCATCTGCGCGGACCGGGTCGTAGTCCTTCGGAGGCGTTAGAATCGACGCCTTAATCGGGGTCCCGTCGGGCATCCGTCGGAAACCGGTCGCGGGGTCGACGGTGATGCCCACGCTATCCAGCAACTGCGCGGCGCCCTGGCGATTGAAGCCGGGGGGCTGGGCGGACTGATTGATGTAGTTCGGGTTCGTGATCGCAATGGGCACGTAGCCTTTGATGCCGAACCCACCCATGAGCGTCTTCACGATGTAATCTTTGTCGATTGCCATTGAGATCGCTTGGCGCAGGGTCAGGTTATTCCAGGGCGACTTCCTCAGATTGAATGACAGGTAGAAGAAGCCCGAGTCCGTCACCTGCTCGACGCTGATCGTCGGAATGGTCGAGACCTGTGTCAGGAAGCCTGGCGTCAGAGGCCAGATGAGTGTGTCCACTTCGCCTTTCTGTAATGCAAGACTGATCACGTCCAAGCTCGTGTAAATCACGAATTGGATGGATTTGAGGTATCGGGGCGTGAACGGATAGACCGTGGTCCCGTACGTGTGCGAGGCGCCTACGGCCGTGGCCCAGTAGTTCGAGTAAAGGGAGATGTGGGAATATTGGGACCGCACCCAAGTGTCGAACTTGAACATCCCAGTCCCGATCGTGGCGGCCGTCTGAGACGGTTGCGACCCGAAGCCGAAGTCGATGGACCGGTCGAAGCTGTCCGAGACCTTCTTCGTCGGGTCCAGAGGATCGACCTGGGGAGCCTGGTTGATGTGGTCTTTCCAGATGTGTCGCGGGATAATCGGGATCTCCATCGTCAGGTAGAAGAACAAAGCGTACGACTTGGTGAGGTGGAAGACGACCTGGTTGGTGCTCAGCTTCTCGACGCCGACGTGGGACAAGCACCCCGTGCATGTGCCTCCGAACGAGGTCGAGTTCCACAGCGGGTACTTCGGCGTGGACCACCAGAGCGGATCCGTGACGAACGTGTTATACGTGGACCACCCTAGGGTCTGGTACGTGAAGACGACGTCGTCTGCGTTCATTGTAATGCCGTCGTGGAATGTTACGCCGGAACGAATTTGGACCGTGACATTAAAGCCGCTCGCATCGACCGTCCAACCGTTCCCTCCGCCGTACGCAGGATCCGCCAAGAACGCGTAACTCAACGAGGCTTGATCATGGGCCAGGAGAGACTCGAACCCCCACTCCACCATGTATGCCTTCCATACGGTATTCGTCGCCGGATCGAAGTAGTTCAGCGAGGTCATGTCGTTCTGAAGACCGACGACCAGCTCCGTTCGATACGTCGCGGCCGCAGCCAACGGGCTTTGGGCCAGGACCACGAAGCCGGCACCAATCATCACGTAAACGACGACCATTGCTGGCACATGACTCAAACTCAGAAACCGTCCTTCCATCGCCGATCTCCCCTTATGTTCGGCAGGCGGCGGGATGCGTGTTGAGCGTATAAATATTTGTCCGAACCCCGTTCGAGTCACGTTTTTCTTGTCGGCGGAGCGGACCGGGGCCCGGAATGACCCGACTCTTGGGGAGTCTTTTGGAACGGAACTCGAACCCCCCGTGAGTCAGAGAAGGGAAACGCGGCTTGTTACCCTTTGCTCGAACGAACGCCGGCGTCGGTCAGAGCGTTCAGCCATCGCAATCGAAGGCGGGCCTCGATTCGCATGCGTCGCGATTCGTCGAAAACCCTTGGCTGCAGGAGCCGCGAGAACGGAAAGCCGTAGTCGACATCCATGAGGAAGAGCGGCTCCGGAGCTACCGCTCCGAAGTCGTAGCGTTCACCCCGGAGAGTGTACCGGATCCGTTCGAGATCTGTGTCGCCGCGTGCGTAAGAGAGCATCGCGGCGACAATTCGACGGACCATGCCGCGCCGGAAGCTTCGGGCGCGGATGTCCACAACGACGACTTCGGTCTCGCCCACTACATCGATGCGATTAATCATGAACAGACCGGTGGGAGGGTCGGAAGTGAAGCCTCGAAAGTCGTGTTCCCCTACGAAAAGAGATCCGGCTTCGCGGAGCCGATCGACCGCAACGTCTTCGAAAACGTGGTACCGGTACCACCGTTCGATCGCGTGGCGGGGGTGGAACCGTTCCGGGACCTGTGCATATGCCCACGCCCACACATCGCGAGCTCGGTCGTTGAATGCGCCCAGGACGGCTTTCGGTCGCAGTGCCGAATCGAAGGCGATCACATTCCCGACCGCGCTCACGCCCCTATCGGTGCGGCTCGCGCTCCGAAAGAATGATTCATGCGGGTCCCGGAGGATCTTTGCCGACCGTAGGGCGGTGAGGGATTCCCCTTCAACAGTCCGAGCATCCCGCTGCCGCTGGTGTCCATGGAACAAACGGCCGTCGTACGCGATCTTGAGGGCGACGCGCATGCCAAGGAATATCTCCTGTGCAATATATCGAGCGCAGTGTGCCGACAATCCGCGTCGTCCTGGTGGAGCCGAAGAACGATGGGAACGTCGGGGCAGTCGCGCGATCGATGAGGAACTTCGGTGCCAATGATCTGGTCCTCGTGAACCCGTGTCGGCTCGGAGCCGAGGCCCGCCAGCGGGCGATGCGCGGCATCGAAATCCTCGAAGCCGCGCGCAGCGTCGGCGACCTCGATGCCGCGCTGAAGGATACCGATTTCGTGGCCGGGACTTCCGGTGTCGACACCGAGAGCGAGAAGCGATTTGCCCGAATCTCGGTGACGCCACGTGACTTCGCATCGCGGGTCGCCAAGATGGACGGACGGGTCTCCCTCCTCTTCGGCCGTGAAGACTTCGGGCTCCTGGATGAGGAACTGCGACGATGTGACCAGTTGATCACGATCCCCGCCGCGTCGGAATATCCCATCCTGAACTTGTCGCACGCAGTGACGATTCTACTCTACGAACTTCTCGCGGCCGGAGCGATGCAACGGCGGAGGCGTGAAGCGTCCGGCATGGAGAAAGAGAAACTCCACGAGGCGTTCAAGTCATTGCTCGCGGAGACGAATTACCCACCGCACAAACGGGCACGCACGCAGGTCATGTTTCGTCGCCTCATCGGCCGCGCGGTGCCGAGCAAGTGGGAGTTCCATGCGCTCATGGGCGTAATTCAAAGGGCGACGAAGCGAATTCAGCGCCTCGAACGGAAGGACTAGCGTATTCGATTAGCGAACTCGAGTGCGCGAGGAGTGAGGTTGGGCGGACTCACTTCGCGAGTCCGATGCCGAGAGACCGGTCCGTCCTTTCCATGCTCTTGTGGCCGTCGCTCTCGAGCTCGAGCAGGGCTCGAATCGCGTCGACGTTCTCGGGTACGACGTCCGATTCCTGATGGACCGCCTGGAAGTAGTACAGCCGCTTGCCGTCAACGACATGGACGCCGTCCCGCCAGACGGCGATTTCATAGAGGTCCGAGCGGCTCCGGGAGAGGTCTCGGGCGATCTCCATGATCTGGGCCGTCGACTTGACGCCATCCCCGCCCGAGACGAGCGTGATTCGCGGGAATCGGTTCCAAACGTCCAGGATCTGATTCGCGTCCGCGGACTTCTTCAGGTCGACGGCCAACGTGTGCAGATGCATGATCGTCGTTGGCACCTTGACCGCAATCGTGTGAATGTCTAGGTCCGGGAGGACGCTCTGTACGTCGGGGCCATGATGGCTCGGCATTTCTAGCTCCGGTTCGATCGCGTTGATGGGACCTTTCTTCGAATCGCCCGGGTCCGTCGCGCGGCGCACCATGACCGCGAGGACCTTCTCCACGCCGACGTGGGCGTCGAGCGGGTAGAGCGTGCGGATGAGCCCCGTCGTGTTGCACGACGGCACGCGGACGAACGGCGCGCCGAGGCAGTCCGCGTAATTCGCGGCCGCGTTGAAGGACAGGTTCGTCAGGGAGTGCTCCTCGCCCCCTTGCCAGATCGCCTTCACGCCCGCTTTCTCGTAGAGGGATTTGTAGCCGCTCTCCTCCGGGGTGCAGTCGACGACGAGATCCGCGTCTCGCACGAGATCGTCGAGGACGCCGGCGGCCTTCACGCCCGCCTTCTCGAATTTCGCGAGCGCCTCTTTGTTTGAGGCGTAGACGGCGTAACCTTTCCGCACCGCGAGCTTCGCTTCGAAATCGGGCTTCGTCTTGGCGACGCCGACGAGGCGCATGTCGTCCTGCAGCGCCACCGCGTCGGCCACGCGCTTGCCAATCGTCCCGTATCCGTTGACCGCGATCTTGGCCGGCATGGAGGGGAATCCTCGATGCACCGAACGGTGGCGCGACTAAAAAGTTTGCGCGGTCGGAAAGGCTATTCCGCCCCGGTCCGCATACCGACGTCATGATCTGCTATTATTGCGAGAAAAACGCACGCGCGATCTGCCGGTTCTGCGGTGCCGCGGTGTGCCCGGACCACACGAGGGCGAATCGATTCGTCAGCGGTTGGGCCGCGGAGGGCCGCGCCGACAACGTCGTCGTGTTCAACGCCATCTGGTGCGGCCGCTGCGCCGTCCAGCCGATGTACATGGCCTAGCGCGGTGGGGCGCCGCGGGCGTAGAGCTCCCGCCGAATCCGGGGGACCATCGCCATCATCACGGCCGATTCCGTCAGGGCGTCCCGATCGAGTCGACGTTCCGTGAGGTAGCTGATCGCGCCTCCTTTCGACCCGATGCCGCGGACCCCCGTCAGCCGTTCCATCGCGTCCCCGACGGTCCTGCCGGCCTTCACGTTCTCGAGCACCCGGGGCGGATATGTGAATCCGGGCCCGTGGCCGACCGTGACATGGCCGGCGCGGTCGACGATCGCCACGTATTGGACGTCGAAGTAGTCGGAGAGGAGAGGGGACCACACCAGGCCCGCCTCGATTCCGACGCCGAAATCGCCGCGGCCGATCGCAGCCTTCGCGCGGTTCAGCGCGCCTTGGAGGGCCTCGTCGCCAAAGGGCTGCTCGGGCACGTCGGTCCGTACGCGCACGCCCCGGACGCGGGCCGGGAACGACAGCGCGGCCATCACACGTCCGACGGCCCGGACTTTGACCGGGTTGTCCGTTCCGACTCCGATGCGCAACGGGGTGCGCCGCCGGCCGGTGCGATCGATCACCCCGGCTCGGATCCGCCGCGAGGCGATCGGCAGGCCGTCCTGAGCGAGGACCATTGGTACCGCCCGTATCTCCAGACGGCGCAACCCCTTCGCGGCCCTCGCTTCGTTCAGCGCGATCGCGACGGGGTACCGCTCCGCGGACACGACGATCACGTCGAGGTCGGGGAGGTCATCCGCCGGCCCGTACGGATCGTCAATCGGTTCGATCTTTGCGGGACGCCATTTCCGGCCGGCGAGGAAGCGCTTCAGGTTCCGCTCCCGCACCGCATACGGGTTCACGCGCG
>Ga0209378_1001115_pt1 | contig 19307 bp, 23 predicted proteins | sample GraSoiAngelo_156_FD_186170 | JGI IMG/M metagenome (GOLD analysis project Ga0209378, IMG submission 186170) | Grasslands soil microbial communities from the Angelo Coastal Reserve, California, USA - 14_1009_13_40cm (SPAdes) (version 2) | ecosystem: Environmental > Terrestrial > Soil > Grasslands ...
GAGATGCATCGGGAAGTAGAGCAGGTTGAACCCGATCATGTAGATGACGAAGTGGATCTTCCCGAGCCGTTCATTGTACATGCGGCCCGTGATCTTCGGGAACCAGTAGTAGAGCCCGGCGAAGAGTCCGGTCAAGCCGCCGCCGACGATCGTGTAGTGGAAATGGCCGACGACCCAGAAGGTGCCTCGGAACGCCGTGTCGAGCGCGACGGAGGAGTTGAACACGCCGGTCACGCCGCCGATGATGAACAGGCCCAGCGATCCGACCGCGAAGAGCATCGGGGTGGTGAATCGGATGGACCCGCCGCGCAGGGTGAGGATGTACGCCAGGACGATGATCGCGAACGGGATTGAGATGAGTTCCGTCGTGATGTTGAACGCTTCGAGGAGGCTCTGCGAGATGCCCGTCATGAACATGTGGTGAGCCCATACGGTGAAGCTCAAGATGCTGGCGATGGCGAAGCACGGAATGATGATCTTCTTCGCATAAAGCGGCCGACGACTGAACGTCGAGAACAGGTCTCCAACGATCGCGAATCCGGGCAATAAGAGGACGTACACTTCCGGGTGTCCGAAGAACCAGAACATGTGGTCCCAGAGGAGGGAGCCTCCCTGAGGCGAGGTGAAGAACACCGTCCCGAACGCACGGTCCGCGATCAGGAGGCTGAGCGCCGACACGAACGATGGGAACGCCCAGAGCATCAGGAGGCTCGTGAAGATCCAGCCCCATGTGAAAAGGGGCAACCGCATGAGGGACATCCCGGGGGCGCGAAGGCGGAAGATCGTGACGAGGAAGTTGACGGTCGAGACGATGCTCGATGCCATGAGCAACATGAGCGCGAGCCCCATCATCGAGCCGCCCACCTGCGGGCTGAACTCGACCGTATTGAGCGGGGCGTACGTCGTCCATCCCCAATCCGCGGTCCCGCCGCTGGCGAAGAAGCTCGACAAGGCGAGCAGGCCGCTGGAGAGGTAGACCCAGTAGCTGAGCGCGTTCAGCCGGGGGAACGCCATGTCCCGTGCGCCGATCTGAATCGGCACGAAGTAGTTGGCGAACGCCGCACCGAGTGGAGTGAGGACCCAGAGGAGCATGAGGAGGCCGTGGGTCGTCACGGCTTGGTTGTATTCGTCGGGCTGGAGGAAGGTGTTCGACGGTAACGCGAGTTGCGTCCGGAACGTGAGGGCGAGGAGCCCCGCCGCGACGAAGAAGTAGAGTGAGGTGAAGAGATACAGGATGCCGACGTCTTTGTGGTTCGTCGTGAAAAGCCATCGTTTCAAGGGGTGCCAGTCTACCATGATGAAGCCCCACTAAACCCCCGAGAGGTACCAGTCGTGGAAGCTGTCTGGGCTCTGAATGATCAGGTCCGCCATCATCAACGCGTGGCCGGTCCCACACAGCTCGTAGCAACGGATCGCCTCGGGGAAGATGCCCGATTGCTCGGCCACAAACCAAGCTTGGTTGACTCGACCTGGGATTGCGTCCCGCTTGATCTTGAAGTCGGGGATCCCGAACGAGTGGAATACGTCCGCGCTCGTGATGTTCAGGATCACGGTGCCGCTCCAGCAACCGCGGACGCCTGGCGTGCACGTGCGGTTGATCTCCGGAACCCGGAATTCGCCGATGAGTTCCCGGGCGTTCGGATAGACGAATCGCCAGCCCCACTGGAACCCGATCACGTCCACGTAGAGAGCATTCGGGTCGTTCGGCGGGTTCTGGAGATATGCGTTGAGCGCGAATGTGTTGAGGGTCAGTCCGAAGAACAGGGAGATCAACAGAGCGGTCAAAATCGCGGCCAGGGCGGGATTCCCTCGGTCGGCCATAACGCCGACGCGGGGGGCGTCCTTGGGATCCTGGGCACCGGGCTTCTTTCGATACTTCGCGAGGAAGTAGAAGAACATCACGAAAACGGCCCCCGCTACAATCACCGCAGCGATGATGTACAGTGTGAAAAGGGACTGCCATTGCTCCGCCGACGGAGCGAGAGCTGGCACGAGGCCCGGTAGGCCGCGTTCCTCGTAAAAAGGTTTCAACGGCACGTGCCGTAGTCTTCAGAATCTTTAAGCTAGGACAACGGATGCCGGGCGTGGGGGTCAGAATAGAGGCTGCACAGTCATCCGGCGGGGCCACGACGGCCGCGCCGAAGAGGGGCGCCCTGTGGATCGTGATTGCGATTGTCATCGCGGTGGCCGTCACCGCTGCGGTGATGGACTTGGCCGTCCTCCCCGCGCTCCAGAAGCCAGGATCGAACGATTTCAAGATCCACCTCATGACCTTTGATGTCGGTTACGACGCAGTCGGCGTCAATCCGGAATGGAAGGTGAACGCGGGCCAGCTCATCGTCGTCACGATGAACAACAGCGGGGCCATGGCCCACGAATTCCTCCTGTTCAGCGGAGACCGAACGGCGATCTTAAATTCGGCGAAATACGCCCTCGCGCTCGCCCAACGCAACAACCCGGGCTGGGACACGAATTCGGATATCGCGAATGCGACGCTCGACAACTATACTGAGTACCACGACTCCTGGAAGAACTTGACCCGGTTTGGCTGCGACGATCCCTTGCTCGGCTGCGTCGATCACGACGTCGACCCGGACGCCACCTTCGTGTTCTGGTTCGTGATCAACACCCCGGGCACGTACTTCTTCGCGTGCCACCAAGTCGACACGACGACCACCACCTGGAAGATTCACCAGGACAAGGGAATGTGGGGAACGATCGTCGTTTCCTGATGTGCATGAGCGTCTGCACGCGCGCTTGCTGAGACCGCGGCTCGCGGTGATGGGTCAGGCGGAACTTGAGCCGTGGCTCCCATGCGAGGTCGCGGGAGTTCCAGAAGGCAACACGTTCGAGAGGAATGAGATCAAAGTCCACAGCAGGATCAGAGTCACCACGAACAGGACGGTGGAAAAGCCGAGCAGTCGCGAGAATGCGGATGCCGACCCGATGCCGCCCATGAACGCGATGGGCGCGACGTACGCGAGGAACAGCCCCGACAGGGGACCGCTCGCGCATGCAGGGCATATCACAGCGAATCCCAGGAGCGGGCCGGGAAGGGCCCTCGTGGCTCGACGACTCCTCGTGACGACTTGGAATGCGAGCGCGAACACAAGCCCGGAGAGAAGCGAGAGTGCGATCGCCGCTGCGATGGAATACGGTCGGAGCTGGACGCCGAACGTCGTCGTTGGCGCCCATGCGATGCCGGGACCGTAGCCGACCGCGCTCTCGATGACGACGAACACGGGCTGGAGCGAACTGGATAAGTCCACGACGAAAATGCCTTGCAGGAATCCGAACGCGACTGCGTAGGCGACCGACGCGATCGCCCACACGCTCCGAAAGCGGTTTGCTCGAGCGCGGAGGATTCGAAAGGTCGGGACGAGGAACGACACCGCGCGCGCTCGCGAGGCGTCCGGGGCAGGCGGAGCTAAGGCCGAGCTGAAATACAGCCGACCGAGGGCGTACAGGACCACCGCCGAGGCGTTGATCCAGATCAGGGGCGCCAGAGAAACGAACCAATCGAGCACGACGTCCGTCCGCAGTTCCCGCAGGACTTCGCCGAGCTCCGCGAACGTGAGGGCCACGAGGATGAGAGACATTTCAAGCCAGACGACGCGAGCCCGCATCATAGTCTGCAAGGGGTGCAAAGAAGAAAAAGTTTCTCGACGCCGCGAGGTTGTCCATGCTCCCATCTTTCCCGGGAAGAAGGGAGCTCGTGCGATCCGCGAAACCTTCCTGGAGGCACGCAAAAAGACATTATACCGACGCCCCGATGGACGCGACGCGGGGGTAGCCAAGCTAGGACAACGGCGCCGGACTTAAGATCCGGTCTCGCAGGAGTCCATGGGTTCAAAAGCCTCGCGCGCCGCGCAAGGCGGAAAGTCCCATCCCCCGCACCGGATTCGTTTCATGAATGTTCAACTTCTTGATTTCGGCGAAGGTTTATCAGGCCGGGTTCGCTGCCGCGCGCGGGTTGTTGAGTATCATGCACCCGATGCGCATTGAGATCGGATTCTTGACCATGGTATTGGCAGTCGCCACCTTGGCCCCTGCGGTTGTTCTCGCAGCAGGCGGACCTGTGGCGCAGCCGAGCGCGACGAAGACGTACACGCTCTACGGCGACGGCACGGCCGGCCAGAACGGATGGGGGTTTACGGCGAACACCGTCACGTATCCCGGGCCAACCTTGTATGCGAACCAGGGTGATACGGTCAGTCTTAGCCTATTCTCGAAGGACGGCATGGCGCACATCTTCGTCGTGGACTGGAACAGCGATGGCATCAAGAACGGAGCAGACGTAAATTCCACGCAATTTAGCAGCACCACGACCGCGACCGCGTTCTCATTCACCGCAGACCAAGCTGGTACTCACCAGTACTTCTGCAGTCTCCATACGGCCGCCGTCCAAAAAGGTCCTCTCATTGTGAACGCGACTGGCGGTGGTGGGACGCCGTCCTCGGACAACACCACGTTGATCATCGGGGGCGTCGTCATCGTCGTTGCAATCGTCGCGGTCGTCGCGGCCGTCGCCATGCGCCGAAAGAAGCCGTGAGCCTCAGAACGTATCGAGCCAGGTGCGACGGAGGATCCCGCCGAGGCTGCGAAACTCACGTGCGGTGAGCTGCCAACCGGCGGCTCCGGCGTTCTCTTCAGCTTGCGCCGGGCGCTTTGCGCCAGGGATTGGGATGACGTGCCCGTGGCGGCGGAGCCAGGCGAGCGCGACTTGACCCGCTGTCTTTCCCCGGGCGCGGCCGATTTTTCGGAGCTCGCGAATCAAGGGGGCGGCGGCTCGGAGATTCGCGGGTTTGAACAGATCTTCATCCGAACGGATGCGATCTTTTGGCCTCCGGCCGTCGTGGTACTTTCCGGTGAGGACGCCTTTCCCAATGGGGCTCCAGGCAAGGATCGCGATTCCCTCGCGTTTGCAATACGGGACGACCTCCGCTTCCACCTCCCGTTGGAGCATGTTGTACCGCACCTGGTTCGACACGATGTCGGCCCTCGAGAGATGGGAACGCGCCTCCTCGAGGTCTCGGACCGCGAAGTTGCTCACGCCGATGTTCCGAATCCGGCCCGCGCGGTGGAGCGCCTCGAGTGCCTTCATCGTCTCCCGAAGCGGGACCTGGCTCCAGGGATCAGGCCAGTGTACCTGGTAGAGATCAATCTCCCGCACGCCAAGTCGCGTCAAGCTCGCGGCGCACGCCTTCCGCACGTCGTCGGCGCGCAGATGCCAGCCGCCCACCTTCGTCGCGACGAAGACATGGTCCCGGCCGACGTTCCGGATGGCTCGGGACATGACGCGCTCCGAGTGGCCGTCGCCGTACGCTTCGGCGGTGTCGACGAGGTTGATTCCGAGCTCCACGGCACGTTCCATCGCCTTCCGGCAGTCCGCATCGCGGACATCAGAGCCCCACGCCTTCCCTCCGGCCTGCCACATCCCCAGCCCGACCGCGGAAACATCCGGTCCGCCGCGGCCCAACGAAACGTACTCCATGGGAACGCCGCGCGGCCGACGCATCGCCGAGCCAAAAACCTATCGCGGCGCGAGGTCGAACCATTCGGGCGGATGATCGGGGAGACGGAAACGAAGGAACGATTTGTTGTACTTGTCATGCAAGCGATCGGATTCGGAGACTCCCCGCCGGTATGCCTTCTCGAATGCGGGCCAGTCTTTCGACGCAATCGCCGCAGCGATCGACCCGAAGGTCTCGCGGACAAATGCCGCGATGTCCTCCGCGTACTTCGGCCGTGCCACCGCCGCGGTCTTGAGGACCTTCTCCGATTCCTTCACCATGTAGCTCGCGAGTTCCCAGTTCCTCGCCTTCGCCGCATAGAAGAGGGTCCAGTACCGCCGGCTCAGCTCGTCCATGAGGCGCGCCATGCCCGGCTGCATGGCCGCGATCTGGTCGACGGTCAGTGCGCCGTGCTTCGTCGTCGCCCGCACGCGCGCCCCGGGAATCGGAGCCTCGTCCATGGGCGCCCGCAACGGGAGCGTCCATCAAGGACGTTTCGGCTCGCCGGCTTTGACTTTCTCGATGGCGTATTCGACGATCGCATCCGCGGCGTTCACACCCGTCGCGTCCAAGAGGCCGCGGAATCCGGGTGACGCGTTGACCTCGAGGACGTATGGCGTGTCCCCACGGAAGATCATGTCGACACCGCTGATCTCCAATCCGACGGCCTTCGACGCGCGCACGGCGATCTCCTTCGCGTGGTCCGGCAGCTCGATGGCGACGCCTTTCGCGCCGAGGTGAATGTTCGCCCGCCACTCGTTGTGGGCCGCGACGCGCTTCATCGAACCGACGACCCGATCGCCGACGACCAGGGCGCGGATGTCCACGCCGGGATTCGGGATGTACTCCTGGAGGCACACGACTTCGCCGAAGAACTTCAGCGTGTCGACGATCGACGCGGTCTCCTCGAGGCTCTTCACGCGCATCACGCCGATCCCCTGCGTGCCGGAGAGGATCTTCAGGATGGCCGGATACCGGACGAGATGCGCGGCCTCCACGAAGTTCGGCCGCGACGCGAGGAGGATGCTCCTTGGGATCGGAATGTGCGCCTGGCGCAGCGATTGCAGCGCGAGGAACTTGTTGCGCGCGGTGATGAGGCCGTCGCTCGTCAGCGTCGTCCGGATGCCCATCAGCTCGAGCTGGCGCAACAGCATCTTGCCGAAGTCGGTCATGGATCGGCCGATTCGCGGGATCAGGACGTCGTGAGTACGCAACGACTTGCTGTTGAACACCGCGTCGTCCGTGCCGGCGACCACGAGGCGGACCTCGTCCGTCTTCACGAATTCGGGCTCGTGGCCATGTTCGCGAATCGACTTCAGGAGGGCCTTCGTGGACCAATACGATGGCTTCTTCGAAATCACGCCAATCTTCATCAGAGGCCCCGCACCTGCGCAATGAAGCGATGCGGCTCGCGAGAGAAAAACGTGTCGAGTCCGAGAATCGCGCGGTTAAGGCTATATCGCGGGATGTCTATCGACCGACACGAAGGGAGTTGGTGGTGCACCCGACGGTCTCGGAACGACGGCAACGGCAGGACCGGACGACCATCGGAGTCGTCGAGGAGGTCACCCTCCGCGGCAGCAAAGGCGATATCCGCGTGCTAGCGAGGATCGATACCGGTGCCTCACGGACCAGCCTCGACACCGACCTGGCGGCGCGCGCGGGTCTGGGACCCGTGTTCGACCGAGTCCGCGTTCGGGCCGCCGCGGCCCATGAGCCGGAGGAACGCGACGTCGTCGATGCGCGCGTCGTGATCGCTGGGCGGGAATTCGAGGTCGCGGTGGCGATTACGGATCGAAAGGACATGCGATACCACATGATCGTGGGCATGGACATTCTCCGCGATTCCGGTTTTCTGTTGGATCCGTCGAAAGGCAACGGACGCGAGAACGACGGGAAAAGGGCTCATCCGAATCCGTAGCGTTTCACGAAATCTGCGTCAGTGCGTCACGCCTCCCGTAAACCTTTAAGTACGCCGCCTCCATGGCTGCGTCGTGGTCCGATGATTAAGCCGCTTTCTCTCCTCAACCAACGGATCAGTTCGAACGTGATGGTTGAGTTGAAAGGCGGGCGAGGGTACCGCGGGATCCTCGACGGATTCGACCCGCACATGAACCTCGTCCTCCGCAATGCGGAGGAGATGCAGGACAATCAGTCCCAGCGGAAGATGGACCTTGCGATTGTCCGCGGAGATAACGTCATCTACATTTCTCCATGACGTAGGTGGCCTAGATGACGAAGGGGACCGCGTCGCTCGGGAAGATGGGACGGAGGAGCGTCCACATCCGATGCCGGCGGTGCGGTCAGCGCGCATATCACAAACAGAAGAAGTATTGCGCCGCCTGCGGCTTCGGACGGATGAAGAAACTGCGGAGTTACTCCTGGGCGAAGAGGCATTGACGATGGCCGCCGACCAGGCAACGTCGGAGCGCTCCGACCATCGCCCACGCGAGAAATGTGGAATCATCGGCTGCTCGGGCACGACCCCGGTGACGTCCGACCTCTACTACGGCCTGCGGATCCTCCAGCACCGCGGCCAGGAGTCCGCCGGCCTCGCGGTGTACAACGGCGAGATGAAGTCGAAGCGCGGCATGGGCCTGGTGCACGAGGTCTTCTCGAAGGAGGACCTGATGGACCTCCGCGGGAACAACGGGATCGGCCACGTTCGCTATTCCACGACCGGATCGAGCGTCCTCGAGAACGCGCAACCGATCGTCGTCAAGACCTCGTACGGAGACATCGCCCTCGCGCACAACGGCGATATCGCGAACTCGGACGAGATCCGGGAGGAGCTGAGCAAGAAGGGCTGGGCCTTCATGACGACGTCCGATAGCGAGGTCATCGTTCGACTGCTCGCGAACGAGATCGTGAACTTCGGCGGAGACGTCAAGCGGGCCCTGAAGGAATTCACCTCGCGGCTCGTCGGGGCGTATAGCCTCGCGCTCATGATCAACGACACGGTCTATGCGGTCCGCGACCCCTTGGCGGTCCGTCCGCTGTGCATCGGCGAGGGGAACGGACGGTTCATGATCGCGTCGGAGAGCGTCGTCTTCGATGCGCTCGGGTTCAAGTTCATCCGGGACCTGAAGCCCGGGGAGATCGTCGAGCTCCGACCGAACGGCTTCGACTCGATGCGCCTTCCCCATCCGAACCACACCGCGCACTGTATGTTCGAGTGGGTGTATTTCGCGCGGCCGGACAGCGTGCTCGACGAGCGTCTCGTGTACGACGCCCGCGTGAAAATCGGGGAGCAACTCGCGAAGGAGTATCCGGTCGACGCGGACATTATCGTGCCGGTTCCGGAATCCGGACGGGCGCAGGCCCAGGGGTACGCGCAACTCGCAGGCCTCCCGGTCGTCGAGGGGCTCATCAAGAACCGCTACATCGAGCGGACCTTCATCATGCCCGACCAACAGGAGCGCGAGATCGGCGTCATGCTCAAGTTGAATCCGATTCGGTCGGCGGTGAAGAACAAGCGGATCGTGTTGATTGACGACTCGATCGTCCGCGGGACGACGATCCGAAAAATCGTGCAGATCCTCCGACAGGCCGGCGCCAAGGAAGTCCACGTTCGCATCGGCTGCCTGCCCATTCGGTTCCCGTGCTATCTCGGAATCGACATGAAGACGCGAGACCAGTTCATCGCGAACGAGAAGACGGTGCCGGAGATCGCGGACTTCATCAACGCGGATTCTCTCGGATACCTCTCCATGAAGGGGCTCATCACGGCGCTGAAGCACTCCCGGGAAGACATCTGTCTCGGTTGTCTCACGGGGGAGTACCCGGTGCCGATCCCCGGCGAGAAGATGCGCAAGGAACGACCCCTCGAGCTCTTCTCCGATTTGACGTCGAAAAAGCCGTCTACGAAGCGCGGCGCGAAAGCCGCAACCTAGTCCCGTCACGAACCGAAGACGTACAAGGTCGCACGGTCGAAAACCGACTTGATCATTCGATGAGTGGATACGCCTGGATTGTCAGGAAGTCCACCAACGGCTCCTTCAGCGCAATGTCGTCGAACAACGCCCGTGCTTCTCGGAATCGCCCGCTCGCTTGGGCCGACGGCTCCGCCTGCATCCGCAGCCGGTCGACCTCCTCGTCCCCGACCTGCCGCACGAGTCCCTCGTTCACCGTGATCTCGTCATCGAGGCGAGCCCCGTGATGGACCCACTGCCAAACCTGCGACCGGGCGATCTCCGCGGTGGCGGTATCCTCCATGAGGTTCGAAATCGTCACCGCCCCGGTTCCCCGGAGCCACGCTTCCAAGTACTGGATCGCGACCCGTACGTTGCTCCGCAAGCCCGCCTCGGTCGTCTTGCCGCCGGGAACTCGGACATCGAGGAGGTCGCGCGCCGTCACGTCCACATCGTCCCTCGCCCGGCGGAGTTGATTCGGCCTCCCCTGGAGCGCGTCGTCGAAGACTTGCCCGGCCACCGGGACCAGATCCGGATGGGCGACCCAGGTGCCATCGAAACCATCGTTCACCTCGCGCGCCTTGTCTTCGCGGACCTTCGTGAACGCGATCTCGTTCGCCGTCGGATCTTTGCGACTCGGGACGAACGCGGCCATGCCGCCAATCGCATGGGCCCCGCGGCGGTGGCACGTCTTCACGAGGAGCTCCGTGTAGGCCCGCATGAACGGGACGGTCATCGTGAGCTGCGCTCGATCCGGCAATACGAAATCCGTCCGCCCTCGCAGCGTCTTGATGATGCTGAAGAGATAGTCCCATCTCCCGGCATTGAGGCCCGCCGCGTGGTCGCGTAGCTCGAAGAGGATCTCCTCCATCTCGAACGCGGCCGGAAAGGTCTCGATCAACGCCGTCCCTTTGGTGGTCCCGCGCCGGACGCCCAGCGCGTCCTCTGCGAAGGCGAAGACGTCGTTCCACAGTCGTGCCTCGAGGTGGCTTTCCATCTTCGGGAGATAGAAGTATGGGCCGGTCCCCCGAGCGACGAGATCCTTCGCATTGTGAAAGAAGAACAGGCCGAAATCGACGAGGCTCGCGGACGCGTCCTCGCGGTCGACCCGGACATGCCGTTCCGGGAGATGCCATCCGCGTGGACGAACCAAGAGCGTCGCGACCTCGCGGTTCAACCGGTACTCTTTGCCGTCCGAGCTCGCGTACTGGATGGTCCGCCGGGCGGCATCGCGGAGGTTTACCTGGCCTTCGACCACGTTCCTCCACGCTGGCGTGTTCGCATCTTCGAAATCGGCCATGAACGTCTGGGCGCCCGAGTTCAGGGCATTGATCATCATCTTCCGGTCCGTTGGACCCGTGATCTCTACCCGCCGGTCCATCAAGTCGTCCGGGACGGGAGCGATCCTCCAAGAGTCGTCCCGCATCCGCCGGGTGGCCTTCGAGAAGTCGAGAGGCTTTCCCTGATCCACCCGCGCCTGGCGCTTTCCTCGCCGACGCAGCAGGTCCAGGCGGGTGGGATTGAACCGTCGGTGGAGGTCCGCGATGAACTCGAGCGCTTCCCCCGTGAAGAGTTCGAGGCCTCTCCCGTTCACCGCGGGGCGAACCTCGGGCGGCTTGTGTGTCGTGCTCGTCGCATCGCGAGCAACCGGAAGAGGATTTCGCCCCGAACCGAACACATGTTTCATGGTACTCAGCTACCGTCTCGGTCCGACGCTTCGCGGGGTCCGTGACGCGGACAGCGCCTAGCCGCCGCACGATGCCGCACCCTTCAGGTCCGCCTGGAACGGGGCCAGACCCTGGAAACGTTCATCTCGGCTCACCTCATACGAACGATTCGTCATGGACCGTGAGGTGTACACGACTCGCGAACTCGGCATCCGCACCCTCTCGGACTTTGAGACCCTTGCGGCCAAACAGGGCGGGTGTTGGTGCATCTTCTATCAACGAGCGAATCCCCTTCGCCGCGGGACGACGAGTCAGGAGTGGAAGAAGAGGAACCGGGCGGACAAGCGAGCGTTGGTCCGCCAAGGTCGCTCGCACGCGATCCTCGTGTACGAAGGCAAGACACCGATCGGTTGGTGTCAGTACGGTCCTCGAGAGGAACTCCCCCGAATCGATGCGCGACGGACGTACCGGAAAGTGGCCCCGCCGGTCTCCGCGAGCAAGCTGTGGAGGATCACCTGCTTCTTCGTGGATCCGAAGCATCGGGGACACGGCGTTGCAAAGCTCGCGCTCAACGCGCGCTCCGATCCATCCGGGATCAAGGGGGAGGCGTCGTCGAAGCGTACCCGGTCGTCTCCGCGGGGATGGCGGCCGTGCCGGAGTGGCGGTGGTTCGGCGCGCCGAGCATGTTCCGAAGGGAAGGCTTCGAAACCGTTGTGCGGCTAGGGACGAGCGGCGTTCTCATGAGGAAAACGGTCCGGCCGCGACCCGCAAAGAAACCTTAATAGACGGTCCAGGATACAGCGCATCGCGGGCCGGTAGATCAGCTGGAAGATCGCTATCTTGGCATGGTAGAGGCCGTGGGTTCAAATCCCACCCGGTCCACTTTTCCATGGGGTGGCACGGCTTCCGGCCCTGAGGACCGGTCCTCGGATGCCTGCCAGACGGCCGTCATTGTGGCAGACACGGGTAGGCGCTCGGGTCCCGGATCCCAACCGGAGCACCCGTCACTATACCAGACTATTACACGCTGTAGTAAGCTATATTAGGCTCCGGCTGCATCCTCGTAAGCGTGGCTACAACGACCATCCAGCTCAGCCAGGAGACGAAGAAAGCGCTTGAGGGAATGAAGCTCCACCCTCGCGAGAGCTACGAGGAAGTCCTCGAAAGACTCCTCGAGGATCTTCAAGAGCTGAATGAGCAGACGAAGAAGGAGATCGAACAGGCCATCCGCGACATCAAGGCCGGACGGTATCGGACGCATCAGCAACTCAAGGATGAACTGGGCTTCTGATGGCCTTCGAGATCATCTGGTCCGAGCCGGCCATCCGTCAATTGAGGAAGTTGGATCGCTCCGTGGCGCGCCGCATCTTCGACAAGGTGGGCGAGCTCTCAGAAAACCCCCATCGAATCGTCCAGAAGCTCGTCAACTCTCCGTACCACAGGCTAAGGGTCGGTGACTACCGAGTCATCCTCGACATCCAGAGGGAGGTCCTGCGGATTTTGATTTTGAAAGTCGGGCACAGGAAGTCAATCTACGACCGATGAGTGGCCGCCTGAGATGGTCACGGGTTCAAATCCCACCCGGTCCACTTTCCATGGAGTGGTCGATCGCCGACACCCGGGTATCCGTTCTCGGATGCGAACCACACAGCCACGATTGAGACTGGACACGGTTGCTGTTCTGGGGTCCAAGCCTTAACCTAGGCCATGGCAAGCCGCCTTGGCCGCTGGTCCCATCTGCCGTCCGCGCGGCAACTTGAGGGAAACCTATATTGGTAAGGAATCCCTTACTATTCGATCATGGTTGAGGTTGCGACAGTTACATCCAAGGGACAGGTAACGCTGCCGGCCTCGATCCGGAAGAAGCTCGGCCTCCGGAAGGGGAGCAAGCTAATCTTCCTGGAGGAGGGGGAGGGAGTCCGACTTCTGGCCGGAGAGGACTTGGAGAAGCGGTTTGCTGTCTTCGAGAGGAGGGCCACAGAAATCAATCTCACACCTCGACGCTTGAGTGCTCTCGCGAAGGAGGCGAAAGACCGCCTCTGGAGGGAGCACTACGCGAATCGCCGTTGACGCGAACACGGTTCTCTCAGGGCTCTTCTTCCGCGGGAACGAGCGGCAGCTTCTCCTGCAATCTCTCGTGGGGAAGATTGTTCTCGTGTTCGCCGAGGACGTCGTGGACGAGGTCTATGCGGTTATCCAGGAAACATTCCGAAACCATCGGGAGCTGTTGAGTGCGCTCGAGTTCCTTGAGGCGGTCTTCGGAGCGGGCGAGTTGCTCGCCAGACGGGAATACCGCTCAGAGATCGACGCCTGGAGGCACCGAATCCGAGATCCGAAGGACGCACCACTGGCTGCTGCGGCCCTCGTTGCGCGGGTCGACGGCCTTGTCACCGGCGACAAAGATCTCTTGGACCTGGAACGGGTGGGCACAATCCCCGTCTGGCGGACCAGGAGAGTCTTGGACCTCCTTTCTGATAAGCAATAGACACGCCGACCCGTCGCGGAGACGCTTTGGGCTCAAATCCCACCCGGTCCACTTTTCGGTGAAAGGCACAGTCGCGGCCATCCCGACCAGGCGGCGGACGGTGGCGCCAATGACGACCCACTCAAAGCGGGCGAGGACTGCCGCGAAGGTAGGCATAAATAGAGCGAACAAGGTCGCCGTCCCCATGCCGGGATGGAAAGCCGTTCCCCCGAAGGATGACCACGGGTACCTCGACCTGATGTCCCGGGCGATCTTCAGCGCGGGCTTGAATTGGCGCATGGTTGAGAAAAAGTGGCCCCACTTTCGAAAGGCGTTTCGTGATTTCTCACCGGAGAGAGTCGCACGGCTATCGGAGCGCGACATCCGGGCGTTGATGCAGAATCCGGGAATCGTCCGGAACGAAAGGAAAATCCGCGCAACGGTCGAGAACGCCAAGACGATTTTGGACTTGGCGAAGGAACACGGTTCAGTTAAAGGATACATCGACGGCTTCGGGAAGCGCGAAGGGAAGCTGCTGGAGGATCTCCAATACAAGTTCAAGCACATGGGCCCCGCAACCGCCAGGGTGTTCCTCTGGTCGGTCGGATATCCACTCTCTCCTACCGGGGAGGAGAAGCGGTGGATGAAGGGTCATCCGGAGCACCACTAGCGACAAACACAAGGTGCGATGGCATCGTTCTCGAGTGAACGAGCGGTCACGGCGCAACTCAAAGGGGCACATCGCCCGTCAACCAACGGACCGCCTTCGTGGCCGATTCGATCGGCATCCGGGAGACCTCCTCCTCGACTGCTTCTTTGACTTCGGGTTCCAACGGTCGCCACGCTCGCACTGTCGCGCGGCCCGCTTGCCGACGCCAGGCACCCGCGAGCTCCCCGTTCACCAGGAGCGCACCCGGCCACACAGACTTGGGCCATAATTCGGATCGAAATCGTGGCTGCGGGACGAGCAATCCCCGGTCCGCGGATGCCAGATACGGATCTCCGGCCGGCAGCAGGCGAACCGTTTCGACGGATAACGCGTGTTCCAACCGGGAGCGGTCCGTCCGAAGGACCCACTTTTTCTGACCTTCGAATTCAACCTCGGTGAGTTCCTTTTCGAGCGAACGAAACGTTTGCTCTGCGTCGGAAAGCTCTCCGCGTGTGGATGCGCCGAAGGATCCGGCCCACCCGCCCGACCACCAGGCGAATTCCTTCGGCGTCGAAGGCCCGACCGACCGCAGGAACCGACGCGCAAGCTCGAGGCGAGCGGGTTCAGGCGCTTCCGGAGGAGGCTCTACAAGCCGCCAGGATGTCGTCGCTCCATCCCACTCGATCCTGACGGCGCCGGTCATCGATGCGATTCTTAGCTCGCGGAAATTCACCCCGACGGCTCGATCCGAGAGGTCACGTCCCGGCTGAGCCTGCCGAGCGCGGAATGCGCGCTTTGCTTTTTCGGCGGCGGCTCTCACGGCCGATGCCAACAAGGGATTGCGCGGGAACCGACCGAGCGTGAAGATGGCCACGTCATGACCTGGGACGACGTACACCGCGCCCCGAGGACCCCATATTTGGACGAACCGGGGATCCTTCCAAGCGGACGGCGATACATCTCTTACGCGCGCGTGAAGGGCCAAGACGGCGGATCGCGGGCTGCTGTCCTGAAGTCCTGCGAACGCGGCCTCGACGAGTCGCCCCGGCGGAAGGCGCCTGTGTAGGTGCGTAGCACGTTGCCGAAACGCAAGCACGTTCTCCCGAGTGATCGAAGGGATGGCCATCGTGGACAGCAACCCGGCCGAATGGAGTGGGCCGCATTAAGCAACTCGGACTGTCCGTGCGAGTTCCCGAACTGGTGTGAAAGGGCCGTCAGGAACTGCTCAGAGCGGCGACGAATCGCGCAGTGGTGTAGGTCGCCTGTTCAAATCCCACTCGGTCCACTCCACGTCCTTGCGTGGAACCTCGAGCAGCCGTTTCGTGACGCTTAACTTCAAGAGTCGATTCGGAAATGCCGCCTGCCAACAAGGGGAGCAAGCATGGCAATGGTTGACCTCAAAAGCCCCGAAGGGACGGTCTCGGGGTACTTGGCAGTCCCGAAAAACGGCAAAGGGCCCGGTGTCCTGGTCCTCCACGCATGGTGGGGGCTAAACGATTTCTTCAAGGGCCTCTGTGATCGGCTCGCGACAGACGGATTCGTCGCGTTCGCTCCCGACCTCTACCGCGGAGCGACCGCATCGACTAGGGACGGGGCCGAGAACCTGATGGCAAAAGTTGATCAGACAGCTGCCGGCCGAGATATTGTAAGCGGCCTGCGAGGCCTACAAAGCCATCCGAGGGTGAAGGGAAAACACCTCGGAGTGATGGGCTTTTCGATGGGAGCATTCTGGAGTCTTTGGCTGGCGCAAACGCTCCCCGCCGACGTTGCGACGGTCGTCCTCTTCTACGGGACCGGGGACGGCAACTATTCCCGGATACAAGCGGCGTTCCTCGGTCACTTCGCCGAAACGGACGAATTTGAATCCCCCGCCGCCGTGCGAGATCTCGAGAAGGTCCTCCGCACAACCGGAAAGGACGTCACGTTCTACACATATCCGGGGACGACGCACTGGTTTTTCGAGAAAGACCGGCCGGACGCGTATGATGCTCCCGCAGCCAGGCTCGCGTGGGAACGAACAATTCGATTCCTGACAACCCAATTGTCTGGGGAGAGCGCAGGCGATTGAGGTCCGAACCCGCTCGGTCCGCTCCACCAATCGCCGAAATACTCGCACAATGCCTCTTTCCCTCCCGGGCCAGCTAGTTCGCCACGGATAGGACTTTCCGATGTCGCGTCGTGAGGGTGTTCGGAGTCCGGATGGCGGGTGACGGATGCCGCGGGTCGTAATCGTCGGAGATCGCAATTCCGGCAAGACGACGTTCCTCGGCCTCCTCTACGCAGCCCAAGTGAAATTCGGCTCGGACAAGGCGGATGGCTTCCGGTTTCACGCCGCGTTCGAATCCCTCGACGAAATCAGCGGCGTTTTCCAGAGGCTGATGTCGGGGAGCTTTCCGGATGCCGCGACGAAGGAGGGGATCCGCGAGATCGCGTTCCGCCTCAGCTATCCGAAGACAAGGCTGGGCGTCTTATCGCGCCGTCGATCGCGGGGCGCGTCTCCGGATCCCTCTGCATCGTTCCAGTTGATCCTGTTGAGATCCTTCGAGGACGAAGTGGCTCGATGGCGCAGCGGGGGGTCCGTCGCCCACGGAACGTTGAGCGGCGCGCTCACAAGCGATGCGATCGTGATCATGGTGGACGCGACGTCGCTCGCCGTGGCCGACGAAGAGGGCGAGCTTGCCACCTTGGGGAAATACGATGAGGCCGTCGAGGCGCTCTTGCTGGCAATCAAGCGGTCGCGGGATCAAGCCGAAGGCAAGTTGCTCTACCCGATCTTCGTGTTCACCAAGTTTGACCGCGTCGACCCGAAGGTACTTCGTCGCGCGAAGCTCGACGGGGATCCTCCGGAGGTCAGCAAGAAAGGGTCGCATGCGGACTATGCCAAGCGGCTAGTGGACCGCAGCATGCCCAAGACCATGTCCGCAATCCAATCCGGAGGACGTAGAGGACTGCGGTTCGGAACCCCTTGGTATTTTTTCAGCTGGGTGCGCACGGAGGAGCCGCTGCCCGGGCGTGCCGAAAAGATTCGGCTCCGACACAGCGGAGCGATTGGCTGGGAGCCGGACTATCCGAGCGACGAGTACCTCTCGTTCTTGGAGTGCCTTGCGGGGATCGCCGCCGACACCCGGCCCTGAATTTCGTGGTGCATCAGGCGTGGGTCGTCGCATCCATGATAACGTTGAGGTTAGGATTAAGTATGGATAGCGGGGCTGCACTCAGATATGCCCTGTGCACTCCTGGGAGATCGAGCCTCCGGGAAAACGACATTCTTGGGGCTCCTCTACAGCGCCCAAGTCAAATACGGGACGGGGGTCCAGGATGACTTCCGTTTCCACGCGCCGATCCAATCGCTGAACATCATGTCGGCGGTCTACGAAGGAATGAAAGACGGCCGATTCCCGAGCGCCACGCTGAAGGAAGAGATCACGGAACTCGGATTCGTCTTCGGTTACCTCCGCAAGGTCGTCGGCAAGCTGCCGTACTACATCCGTCAACAGAATTGGATGCACCCGTTCTCGACCCTTCGGTTCTCCGCCTACGACGTGTCCGGCGAAGATATCGAGGAGTTCATCGAGACCGGGATCGCCTCGCGGCCGCTCATCCAACAGCTCCTGAAGAGCGTCGTCGTCTGCGTCTTGGTCGACTGCAGCAAGATGACGACGGAGATCGACACGCCTGCGTACAAGAAGATGCTGCGATACGACAGCACGGTCGCGAAGCTGCTCGTCTCGTTCCAGACGTACAAGAAGCAGGAATACGACCGGCTGAAGGACTCGGGTGTCCGGGCCGACGCTCCGAAAATCTACCCCGTCTTCGTCCTGTCGAAATTCGACACCCTTCGGGATGACGTCCTCGCGCGGCTCGGCCTGCACCGCGGCTTCCCGGATAACAACCGCGCGCGGAAGGAATACGCAGAAGCGCTGCTCCGGGTCTTCGTGCCGCAAACCCTCTCCCAGATCCGCGGTGGCAAAGTCGCCGGGGTCAGCATGGATAAGTCCGCGTACTTCCTCAGCTGGGTCCGGACCGAGACGCATGAGGGCATGGACCCGGTCGGGCAAGCCAAGATCGTGCGGACCGGTTTCGCTCCCGAGGGCGGCGGCGAACCTGATTTCTCGTACGATGAATATGTCAATTTCATCGAGCACTTCCGAGACATCGCGCACAAGATTCCCGACGAGATCCTCGAGGCGGAGCGATTCCAGGCTCAGGTCATGGCTCGGTCGGCCTAGTAGGCTGAACCATGGCGCCCGCAGAATCCGATCGAGGGGCAACGGACGGAGACATCGTCGAATTCGACCACTGGATCTACGGTGTGGTCCCTGGCGTCGGCTACACGACGAAGGCCGTGTCCCATGGGCTCGACGCGGGCCTATACGATCCCTACCTCCGTGGACATTACACCCCGATCCGCGCGGCGGCCGCGCAAACGGCGGAGGACGAAGTCGATCTACACATGATTCACCCTCTCCGCACCGCCCGAGAACTCCTCCTGTCCCGGATCAGTCGCGGGATCCCCGATGAGGCGGGGCGACCGACCTTCACGAACCATACCGTGATCGCACGGACGGATGTCCTCCGTTCCGGCCAGATCACGCTCGAGGCAGTGTATCGATCGGTCAAGGAGTTCGACCGGGGGGCCGCCGACGTCGGTCCGGAGATGCCTCTGCTCAAGGTCCCCGCCCGTCCCGAGGCGGAAGGGCGAACGCGGTTTGGAAACGGAATCCACAAGCATCTCACATTTCCGGCCATCGAAAGCCTTGCGACCCGTATCATGACGGATCCGAGCAGTCGCACGTTGCTCCTCTGCCGGAACACGACGGCCGAAGCCCGAAAAGCCACGCTGAACCTGATTTACGAACTCCTGGCCTGGGGGTGTGGACTCCCGCTCATGACGGCGATCAGTGAAGCCCCTCGTTCGTCCGCACTCAACTTCTTCAACTTCGTCGTCGCGCCGAGAGGCGTCCGGGCCGACTCGACCTGGGCCATCCTCGAGAGCGCCCTCAGCGAGTCCGTGTTGCCGCGTGTCCTCGATCGGGACGAGGTGTACCAGGTCCTGACCGCCACGGTCCGTCAGTCCGCCGACTTGCCGTTGGCGTGGTAAGC